>Ga0114950_10001969_pt1 | contig 15723 bp, 15 predicted proteins | sample N075metaG_FD_83503 | JGI IMG/M metagenome (GOLD analysis project Ga0114950, IMG submission 83503) | Deep subsurface microbial communities from Kermadec Trench to uncover new lineages of life (NeLLi) - N075 metaG | ecosystem: Environmental > Aquatic > Marine > Ocean trench > Sediment | place... | reverse complement strand
GCGATCGTGTGCAGGTCATCAAAATGGAGGGGCGCGGGTGCAGTGTCGAGTGCGGTCGTCGGAGCCTCGGCGAGGTCCGCTGCCGGGTCTGCGGATGCGACCCGGGCCATCACCAGCAGACTGGCGAGGAGGAGAGACAGCACGGGCCCGAACATTCCAGGCGGAATCTTCGGGCCCCTTCTGTCTAGCTACGTGAGTAGATCGAAAGCTGCTCGTCTCGTCGCATCAAGCGATCGAGCGTTACGAGCATCTCGTTCGACGTCACGTGCTCGCTCGGGAAGAGCTCGTCGAAGTGGGTCTGCGCGAGTCGCGCGAGGGCCGGTCGGTCGACGATGTCGACTTCGAGCAGCGTCGACAACGTGTCGAAGCTCTCGCCCCCGCCGAGGGCGATGTCCCGTGCGATATTGTCGAAGCTGAGAGCCGCGAAGTGGCGCGTGCGTGCACTGGCCGTGACGGTGCCTGTTCCGTCGCTGCAATTGATCATACCGAACGTGATCGACACCGACTGGAACAACATCCCGTTCGTCGACGACGCCATCAACTTGAACGGCAGGCCGGTCTTGCCCTCCCAGATCAAGGTTCCGACCCCACAGCCGACGTCGTTGTCGGCCTTCGCCGCGGACATCGGCGCCATGATCAACACGACAGCCAGAAAGACCGCCTTCGTCATCTTGCCCATCATCATCTACCCCCCCTTGACTAACTATCTATCGGGCGCGGAGCGTCGCCTCTGACGCAAGCAGCCCCGGTCCGTGAGCCCTCTTCCGGGCCCATCCGTATGCGAATGGAGGACGGCCCCCCGCCGCGTTTCTCTCGGGATTGAATCGCAGATAAAGGTGCGCGACAAGTAGATGGTCAGTGTCGCTCTGGACCCACGGTGCTGAATCATCGAGTGGCGGCAGCAGGAACTCCGAGTGCTGGGCCCTCAGTTAAAGGCCTGGATACCCGTCTGTGCTCGTCCGAGGATCAGCGCGTGGATGTCGTGGGTCCCCTCGTAGGTGTTGACCGTCTCGAGATTCATGAGGTGACGAATTACGTGGAACTCGTCGGAGATTCCGTTGCCACCGTGCATGTCTCGGGACATCCGCGCGATCTGCAGGGCCTTGCCACAATTATTCCGCTTGAGCATCGAGATATTCTCGGAGGCGAGCCGTCCCTCGTCCATCAGCCGGCCCGCTCGCAAACAAGCCTGAAGACCGAGGGTGATCTCCGTCTGCATATCCGCGAGCTTCACTTGGATCAGCTGATTGGCTGCCAGAGGCCGACCGAACTGCTCTCGATCCAGTGTGTATCTTCGGGCAGCATGCCAGCAGAACTCCGCTGCGCCCATCGAACCCCAGGCGATTCCGAAACGCGCTTTGTTGAGGCAACCGAAGGGTCCGCTGAGCCCTCGCACCTCGGGAAACAGGTTGGCTTCGGGAACGAAGACGTCGTCCATCACGATCTCGCCCGTGATTGAGGCGCGCAGCGACATCTTTCCCTGGATCTTCGGGAAGCTCAGTCCCTCCATTCCGGCTTCGACGAGGAAGCCACGGATCTCGTCATCGAGCTTCGCCCAGACGACCCCCACATCCGCAATCGGGCTATTCGTGATCCAGGTCTTGTTCCCCGTCAGCCGATAACCGCCGTCGGCCTTCTCGGCACGCGTGCGCATGCCACCGGGATCGGATCCGAAGTCGGGCTCCGTCAGCCCGAAGCAGCCGATGAGCTCGCCGGTGGCGAGGCCCGGCAGCCATTTCTGCTTTTGCTCTTCGGTGCCGTAGGCGAAGATCGGATACATCACGAGGGAGGATTGGACGCTCATCGCCGAGCGGTAGCCCGAGTCCACGCGCTCGATTTCCCGCGCGATCAACCCATAAGCCACGTGGGAAACGTTCGAGCCGCCATATTTCTGGGGCAGCGTCGCACCCAGTAGGCCGAGCTCGCCCATCTCATTCATGATTTCGCGGTCGAAGCGCTCCTCCCGATTCGCCATCAGTACCCGGGTCTGCAGCTTCTCCTGGGCGTAGTCCCGGGTGCTGTCCCGGATCAGGCGCTCCTCGTCGGTCAGCTGTTCGTTGAGCAGCAGCGGGTCGGACCAGTCGAATCCGGGTTTTTCGGCCATCGGGTTCTCCAAGTCGATCGAGATGAGGGAAGAGACCTCGCTGACGCCCGAGGGGAACACGCGCCGCCAGGACGGGCTTGCGAGGCTCGATGGGCCCGGGTTCGTTAGCACGCTCGCACGGTTGCCGCTCCGCGCGAAGCGCGCGAAGGTGTGACCATGCGTATTCGAATCCTTCTCGCGGGACTCCTCGCGTTTCTGCCCTTCGCGGCTTCGGCAGCACCGGAAGTCGGCGCCGCCGCACCGGATTTCAGTTTCCTGGGTGAGGACGGCTCGGTCTATCGACTGGCGGACTATATCGAGACGGGCGGCAGGACGGACGCCAGACGCGAGGGAGGTCGCAGGGGCGTCGTCATCGCCTGGTTTCCCAAAGCCTTCACCTCGGGTTGAACGACCGAACTCGCGGCGCTGCGTGACAGCGCCCAAGAGCTGGCCGAATACGACGTCGAGGTGCTCTACGTGAGCCTCGACTCACCCGAAAAGAACGCGGAGTTCGCGGCTTCTTTATCGACACAGATTCCGGTCTTGAGTGATCCCAAGGGCGAGACGGCCAGACGTTATGGCGTCCTCGCCTTCGGGGGGCTCTATTCGAAACGTTGGACCTTCTATATCGACGAGACCGGGACGATTCGGGCGATCGACAAAGACGTGAATCCCGAAAGCGCCGGCCAGGATATCCTCGAGAGGCTCTCGAGTCTGGGATTCAAGAAACGCTCGAGCCGCGAACCGACGCCCGTCGCGTCGAGCGAACATGTCAGTCTCCATCGGAGCGCTACAGCGATTTTGTCGAACGTTGATCGCATGCGTTTTTTATTCGATGTGATCGGTTAGGCGGTGCGCGTACGTGTCGATCCAGACCGGCCCGCGCCGCGCAAACTCGCGCCCGCGATCGAGGCGCTGCGGCGAGATAAAGTGATCCTCTATCCAACGGATACGGGCTACGCGTTCGGGTGTGCCCTCTCGAGTCGCAAGGGCATCAACGCGATCCGTGCGCTCAAGGGCTACGACGAACGCTCCCGCAAGCCGCTTTCCATGCTCGTGAACGAACTCAGCGATTTCGGCCACTACTCGATCATGGGGACCAGTGTCTTTCGTACGGTGCGCCGAATCCTGCCCGGGGCCTACACGATCATTCTCGAAGCGAGCGGCGATGTCCCCCGTGACATGCGCAATCGGCATGGCGAGATCGGGCTTCGTATGCCCGACATGCCGCTGTGTCGGATGTTGGTCGAGCTTCTCGGAGAACCCGTGGTGACGGGCTCGATCACGGCCGGTGAAGATGAACCCGCGCTCGAGGATCCCGAAGAGTTCGAACGGCTCTTCCGCGGCCGGGTCGAGGTCGTCGTCGATGGGGGCGTGATGTGGCCCGAGCCGTCGACGATCCTGCAGGCCACCGACAACGAACTCGAAGTCACCCGAGTCGGTAAGGGGGCCGTCCCCGAGACTTGACCGGGACTACCTACCTATGGGATCTTGAGAGGCCCCCAGATGAGGCCCCCAGCATGCAACAGCTCTCCGGACTCGATGCGACGTTCATCAACATGGAGACGCGCAATGCGCCCACGCATATCAGTTCGATGATGGTCTACGACCAGTCGACCGCTCCGGGGGGGCAGGTCACCTTCAAGGGAATCCTCTCGAATGTCGAGTCGCGACTTCATCTCGCGCGCTGTTATCGACAGAAGCTGGTCCGCGTGCCCTTTGGCTTCGATCATCCCTATTGGATCGAGGACGCCGACTTCGACCTCGAATTTCACGTCCGTCACATTGCGCTTCCGAAGCCCGGCGACTGGCGACAGCTCTGTATCCAGGTTGCGCGAGTGCACGCCCGACCGCTCGATCTGGGCAAGCCGCTCTGGGAGATGTACGTGATCGAGGGGCTCGACGAAGTCGAGGGTCTCCCGCCGGGTTGTTTCGCGGTCCTGACGAAGATCCACCACTCGGCGATCGACGGCGTTTCGGGAATGGAGATGCTGGCCGCAATCCACGAACTGACGCCCGACGGAAAACCCGCGCCGCCCAAAGAACCCTGGATCGCCGAGTCCGAGCCTTCGCTCGTCGAGCTCGCCATTCGCAGCGCGATCAACAACGTGCAACAGCCCTTTCGATTTGCGAAGATCCTGAGTGAGGCGGCGCCGCCGGCCATCAAGGCCTTCATGGAGCGGGCCCGGGAGAAGGATGACGAAGACGCGCAGCGCGAGGTGCCGCGTACGCGCTTCAACGGCCGGGTCTCGCCGCATCGGGTCTTCGAGGCGTCGTCTTTCTCGCTCGACGACGTCAAGCAGATTCGCAAACGCATCCCGGGCGCGACGGTGAACGACGTGATCCTGGCGATCGTCGGTGGCGGCCTTCGCAAATATCTCGAACACCACCTCGAACTTCCGATCGATACCCTCTCGGCTTTCGCTCCGATCTCGACGCGCACGACGGACCAGGCCGGTACGGCCGGGAATCAGGTATCGGGCATGTTCGTCGCGCTGCACACGGACGAAGCGGATCCGGTGAAGCGACTCGAGAAGGTGTATCGCACGACGACGAGTTCGAAGGAAATGGCCGAGGCGATCGGTGCGCGTTCGATGACCGACGTCACCCAGACCATGCCGGGCGCACTCGCCGGAATCGCGGGGCGATTGGTTGCTCGGACCGGGCTCATGAGTCGAATGAAGCCGGTCGCTCACTGCGTGGTGACGAATGTCCCCGGTCCGCAGGTCCCGATGTATTTTACGGGTGCGAAGATGGTCGGTTCGTTCGGATTGGGGCTGCCCATGGAGGGGATCGGGCTGTTCCACTGCGTCATGAGCTACAACGGTGCGATCACCGTCTCGGTGACGGCCTGCCGCGATCAGATGCCCGACCCGAGCTTCTACGCCGAGTGCATCGAAGCCTCGTTCGGCGAGCTGCGCGAGGCGGCGGTCTCGTAGTCCGGGCCCGCCCGCGGGCGTGGCGCTTCTCAGGTGAGCGCTCCGAGTTCCCTCAAGCGCTTCCGATCTTCCGGGCTCGTCCCCAATTCGTCGAGTATTTCGTCGGAGTGCTCGGCGTAGAGTGCGCTCGGTCGCGTCGTGGGCTCGATCGTCTTCGAGAAACGCGCAGACGGACGAACCCGGCGGTAGCGACCGTAGACCGGGTGCTCGGCTTCGATGATGCAACCGTTGTGTACGATCTGCGGATCGACCAGGACGTCCTGGTGGGTCAGGACGGGGGCGGCTGGCACCTGCGCCTCGACCATCTGTTCGTAGGCCTCCGCGGTCGTCATGCGACTCAAGCCAACGGCAACCGCCTGTGCCCGCTCCGCCGTGTTGTCGTCCTGGATCATCGCAACGCCCCGTTGGCGCGGGGTGTCCGCGAGATCGCCTCGACCGACGGCGCGGAGGCTGCCGCGCATCTGGTCTGCGGTGCCCGCCCACACGATGATCTGGCCGTCGGCCGTCGGCATGAGCTGATAGCGCTCGCCCGGCACGACCGGGTTGGCTACGCCCCCGCCGACGAAGGAGTGCCTGAGCATGCCGTCGGGCCAGAAAAACGCCAGGCCGGCGTCGAGCATCGACACGCGCACGTGTTGCCCGGGCGCGCCGCGTTCGCGGGCGAAGAGTGCCGCCGTGATCGCCTGGGCCAACGAGTACGAGGTCGCCTTGTCGACGATGGCATTGCGAACGAGGTCGTGGATCGGCACCTCGGGGTTCAGTTGAGCGCCGACGTATCCGGTCAACGCCTGGAAGATCGGGTCGTAGCCGCGCCGGTCGGCATAGGGGCCGTCGTCGCCGAAGCCCGTGATCGTCGCGTAGACGAGATCCGGATTGACGGCGCGGAGGTCCTCTTCCGAGACCTTCAGGCGTTCCGCTGCGCCCGGGCGCCAGTTCTGGACGAATACGTCCGCGCTGCGTACCAGATCGTAGAGCAGGGCGAGCCCCTCTTCGTTCTTGAGGTTCAGACCGATCGAGCGTTTGCCGTGGTTGCAGTTGAGGCAGAGCGCAGCCATTCCGTCCCGGAAATTCGCGAGCTGGCGGCTTTCCTCGCCATGATCGGGGGGCTCGACCTTGATCACGTCCGCGCCTTGCTCGGCGAGCAGCATGACGGCGAGAGGCCCGGAGATGACCTCGCTCACGTCGATGATACGCACTCCGTCGAGGGGGCCGGGCATGCTCGTCTCTCCTGCTCTTGCGCCGCGGGTGATTCGGCTCTCGGGGGATGCGGATTCTACGTCATGTGCGGATGATCTTCGCAAATCGGCCTATCCCGCCGGTCATGGCAAATTCCCGAAGACACTGGCCCGCTCTCTTCGACTTCGACGACGCGGGCTCGAACGCGATCGTCTACGAGGCGCAGGGCGCTGGGCCGCATCCGACGGTCGTGCTGCTGCATGGCTTTCCGGGGAACGAAAAGAACCTCGTCCTCGCCCAGGCGTTGCGGCGCGCGGGCTGGAATGTCGTGTTCTTTCACTATCGCGGGAGTTGGGGAAGCGGCGGACCACTCCTTCTCGGGTCAGCGGATCGCCCTTGCGCAGCAGGTGACGAGCTGGATCGAGACGGCCTGCTCGGCCTCACCCCTGGCCGCCACAGGCTATCCGGACCGCTGATGTCGTGGATGCGGTCTGCGCGCGGGCCGGTCGCGCGAGCCCGCCGTCCGGCGTCCCCTGTCGCTCCGGCTGGAAATCACCCGCCGGGTGCGCACAGCGGCCCCGAGTCGCGCTACCGTGCGCGCCGAAAGGCGGTTCCAGATCGATGAACATGCAGATGCAGGGGAAAATACACGCGACGTTTGACGCAGAGCAGGTGACAGAGCGCTTTCGCAAGCGCGAGTTCGTGTTGGAGCTCGAGGGCGCGTCCCGCTACCCGCAATACGTGATGTTTCAGCTGACGGGCGATCGTTGTGAGGCCCTCGATGGCTTTGCCGTGGGCCAGGAAGTGAAGGTCGAGTTCAGCTTGCGTGGGCGCGAGTGGACGAGTCCCAAGGGCGAGATCCGTTATTTCAACAGCCTCGAGACCTGGTCCGTCGAATCGCTGGGTGGGGCCGGCGATGATGCGGCGCCCGGATCGCAGGCCGGGGACCCCGGCTCTGGTGACCCGCCGCCGCCAAGCGATGACGACGATATCCCTTTCTAGATCGAGGACTCGCCGCGACGGTCGTGCGCCGGTGTGAGGCGAATTACGGTGATCAGAGGAGAGTCGGAATGGGTGAGCAGGAGATCGGTGATCTCGAAGAGATTCGCACGGCCATCGAAGGCTGGATGCAGGGCCGATTGTCCGATCGCGCGGGGCTCTTGATCCCGCATCTCGAGTTTCCCAAGGCGAGTGGCGAGAGCAGTGTCACGCTGATTCTGGATGCTTCGTTCTCGGACGGGACGAGCGAGCAATTTGTTTTCCGGATGGCACCGCCGAAGAGTCAGGTCTTCGAGAAGCACGATCTGCTCATGCAATTCCAGATGATGCAGGTCATGACGGACGAGGGGCTGCCCGCTCCGTCGCTGGTCGGCTACGAGTCGGACCCCTCGATCGTGGGCTCCGATTTCTACGTCATGGAATTCTGCGAGGGTCGCATCCCGCCGGACAACCCTCCGATGATGTTGGGCGGCTGGCTCAAGGACGACGTCCGCGCGGAGGATCGCGCTGCGATGTGGGCGTCGGGAATCGAGACGCTCGCCAAGATTCACCAGATCGATCTCGGCGCGCACGATCTCAGTAGGCTGCCCCGGGCGGGTGAAGGCGAATCCCTCGTCGCCGAGGAGCTGCGGACCTTCGATTCGATGTTCAAGCCGGAGCTTCGCGAGGCGGCCGATCCGCGCATTCTCGAAGGCTGGGAATTCGTACGCGATACGATGCCGACGAGTGGCGAACCCGCCCTTTGTTGGGGCGACTCCCGCGCCGGGAACCTGATCTTTGAAGACAATCGGGTGGTTGCGGTGATCGACTGGGAGATGGCGAATATCGCCGATCCACGCTCGGACCTCGCCTGGTGGATTTGGATCGATCGCTGCAACAGCGAGGGTCTCGGTGCCGAGCGGTTACCGGGTTTGCCGGCTCCCTCGGATGTCTATGCGCGCTGGAGCGAACTCACAGGACGTTCGATCGAAGGAATCGAGTGGTTCGAACTCTTTACGGTCGTGCGCTTCGCAATCATCCTCGAACGGAAATTCGCCGCCATGCGTGAGACGAATCCCGGCTTGGTCGTTGCGAATTTTCCGGTTCAGTTCATCCCGGATCTGCTCGAGGCCGCCAAGCGCGGAAGCTTGCATTAGGCCTGCTGGCTCTCGAGACGTCTCTCGAGACGCGAGTCAGTCGACCGGCGCTTCGTAGATCTCACAGGCGTATTTGTGCCCGCCGGCGATGACGAGCATGCGACCGAGCGCCATGTACTGCCCGATCATCAGCCCGAGTTCAGCGATTTCGGCGTCACTGAAATTTTCCCTGAGTTCCGCCATGAAATCGTCGTCCACCGTTCGGAAATCCGTCGCGAGCTTTTCAGCAAAGCGTACGGCCAGGGCGTCCCGTGGTTCGAGCTTGCGCTCTGCTTCGGGCAGATGGATCTGGGCAATCGTTTCTTCGTCGAGTCCTTGACGCGTCGCCGACGCGTAGCGTGCAAACAGTCAAGTATCACAGCCGTTCAAGGCCGCGATCTTGATGCGTGCGAGCTCCTTGATTCGGCTGGGTGCGACACCCTCGGTGTGTCCGGGTCGGAAGAAGGCGAAATAGCGCTCGAACAAGTCGGGCAGCAACTCCGTCATGTTGAGGCCCGCTCTCTCGCTCTCAGCGGGTGTGACTTCTTTTGCTTCTGCGCTCATGGCGATTCCTCCAGTGCCGGGGGGTGCCCGGGCCTCTGCATTATAGGCACAACTCTAGCGGATGTTTGCACTTGTCGAGCCAGGCGGCCTCGGACGACTGTTCTAAACTCGGCCGAACCGGGTCCGGCTGGAACCCGCGTTTCGGAGGTTGGATGACGAGCGAGGTTGATGATTCTCGAACCGTAGAGGTTGGACACCGGCCCCGCGGCTTCCTCGGATGGCAGATCGTCGTGGTCGGATTTACCGCCCAGCTCGTGGCGAGCGGCGTGATCTTCTCCTCCTTCGGTAATTTCGTCAGGCCGATCAGCCAGCAATTCGGCGTCTCGGATACGCTGATTGGAATCGGCCCGGGGCTCGCCATTCTCATGATCGGGATTCTCGGCCCGCTATTGGGACGCTGGCTCGACCGGGGTTGGACGCGCCGGTTGATGATCCTGGGCTCGGTCCTCACCGGGTCCGGCCTGGTCCTGCTCTCGTACGCCACGGCCGTCTGGCAACTCGGTCTCTTGTATGTCGGTCTGGTCTGCACGGGAGGCGCCTTGTTCGGGATGCTGCCGGCGACGACCCTGATCGCCAATTGGTTCGTGCGTCGGCGTGGCCTGATGCTCGGGATCGCCTATGCAGGGGCTACGATCGCCAGCGCCGCGGGGCCGCTGATTTCACAAGCGATCATGGACGCGGAGGGTTGGCGCGTCGCGCTTCGCTCGCTCGGCTTGTTCACCTGGGTTTCGACGCTGCCGATCTTTGCAGCGTTCGTGATCAGTCGTCCCGAAGATGTCGGCCAATATCCGGATGGGGACGAGGCCCCCCTCGAGCGGGCGGACATTCCATCCCAGGCGAAGGCGGACGAACCCGTAGAGCGGGGGGTGCTCGAGGGCACCAAGACCCCACAGGAGCTTGCTCGCGATCCGATCCTCTGGCTGGTCGCGATCGGCTTCGGCCTCGTCATGACTTCGCCGATCGTGATCATCGGGCTGCTCGTCCCCTTCGGTCTATCCCTCGGATTCACAGCGTTACAGGCTTCCTATTTCTATCTGGCGATGGCCCCGTTTTCGATCTTCGGGAAGCTCGTGATCGGCGGTCTGGCGGATATCGCTCCTCTGGGCCCGTCGATTGCATTGACGGTGCTGGTCAACATCCTCGTCTGGATGATTCTTTTCTCGGACCCCAGTTATCCGGTCTTCATCGCGACGGGGGCGCTCTACGGGATTGGCATCGGCGGCGCGGCGCCCTTGCATGGCGTGGTGATCGGCCGCTGCTTCGGCCGCGCCAATTTCGGGACCGCGAGTGGTCTGGGTGGGCTGGCCGCCATCCCGCTACTGGTGATGGTGCAGTTTTTGAGTCAGGCCTTGAAGGCCGTCACCGGGTCCTACCACGTATCGTTCATCGTTCAGGGTGGGCTGCTCATGCTAGGCGGAGTGTTGCTCGCGTTCGTTCGGATTCCGCCGCCCGAGGCGAGCGCCGAAGCGACGACTTGAGAGCGAGCCCGGATCCGAAAATTGGGGCGGGGTGGCAGGCGGTGTAGATCCACTCGCCGTTCGGTCGTGTCCGGGGCAAGCGTCAGGGGGCCGTCGGGACGAGTCCGGGCCGATACCAGATCGGTGAACTCCAGGCGCGCTCCTGGATTGTCCGCTCGACGTCGTCCGTACAACAGATCTCGAATCCCTCCAGAATCGTCGACGGCTCGCCACACGAGATCCCCGCATCCACGCAGGCCCATTGCGTCCAGCGACAGCTCGGATTCTCGAGCAGGCGCGCATAGTAGAAGGCGGGTTGCGCGGGATCGAAATCGGGATCACGCCAGACGCTGCAGAGATCGACATTGCCAGGGCCATGTCGCTCGCAGGTCTCGAGATCGACGCTCGAGCCGGTGGGTCCGCCGGCGACGGTGAGCACGACCTCCCTCTGCTCGCCGTCCTCGACCCAGCCCTTCACGATTTCGATCCGTTCGAGGTCGCCACCATTCGGATGCGGATCACGGGAGGCGGCGAGCAGGAAAGTCGGCGCATCGCCCTCCGCGGGGCGCACCGGGAGATCCGCGCCCATCGGGACACCCTCGGCATAACCGGTGGCCGCGACATCGCTGCCGGCGCACGCGTCTTGCGCATAGCCCCAGCCGCCAAAAAAGCGCAGCTCGGGGCGCGTGCCGCTCGTCGCATAGGTTTCGCGTCGACGCATGGCGTCGAAGATCGCGTCGCGGGCGTTCTCTTCGGCCCAGACCACGGCGAGTCCGCCCGGGTTGAGCGTCGCGGTATCGGGCAGGCCGGGCTCGTCGAGTAGCCGATTCCCGGGCTTGCCTGCGCCGCCATGCCCCGGGTGGCCGCGTTCCTTGACGAGTCCGGGCGTGCCGAGATGCGTGTCCGTGCTGCCGATCTGGCCGAACGCGAGGGGATTGATACCGAGCTCGCCTTCGAGGGCGAGTCCGCGCTTCAAAGCGTCGCGCGTGAAGTCGATCGCCTCGAAGGGCGCATCGCTCATCGCGTAGGGGTTCGGTGCCTTCTCGAAACCACATCCCTCGTCCGTCACGCCGGGGTAGAGCGCGCATTCGGACTCGCCCTTGTGTTGCATGATCTCGACGAGTCGGTCGTAGCGGGCACGGATCGGCGCCTCATCGAGCTGGATCTCCGCATCCGGAATCGAGGCGGAGCTGAAGGCGGTGCCCTTGCTCCAGTTCGAATTGTGCGGGATCGTGATTGCCTCGCAGCCGGGTTTTCCGTCGCGGCACTCGATATCGAGCTTCCGCCACAGATGGATGGCCATCTCGGTCGTCTCCATCACGCTGATCGGGATGTCCGGAACTCGTTCGTTTCGGAAGATGACGTTGCGATGCAGATGGGCCCCGAGTTTGGGGGCGGCCGTCCACTCGTAGGCGACGAAAGAGGTGAAGGCGCAGTTCGAGGACCGGTCGTAGGATGCTTCCGCGGCGTCCCGATGTTCCTGCCAGACCACGCCGGCCGCGGCCAGACAGATTTCGGCGTTCTTGCCGCAGAACCCCCAGCGCGACTGGAGCACCGAATAGCGCCCGTTGAACAGGTAGAACGCGAGGCGGGGGAAACGTCGATAGATCCTGCAGGGCAGCGAGCCATGGCCCTCCGCGGTCGGAGTATTGCAGATGTGGACCTCGCCGATCTGTTCCGCGTGGTCGGTGACGGCGGCGAAGTCGAGTGCACGATCGAGCTGGACATGTCGCATCGCGCGCCCCTCATCGTCGAAGGGCTGGATCCCGAGCCGCTCGCCGCGGGCGAAGCGATAGGCGTCGCGAGGGCTGACTCGCGTGTCCTGGGTCGAGGCATCCTGGGATCTCGCGGTGTGGACGTGCAGGTCTCCGAAGAGCGGACGGCGGAGCTCTGCGTAATCGGCGCAGGGCTCTCGCTCCTCGGTGATCGCGTAGGGTCGGACGATCTCGGCTCTCTCCGAACTCGACTCGGGGCTCGTTTCGAATTGATCTCCGGTTTGTACCCGCCCCGCGTGCGCGGCGATCGGGAGTAGGACGGAGGCGACGAAGATCGCGATTCGGAGGGTGGAGCTCGATCGAATTTCCGAGCTCACGGATCAGCCTGCACTCTCAGCAGGTGCTTCGTACCAGATCGGGGACGTCCACAGGCGCTCCTGAATCGTCTTCGCCACGCTCGGGTCGCTGCAACTCGCGCTGCGGGCCGATTCATCCTGTTGCAGACATTGGATCGCGGACCAGCGGCAGCTCGGGTTCTCGAGCACCCGCGCGTAGTACACCGCGCTCTGGCTGGGATCGAAATCGGGATCCGTCCAAACACGACAAAGGCTGTTATGTCCGGGGCCGCGGGGCTGGCAGGTTTCGGCGTCGACGCTGGCGCCGTTCGGGCCGCCGGCGACGTCGATGATCTGCTGATTGAAGAGGCCTTCGTCGTCGACCCAACCCTTCACGATCTGCGCGCGCTGGAGGAGTCCGCCGGGATGACCGATCACACCGATGTCGCGCATCGCGGACAGCACGAAAGTCGGCGAGCCGGAAGCTTCCGGTCGAGGGGCCTCCGGTCGAGGGGGAAGGTCGCCGCCCATGGGAACCCCCCCGGCATATGCCTTCGCGACCAGATCGGGATCGCCGCACAGGGATTCCGGGAAGTCCCAGCCGGCAAAGAAGCGTGCCGTGATGCGGGGGCCGCTGGTTCCGAAGGTTTCGCGGCGCTTCAAGGCATCGAAGATCGCATCGCGGGAATTCTCCTCCGCCCACACACCGGCGAGACCCCCGGGATTCGAGGCCAGCGAATTCGTGGCATTGATGGGGCTGGTGCCCCGATCGAGGCGCTGCGCGATCGTGGCGTCGGGTGATCCCTGCCAGCCCTGATACGAATATTCTTCGACGTCTCCGGGGGTTGCGTTGTGGCTGTCGGTGGCGGCGATGATGCCGATCTTGAAGGGGTTCACGCCGATGCGGCGCTGTTCCCGAAAACCTTCGAGGAGCGCATAACGGATGTAGTCCTTGCGAGATACGCAGCCCTGGTCCATCAGCGCGCCATAGCCCTTGCCGTCGGCGCCGCAGTCTTCGACCTCCGGCCCCCGCCACTCCTCGTATTCACAAAACTCATCCGTCGCGCCGACCACGCCGTCGAAGCCGTTCCGGCATTCCGAGTCGCCCTTGATCTGGCTGATCTCGGCGAGACGTTCGATGTTCCCGCGCAGTACGGCACGAGCGCGTTGTTCTTCGAGGGGGAGGTCCTTGCCCGTGATCGCGAACATGTTGCCGTTGCTCAGATTCGAGTTGTGGGGGAGGGTGATGACGTCGCAGCCGATGTCGGCTTCTAGACATTGTTTGCGCAGCTCGTTCCAGAGATCGTAGACGTCGGGCTCGTCGACCCAGGCGATCGGAGAGGCGGGCACGTTCGCGTTTCGGAAGATCACGTTGTGGTGGACCTTCGCAAGTCCCGGTGTCGCCGTGTATTCGTAGGCGTGGAGCGTGGTGAAGCGACAAGCTTCCGAGCGGTCGTAGTGTCGCTCTGCGGCGGCCTGTTGCTCCTCCCAGACCGTCGTCATCGATACGCGACAGGTTTCGCCGTCCTCGTCGCCGCACAGCGCCTCGCTTCGCCGGATCAAGGTTGCCCTTTCGTCGAGCGCCTCGGAGAGTACGGACATCCGGACCCCGAAGTCGCCGAGCGGGCTCTCGGGAAGCGGGAGTTCGCCCCGAAAAGTCTGGCAGGCCAGGCTGTCATAGCGTGAAGATCCGGGCCGAGAGCAGAGCGCGACCTCGCCCTGGAAGGAGGCGTGGTCCGTGAGCGCAACGAAGTCGATCGGGCGTTCGAGCCGTGCGGCACGGGTCGGAGAGCCGGCGTCGTCGAGCGGAGGGAGAAAGGTCTGCTCGCCCTTGGCGAAACGGAAGGTTTCGTCCGGGCCGTTTCGCACGTCCCAGAGCCACGCGTCCATGGACAGCGACGAATGGACGTGAAGCTCGCCCCAGAACGCCTGACGCTCGGGATTTCGGTTCGCACACGGCTCCCGATCCTCGCTGTAGGGCTCGCCGGAGGGTGCGAGGGCGCGCGGGCTGGCGTCTGCGGCGCTTTGGCTGGGTGGGTCGTTCTCCGAACTCGGGAGGCAGGCTGCCAGGGAGTAGAGCACGACGAGTGCGACGACGCGGGCCGCGCCTGTGGCGACGGAAACACGGGGCAGAGGGTATTCCGTCGATCGAGTCTCGCGAGTCATGTTTCCTCCCGGTGCTGCACGATTCCGAACGTGCGCCAGGACGCTAGCCCGCATGATTCATGAATGTCGGGAGCCCACCGATCACAGTTGCCCTGTGAACGAGAAGTCTCGAACCCTCGATGCCGAACGGGCTGGGGAAGCAGAGAGAGGGCAGGGCGAGCGCTGATGGCCGTCGCCGTGTCACCCGGCACCCCGGTTGCGTAGTGGATTCGATGCAAGCCCGTTCCCGGCGGCGACGCCGCGATCCTGTACGAACGCCACGAACCGGAAAAAACACTCCTCCATCGCGTGGTCCGCGAGGACCTCGAGCCGTTCCTCTCATCTGTGGAGTTGATGAAATTGCTCGCTCGAGCCTGCGGTCATTCGGACCTGGGAAGTTTTTCCAAGCGCGACATCACGACCTGGAAAAAAACATGGCCGATCTCACCGGGATCGAATTCGCCGGCTTCGATCCGTCGCGCTGAACACGCTCCTCCGAGGAACCACCCGGTTGGGCTTCGAGAGGCCTCCCTCGCGTGACGTGTCCTGTGCGTCGCCATGTGTATGTGAATGTGAATGGGGAGGCGAGTTAGCGCCTCCCCATTCGCAGGCCTCACTCGCCCATCATGAAGACCGCAAGTTTGTTGCCGTCCAGGTCCCGAAAATATCCGAAGTAGCCGCCGGTCTGTCCACGGGGTCCGGGCGCACCTTCGTCCACGCCTCCGAGTGAAAGAGCCTTGGCATGCATCCGGTCCACGACCTCTCGCGACTCCACCTTGAGGGAAACCATCACTCCGTTGCCAACGGTCGCTTCCTTTTTGTCGAACGGGATGCACAGCATCAACATCGGCGCACCCGGTTCGACGCCGAAGACGACCATTCGCTCCGTCGTCGAGAACTTTTTCGCGCCTGCCTCCCCGAGCACGGGTTCGTAGAATGCAGCCCCCTTTTCCAGGTCGTTGGTTCCCAGTGTCACGTATCCAATCATCTCGTTCTCTCCATATGGGTGTATCAAGCGGCGCGCGAGCCGGGAGTCTACACGCCTCGATGGATCCGACACCGAGGAGCCCCTGACTCTGGTGGGGAGGTGGGTGCGGCGGGTCCGGGTGCGCCCGGCCCGGGCTCGGCAGCGACTTGGAATCTTCCATCATTGCGAGTACGGCCGTTCGAAACCTGTCCAAGAATGAAAAAAACT
>Ga0114950_10001966_pt1 | contig 15735 bp, 13 predicted proteins | sample N075metaG_FD_83503 | JGI IMG/M metagenome (GOLD analysis project Ga0114950, IMG submission 83503) | Deep subsurface microbial communities from Kermadec Trench to uncover new lineages of life (NeLLi) - N075 metaG | ecosystem: Environmental > Aquatic > Marine > Ocean trench > Sediment | place... | reverse complement strand
CAAAAGACATTGTCGAACACTGCGGTGTGCCTAGATTTGTCTTCAGTGATTTCCCGTTGGGTAATTCTGCCGGTAAACCAAACGATGCCACCTCCCAGGCGCAAACACTGGAGCTAGCCTTCAAAGTCCTGCAGAGCGCACCCGGTCCGCGCACCACCGTGCAGTCCCCGCAACACTGGTCCGATGATCTGCAATGGAAGCTGGACTTCCAGAACATAGACCGCATTCCTGTGGAAGAAATACAGCGTCGCCGGGCGGAATTTGACAAGATCAAAGAAATTGGCCAGAAGGTACGCGATCAAACACAGACTGCTCAAAGGAGATCTTAGACATGGCTCATGAACTCATTATTACCGGCGGTACTGTCGTCGATGGTACTGGCGCTGCGCCCTATAAGGCAGACATTGCGGTGGATAATGGCCGTATTACCCGGCTTGGAGAGCTCGGCGATGTAGCGGCAGGTGAAACCATTGATGCGACGGACAAGATAGTGACCCCGGGATTCGTCGATCTACATACGCATCTTGATGCCCAGGTGGGCTGGGACCCGGAGATGCGTTCGAGTTCCTATCACGGTGTCACTACCGCGTTGATCGGTAATTGCGGCGTGACCTTTGCGCCGGTTAGGGAGAAAAACCGCCGCTATCTGGCGGAGTTGATGGAAGCGGTAGAAGACATCGCAGCAGATGCCATCATGGATGGACTGCCCTGGGATTGGACCAGCTATGGCGAATATCTCGACACGGTGCAGTCATTGCGCCCGGCACTGAATGTGGTCGGCTTGGCTGGGCATTCAGCCATTCGCTTTGACGCGATGGGGGATGCCAGCATGGATGAAGGCGCACAGGCCTCGGACGCAGAATTAGCGCACATCACCAAACTGGTGCGCCAATCAATCGAAGAAGGTGCGGTTGGGTTTTCCACTTCGCGGTTTCTCGGCCACAGGGTCCCGGACGGACGTATGACACCTGGTACTTGGGCAGATGCACGCGAGACACGGGCGATACAGGAAGCTGTGGTTGCCGGTGGCGGTGTGGGGGCTTTGTTTCAGGTTGCTCCGGACATGGCGAGTCGATTCGGCATTGAGATGCAGATGTTCGAAACTGGTGCCGAGTTAGGTTGTCACGTCATGTTTTCCGGTGGTGCTTCAGCAAAAGGCGACGGTGGCGTATCACGCTTTACTGAATTTCTGCAGAAAAATAATGAAGGTGGGCGCCGCATGACAGGTATCTGTCACACACGTCCCAGTGGCGCCATGTTTGGGCTTGCTCAGGCTATTCCATTTCGCAACACGCCCTGGAAGGAGTTAATGGAACTGCCTTCGATAGCAGATCGTGTAGCGGCGCTGAAAGACCCTGCGACCAGAGCCAGACTGATCAAGCGATCGCTCGAAACCGGCTTCACTGCAGATCCATCTTTGCTGCATCCCTTGGGCACCGGTGCCAATCCGGATTACGACCTGGATGGTCACAATAGCCTGGCGCAATTAGCCGAGGCTGCGGGCAAAGATCCGGTCGAGGTTTATGTCGATCGGCTTATTGCTTCAGAAGGTAGAGAGTTGTGGAATTTCTGGGCATTTGGCGGCCATTTGGAGAATCAGTGGAATTACATGCGGATGCCGCATTGTGTCCCCATGCTGGCGGATGCGGGCGCCCATGTCGGCATATTCACGGACACAGATTCGCCCACTTTCTTACTTAGCGAGCTGACGCGTAAGCGTGGTGTTTACACTCTTGCTGAAGCAGTCCACCGTATCACCGGGCAATCCGCCGATGTGTTAGGACTGAAAGAGCGCGGTGTTGTTCGTGAAAATTGGCACGCTGATTTGAATGTCATCGATTATGAAAACCTTGATACCTGCCACCCTGAATACGTCAATGATTTTCCGCACAACGGTGGACGTTTCATCGTTAAGAGTGAAGGCTATGATGCAACGATAGTGGCAGGTCAGGTCATCGTTAGAGATGGTCTACACACCGGCCATCGACCCGGTCGTGTAATTCGGGAGTTTCATCGCGGTTAGCCGCTTTGCCGGGCTGCCAGCAATCCTTGCAGAACGGTGCCAGCCAGGGTCATCGTATGCTCTGCAACGTTTGATTTATCGGAATTGATCTGCATGGCAACGGCAACCCCGTGATCCGGGAAATACACCATGCGTGAGTTGTAGCCTGGGTAGAACCCGCCATGGCCATAGCTTATGCCGTGTTCGGTTTGTCGTATCGATACGCCGAGCCCATAACCGTCTGTAGGCTTGTCAGGCTCTGGCATGAAGCCAATCTGCAGCAACTGATCAAGCTCACCTTCACCGCTGATAGCCTCACCTTCGTATAGCAGCTTTGCCCAACGCACTAAATCTTGAGGGTTGTTGATCAGGCCGCCGCCGGTCCACTCCGTCAGCGGGTTCATAACCATGATCCCGTCTTCCACAATCTCGAGTGGTGTGCCAAAGAACTTGGAACTTTCATGGGCGTATCCCTGAGCCAGGTCCGGTAGCGCGCGCTGGTCGGCTGGCAGCGTGAAGGCGAAGTCCAGCGGTTGCAGGAACAATTCGCGTAGCAAGTCATAGTAGCTGCGCCCGGTGGCTTCCTCGAGAGCGATACCAACAAGAATGTAACCGGTATCGGTGTAGTTGAAGCCTTCCCCGACAGCAAACAACGGTTCCCGGTCCAGCACGAATTCCACCAATTGTCGTGGCCGCAGGTAGGCATCCCGATTGCCGCTGGTCCAACTCGTTTGGACCCATTCGACAAATTCGCGGCTGGCGAAGGCATGATCCAGCAGCCCTCCGGTATGGGTCAGCAGTATACGAACCGTCAACTCGTCGTTGTTGGGAACCCTCGAAAACCATGCCTCCTCACCGAGCCATGTAGAGATCTTCGTGTCTAAATCAAGAGCACCGTTTTGCGCCAGTTGCAAGGCGACGGCGGCTGCGTAGGTTTTGCCGATGCTGCCGGATGGCATGCGCATGTTCTTGCCCATCGGGATGTTACGCGAGACGTCCGAAAAACCGGTAGCGAAGCTGAAGATGCGGCCATCCGGCAAGATGAATGCGGCGGTCGCGCCCGGGAAGTTTTCGTCCGTAGATTGTGCTGCGCGATAGAGGTCGTCGAGTTGCTGCTGGAATTGCTTCTCGATGGTCACAGCAGAGTCGACCTTCGACGTGGCCGGAACCGAGCTTTCGGAGCAACCGAGCAAGCCTCCTAAGCCCCAGAGGCTGAGGGTGGTCGCGAGGTAGAACAAATAGTTTGGAATTTTCATTGGACTTATTTTAATAAGGCAATGCACACATCCTACCGTATCATGCCTGAACACAGCACGAGCTTGGGGTGTTGCACTTCGCACTGAACCTGATTTGCTTGCCGTGGATACAAAACAGTTTTGGTCAATGAGGCTCTGTTATGGAATATGTGATGAACTCAAAGAAGTCCAAGCTCGTTGGAATTAGGCTCGCTGGATTGTTAGTACTGGTTGTACTCGCGTTCCCGGCTTTGGCAACAACTAACCCTGCTGGTGCGCTGCAACTCATCTCCCGTGTCGATTATCTGGATACCCTGGCCCGTGAGCCGATGGTCGTGCAACATCCCGGCGGTGCACTGTTCGTTTCCGGTTATGGTTCTCAGATCGATGGCACCGACTGGACCGCGCCGCCGCCATTGTGGCGCAGTGACGATGGCGGCGAAACATGGCTGCGAGTCGCCGTCGGTCTGTCCGCGGATGGTGCCCAGGGGAATTCCGACGTAGATCTGACTGTGGGACCGGACGGCACCCTTTATTTACTGGCCATGGGCTTCAATCGGGCAACCCGGGAAGGCACCCATGTGGCAGTCGGGGTCAGTCACGATATCGGCCAGACCTGGCAATGGCATTGGTTGTCACAAACACGTTTCGATGATCGACCATGGATCTCCATCTCCGCTGGCGGTGTCGCCCATGTGATTTGGAACGATGGCGCTGGTGTGTGTTACAGCGTCAGCCGGGACGCTGGCCGTCGCTGGACAGAACAGACCCGAATCCATTCTGTTGGCGGCTCCAGCCACCTTGCGGTCGGGCCGGATGGGACCGTTGCGGTGCGCATTTCACCTATATCAGCTTCTGCCAATCGATTCGACGAAGCCACCGACCTGATTGCCGTGAGCCGGGATGCCGGTGCGACATGGTTGCTGCACGACACTCCAGGCGACATCGTCTGGGATCCGACGCTCAGCGATCCGGATAAAATACCGCGTTGGGTCGAACCTGTGGCCTGGGGTGCAGACGGCACGCTCTACCATCTGTGGAGCGAGGGCGAGGCTATAGTACTCGCCGCCTCCAGGGACTACGGTGCGCATTGGACCAGACAGATCGTGGCCGAGGAAAAAGGCCAGGCGTTCTTTCCGTATATGGTGGCCAATGCCAACGGTGACCTTGCAGCGACCTGGTTTGTGCAAACCGGGCAGACACTTACCGCGCGGTTGGTGCTGATAGAAACCCCTCTGGTAGAAGACGCACCGTTACAAATTCATCGCGCGGCGCCTTTCTCGATACTTGCCTGGGACGAAAGTGGTAGCACACCGGTGCCGACTTCCGCTGGCGAATACATTCCAGTGGTGTTCTTAAACGATGGTGAACTGGCTGTTGTGTCACCGATACAGGATAGCTTTGGCGATCGCTGGGGTTTTACCTGGTGGCGCTTTGCTGTACAAAAAGATGCCCAGAAATGAACGGAGCACCTTGCGGCACCCCGTTCAATGGGTTGGGAAGAACCCGAAGATCGGAGAAATATTGCATCTCCTTTCATAAGGGTACATATTATATGGTCCTATATCAATACTAAATTTGGCTGGAACCTGTCGTAGTACAGACCCCGTGGCTTATCGTATGATTCAAAAACAATGGCAGTAGATTCCACAACGATTAGACCCATATCGGAAATAGAAGACCTCGATAACATTGGCTTCTTGATCCATGAAACCGCCCAGGCCATTACGGTGGCATGGGGGACGGTCATGTCTCCATTGGGTCTCACTCGCCCTCAGGTCCGTGTCATTGCCTGGGTAGATCACAGCCCGGGTATCACCCAGGCAGAACTTAGTGGACGCCTGGGCATTACCGCTATGTCACTGACCGGGCTGCTGGACCGAATGGAACTCAAGCAACTGGTAAAGCGCACCGAAGATCCCGCGGATCGTCGCGTTAAACGTATCTTTCTCACCCGTGCAGCCCTGAAAATGAAACCCGAAATGGAAGTCATTGCCGATGAGTTCAGGCAGGCGCTGCGCGAAGGTGTTTCGGCAAAGGATCTGGCCACAACTTTCGATGTGCTGAGCAGGTTGCGGACCAACCTTCAGTCGGAGAAACGCTAGCAGCAACTGTTGCCGGACCTGGGCAGGACCCGGGCCGGGCGAGGTTCTCAAATATCGCCTGCGAGAACAGTTGCAGGATGATAAGGTACGTCGATCGTTTTTCAACAGCGGTTGTTCAAGGGGGAGCCATGATAGTTGAGACCTATATTCCCGGACAAGAGGTAGCCTCGTCGTCGGGGAAAACTTCGCGTCGGCAATTTATCAAACGCGTCATCGCATCGGGGGCAGCTGTTTCAGCGGGTTCGATGTTAGGTCTGAGCGGCTGTAGCCCGGGCGAACAAGCCACCCAAGCTGGCGGTGTCGAACGACTGATATCGCTGAACGTAAATGGCAAGGTACGCCGGGTTGATGTTCTGCCGCAGGAGACACTGGCCATGACCCTGCGTTACAAGCTGGGTCTAACCGGCACCAAACTTGGCTGCGATCGCGGCGAATGCGGAGCCTGTACAGTCTTGATCGACGATCTGCCTACCTATTCATGTTCCACCTTGACCCACAATGTTCGCGGACGGCAGGTGACCACCATCGAAGGCTTACAAGCTGCCGACGGTACACTGCATCCCGTGCAGCAAGCGTTTGTTGATGAACTCGGCCCCCAGTGTGGTTTCTGCACCCCAGGTCAGATCATGTCGTCAGTCGCTTTGTTGAAGGTCAATCCAAACCCGAGCCGCGAAGAAGTGCGTCAGGCGCTGGCGGGCAATTTATGTCGGTGCGGTGCCTACGACCACTATCTGAATTCTGTCATGCGGGCTGCAAAGGAGAGTTGATATGGCTTACGACTTAATCGGCAAGGACTTTACGCCCCCGGATGTGATTGCCAAAGTTACCGGCAAAGCAAAATATTCTGAAGATTTCCGCATGGAAGGGATGTTGTTCGGGCGCTTACTGCTGAGCCCGGTGCCTCATGCCCGAATCAAGAACATCGATGTCAGTGAAGCGTTGAAGATGAAAGGTGTCGTCGGCGTTATCACTGCAGATGATTTACCTCCGGTGGTTGAACCCAACCGGCCGATATTGACCAATGAGCCCCGTTATGTCGGTGAGCCCATCCTGGCGCTGGCGGCGGAAAGTGAAACTCTGGCGCAGGACGCATTAGAGAAAATCAAACTCGAATTGGAACCGCTGCCGTTTACCGTCGATCCCCTCGAGAGTCTTTATCCTGGTGGCCCCGATGCCCGCACAGATGGCAACGTTACCGGTCGTAATGCCAGTGGCGCCTATGTCAAAACCACCAAGTGGACCGCCCGTGACTTTGCTGCGGTGGCCGAAGGTCAATTAGCCGCGGGCGAGGTTACCGACGAGTGGTCCTACGGGGATGTTGACGCCGGGTTCGCCAACGCCAAGTACGTTCTGGACGAAACCTTTGTCACTCAGGGCTTACCTCATCTGGCGATGGAAACAAGAACTGCTTTGTCTTATTGGCAAAATGGTAAATGTCACGTACACGCCTCATGTCAGAGCCAAAGCTTCCCGGTGCCGTTTCTCGCCGGTTATATCGGTATCGAGCCCCAGGATTTGGTCTTTGTCGCCGAGTATTGCGGCGGTGGATTTGGCAACAAAGGTAGCGCCTATCCTGAAATGTCGATCCCGGCGCACTTATCGAAAAAGGTAGGGCGGCCGGTAATGATGCGTATCAGCCGCGCTGAAGAATATTATTTAGGCTGTGCCCGGCCGGGTTTTCAAGGACGGATTAAGATGGGCTTTCGCGCCGATGGCCGATTGCTGGCGGCGGACCTGTTTATCGTGCAGGAGAACGGCTCCGATGTCGGCATGAATGACTACATGTCTGCTGCCGATGCAGTGTCTTTAGTGTTCACGCCTGAAGCGATGCGTTTTCGTGGTATACCCGTCGCTACCAACACACCCTCTCGAGTGCCCCAGCGTGGTCCGGGGCAGAATCAAATTGCTTGCGCCGTTGAGCCTTTAATGGATATGGCAGCCAAAGCCCTGGGCATCGACCCACTGGCTATACGGGTGATTAATGCGCCGGATAGCGACGCCCGCTTTGGCGCTAAACAAGGCAAAGTGACCAGCGCCTTTCTCGGCGAAGCGCTCACCCAGGGTGCCGCAGAGTTCAAATGGGACGAAAAGCGCAAGCTTTCAGGGCAACGCCCTCCAGGCCAAAGCAAAGGCTCTAAAGTTCTGGGCGTTGGCATCGGTTCGGCTTATCACAGCGCCGGCTATAGTGGTTTTGATGGCCTGGTGGTACTTACCCCCGAGGGCAAACTGCACATCCATACCGGCGTCGGTAATCTGGGTACTTATTCCCATACGGCAACCTCACGAGTGGCCGCGGAAACACTGAAATGTGCATGGGATTCCTGCGTGGTGATCCGCGGTGACAGTCGTAAACACCTACCGTGGAACCTGGCCCAATTCGGCAGTAATACCTCCTACACCATGGTTCGCACCAATTACGTGGCGGCCATGGATGCAATCGAAAAACTCAAGGAGATCGCTGCCAAAGACCTGGGCGGATCAGCAGACGATTACGACATAGGCGGCGAGAAGGTATTTTTGAAGTCCGATGCGAGTAAGCATCTCACCTATGCTCAGGCTGCCCAGCGTGCTATCGAACTCGGAGGCAAATATAGCGGGCAGGAAGCGCCGGAAGACATCAATCCGATGACCAAAGCAGCCGTTGCTGGATTGGCAGGGTCAGGCCTGATCGGGGTTGCCAAAGACACCATGGCTTCCGAAGGCACACCGCCCGCCTTCGCCGCGGGTTTTATGCAGATCGAACTGGACACTGAAACGGGCACCTACGAAATCTTGGACTACGTCGGCGTGGCCGATTGCGGCACGGTGCTGCATCCAATGGGCCTCGACCACCAGATCAAGGGTGGCGCGGTAATGGGTATTGGCCTGGCGGCGCTCGAGCGACATGTTTATGACCCGCAAAATGGCCTGCCGGCGACCGTCGGGCTAAATGAGTGTAAGCCACCGACCTATCTGGATGTGCCGTCACACATGCGCACCATGGCGGTAGAGGAAGCCGATCCGATGAGTCCGGTGGGTTCCAGAGGTATCGGCGAGCCGGTGCAGGGTTGTGCCGCTGCAGCCCTGTTGTGTGCCATATCCGATGCACTGGGTGGGCACTACTTTAACCGCGTTCCGGTCATGACAGACATGATCGTCAACGCAGCGAGTGGTAATCCGCAGTCTCACAAGCCGTTGCAAGTCAACACATTCTAAGGGTTTAAGACATGATCAAAGACATGATGCAGGAGTTCGAACTCTTTCAGCCGACGGATCTGCAGACGGCGCTGAATCTTGCTGATCGCTATGGTGTGGACGGATGGATACTGTCCGGTGGCAACGACAGTTTTGACTGGTTCAAAGACCGGGTGAAGCGTCCCGTGGCAGTAATCGATCTGGGTGGGGTCACAGACCTCAAAGGCATCCGTGAAACGGCGGACGGTATCGAAATAGGCGCCTCAACCACCTTAACAGAGGTTGCCCAGAGCGAGCTGATTAATGCGAAATTCAGCCTGCTTGCAGAGGCGGCCAGACATGTCGCTACACCGCAGATTAGAAACGTTAGCAGTATTGGCGGAAACTTATGCCAGGATACGCGTTGCTGGTATTACCGCGCAGGCCTCGACTGTTATCGAGCCGGCGGCAATAAGTGCTTTGCCGACACACCGGAAGGCATGAATCGTGAACATTGCCTGTTTAATGCTGACAGATGTGTGGCGGTGTCACCCTCTGATACCGCGCCAGCATTGATCGCATTAGATGCTGAAATAGTCATTGCCGGACAGGACGGTTCGCGCACTGTAAAAGCCGAAGACTTTTTCATTGGACCTGCAATCGACATTGAGCGCATGACGGTGTTGACCGATGGCGAAATTCTGACTGCGATCCGCATTCCCAACACCTGGGCAAACGCGACTTTCTATTTTGAAAAAGTAGCGGATCGTAAAGCCTGGGACTTTGCCTTGGTTAATGTTGCGGCGGCGATGAAAGAAAGCGGCGGTGTCATAGAAGACATTCGCATCGCTTGTGGTGGTGTCGAGTGCGTGCCGAAACGCCTCAATGTCGTCGAAGACGTTGTCCGAGGCAGTGCGCGCGATGAGGAGACGGCAAATCTTGCCGGTCAATCTGCAGTGCGCGGTGCAACCCCATTGAACCACAACCATTTCAAGATTCCCTTAATGGAGAATCTGGTCAAGCGCGCCCTGCGGGATGCCTGAGCGTTGGAACTCATCCGTTACAGCAGCAATGCCTGGGGTCAGGAAGTGGTTGAAGGGGTTTCCTGGGATTTGCTACCGGTCTTTTTCCTGTTGGGGGTAGCGTTTATTGCTATCCACTCGCTGTCTATGTGGCTACTCGCGCGTAAACGGCGTTAGCGAATGAGTGAATCACTGCAGAAAAATGCTCAAGTCGGGGCAGACGGGCATATTGTCAGGCATCGGCTGCTCGACCGTTTGTTGCACTGGCTGTCGGCGGCGAGTGTGTTGGTGCTGCTGGGTACCAGCCTGCTGCCTATCATTGGCATCAAGTTCGAGTGGGTGACCATTCATTGGGTTGCCGGGTTGACGCTGTTCGCGGCCATCATTTTGCATGTTGTCCGCACCGTGAATCGAGGCACCCTGGGTGCCATGTGGTACGGCTTTAAAGACTTCAAAGAAACTCTCTCGGATCTCGCCGTATTTTTCAGGATTAAACGCGATACCCCTGTCAATTTACCGATGAAGGGCGGCAAGTATTCCGCAGCACAGAAAATCATGCACCATGGGGTTGCCGTGTTGGTTGTCGGTGCCATAGTCACTGGTTTGCTGATGATGGTGAAGATAGATACGCCGTTCTGGGAGCGTGATATCTATTGGCTCAGTGATTCAACCTGGGGTGTGGTCTACGTGGTGCACGGTGCGGCATCGTTGATGCTGATCAGCACCGTCATGATCCATATCTACTTCGCCATGCGGCCGGAAAAACGCATGTATACACGCTCTATGATCAAAGGCTGGCTGACCAGGCAAGAGTTTGACGAGCACCATGATGCGCATGCCTGGCAAGTAAAAGACTGGCAGGTGAAAGAACAGTGAGCGATGACGCATTGACAGATCTTCACGCACGCATCGAGATCATCGAGTCTGGATATGAGTACATGCTGGCGTTTGCAGCTCAGGGCTATGAGCCGACTGAGGAATCGAGCCAGGATTACGACATTCGAAACCACCTGCAGGCGATGGACAAAGCGCTGGATGGATTGGCAGAGGTTACGGAAGTTGTCGCTACTGATAGTGACGGCGACAACGCTGCGCGTTACATGGCTTTTTTAAAGGCGGTGCACAGTGATGCTGAAATAGCACAGGGTGCGATCCGACTGATATTGCTGCGCGTGGCGATCAGCTCTCAGTTGGTCGACAACTTGAATGCTTCTATTCACCTGCGCGCCTTGTTGACAGACTTGTTTTTGCTGGATGAGGCGTTTAAGCGATGACAGCACCACTGGAAGGCGTAAAAGTATTGGAGCTGGCTAGCTGGCTTGCCGCTCCGAGTTGCGCCGCGTTGATGGCAGACATGGGGGCTGAAGTCATAAAAGTAGAGCCGCCCGGTGGAGAGACCTACCGGCGCATGTACGATGCCTTGTTGGGGGAGGGTTTTGTACACCCCAGCTATCAGTTTGATAACAGAGGCAAGCGAGGTGTCTGCGTCAACCTTGAGGACCCGGAAGGCTTGGTGCTGGTAAATGATCTCGTGCGCGATGCGGATGTATTCATCACCAACCTTACCCAGGCTCGGTTGGAACGTTACAAGCTTACCGACGACTATATTCACCAACTGGCACCGTCGTCTATCTATGCAGTTTTATCGGGCTATGGTACTTCCGGGCCTGACAGTGACCGGCAAGCGTTTGACCAGACCGCATTCTGGGCGCGCTCCGGCGCGATGTCGGTATTTGGCGATCGTGCAGATGGTCCGCTCATCTCGCGAGGTGGCTACGGTGATCGAACCACAGCGTTAAACATGCTGGCAGCTATACTTGCCGCGATGCGCGTGCGCGATAAGACCGGTGAGGGACAGTATGTAGAGGTCACCTTGCAGCGTACCGGCGTGTGGGCAATGGCCAGTGATATCTGCTCGGCCCTCTATGAGCGCACCCAGCCGGAAAAAACAAGCCGTCAGGCACCGGCCAATCCGATATGGAATTTTTACCGCACCAGCGACGACCGTTGGCTAGCCCTGGTGATGCCAATGGCCACGCCCTATTGGCCGGTGTTTTGCCGTCAGGTTGCCGGACATCCGGAGTGGGCTACTGATGAACGTTTTCAAACGTTGCTCGGCCTGGCTGAACACGGGCCTGCCCTCGTTCCTGAGATTGAAGCGATGTTTGCCCAACATGACCTTGCGCACTGGCGTGGCATACTCGACGACGCTGGTCTGATCTGGGAACCTGTGGCGCTGCTACCTGAGGTGGTCGAAGACCCAGCCCTGCGAGAGCGCGGTGCTTTTTCACTTGTTGTGCACGAAACCGCCGGTGCAATGGAAATCGTCTCTGCACCGTTCCAGATACGCGACGCTGACATCCAAGTTCGCGGGCCGGCGCCGGACGCGGGTCAACATACCCGGGAAGTTTTCGCCGAGGCCGGCTTGTCGTCAGAACGTATAGAAGAACTTATCACCCGCGGCGTGTTGCAGTAAGTCAACCGGATAGGTAGTACTGCAATCCCTCAAGGTTTTGCTCTGCAGCCTCGAGCCGGGCAATAGTCTGTAAGTGCACTTCATCTGGCCCATCGTAAATTCTGAATGCCCGCGCGCGTGAAAATGCTCTGGCAGCCGGCGTGTCATTGGTCACGCCACGAGCACCATAGAGTTGAATGGTGCGGTCCGCGATCGTTTGATACATGCGTGACACGGCGACCTTAATCATGGAGATCTGCTTTCGCGCGGCTTTGTTGCCCACCGTGTCGAGCAGGTAGGCCGTGTGTTGTACCAGTAACCGATTCTGATCCAGTTCGATACGTGACAGGCTGATGGCGGCCTGGGTAGAACTATATTCATCCACACGTTTGCCGAAAGTGGTCCGTTCTTGCGATCGTTTCACCATAAGGCTGATCAGCACCTCGCTCTCGCCAATGGCGCGCATACAATGGTGCAATCTGGCAGGCCCAAGCCGGGCCTGACCCATGGCGAAACCGGCACCCTCATCGCCGAGTAGATTGGAGGCGGGTACACGGACGTTCTCGAAGACCAATTCCGGATGTGTATTGGTTTCCGAAAGATGTTCAAAAACAGGCAGGTTGCGCAGTACGCTGATCCCAGGCGTCTCTCGTGGCACCAGTAGCAGGCTTTGCCGCTTGCTCCGAGGTGCTTCCGGGTTCGACACGCCAACCAGAATGATCAACCGGCAGTTTGCATGGGACGCGTTGGATGCGAACCACTTGCGGCCATTGATAATGTAGTCATCACCGTCTTTTTCGATGCGGGTCTGCAGGTTTACCGGGTCCGAGGAAGCCACCTCTGGCTCGGTCATGGCAAAAGAGGAGCCTATGTCGCCCTGCAACAAGGGTTCGAGCCACTCGCTCTTTTGTGTCGGTGAGGCAAAGATCTGCAGCAGCTCCATGTTGGGTGTATCCGGCGCGTGACAATTGAAAACCTTCGAAGCCCACTCCAGACGGCCAAGTATTTCTGCTACTGCGGTAAATTCCAGATTGCTCAGCCGGGTGCCGGGTTGGTCTTCACTCAGGCGGGGCAGCGCCATGTTCCACAATCCCAGGGCTTTCGCTTCGGCGCGCAGAGTTTGTTCGACATCCGGGTTTGCCTGGCCCGATCTGGCTTGTTCCAGCCACAGGGCATTGCTGGGTAGTATGCGGTCGTTGAAGAACTGCTCCACCTGTTCGCTTGTTTCGATAGCGAGGTTTGATAATTCGAACATGTGTCAGACCTTTGCAAATAGATACGCTCAGGTTAGCCGAGTTCGCAATCTGTTTCGATTCGCTTCTATACTGGCACTCGAACAGACGACTGCGGGATGATGCACCATGACCAGACCTTTCGAGGGGGTCCGTATACTTGATTTCACTCAAGTGTTTGCGGGCCCGCTGGCGAGTTATCAACTGTCTGTGCTGGGCGCAGATGTAATCAAAGTAGAGCGTCCGGGGGGTGAAGACATGCGTGGCACGCCCCGCCATGCAGATCAGATCGGTCAAAAAACGGCGCCGGGGTGGATCGCCGTCAATGCCGGTAAACGTAACATTGCGCTGGATCTGAAAAACCCTGCGGCAGTGGAAATCATCAAGCGCCTGGTCGTCGATTCTGATGTGGTCATGGAAAATTTCCGGCCGGGTGTCATGGATCGTCTTGGCATTGGCTATGACGACTTGTCAGCAATCAACCCGCAACTAATCTACTGCTGTGTTTCCGGCTTTGGGCGAGAAGGGCCGTTAAAAGATGAACCGTCCTACGACGGTAAGATACAAGCCATGTCCGGCATCATGGCTGTCACCGGGCACGAGGAGATGGGTCCGATACGCGCAGGATTTGCGGTCTGCGATGCAACGGCAGGCATCACTGCAGCCTTTGGTATCGCCAGCGCGCTATTTCAACGCACCCACACCGGGCTCGGCCAGTTGGTTGATGTCGCCATGTACGATTCTGCATTGACCGTGCAGGCGCCCGGGGTTGCCGATTACACCATTGCCGGAAAGGTGCACAAGCCTTATGGCAATCGAGCGATCAGCGGACGGCCAACGGCAGACCTGTTTCCGGTCAAGGACGGTAATATCCTGTTGGCGGTCAACAATGAAAAACAATTTCAATGCCTGATGCGTGTTATCGGCCGCGAAGAACTGCTGGATGATGACCGTTTTGTAGACTGGCCAGCACGTATGCGCAACGAAGTCGCCCTGGTAGAGATCATCAACGATGTTTTTGCCGAAGCCGACGCTGATACCTGGGAGCAACGCCTGCTGCAGGGTGATGTGCCTTGTGCACAGATACAGAACATTGAACAAGCGGTTAATCATCCGCAGTTAGCGCACCGTAACTTCATGCAGACCATCGAGGATGCCAACGGGTCTTTCACGCTGGCCACCACAGGCTTTCAACTTGCCCATGGCAATGCTGAGCTGGATCGGGGCTACGCGAGTATCGGAGAGCACGCGGATGAGGTGCTTGCTGAAGCAGGATTCGACGCCGAAGAGATTGCAGTGTTTCATGCCGACGGCGTGATTTAACAGAGAGAGCATATGCCTCGGTCAATTGTTGCAGAAATACACGAGTTACTAGCCACTATCGAAGTGCAGGCTCCGGCGATAGAAAAGGCGCGGCGTATGCCCATCGAACTGGTTCACCAACTGAAACAAGCAGGAATTTTCCGGCTGCTCTGCCCGCTGTCTGTAGGGGGTGCCCAATGCGATTATCCAACCAGTGTTGAATTGTTAACACAGCTCGCCAAAGCAGATGGCTCGGTGGGTTGGTCATTAATGATCGGCTGCGAAACACCCCAGTTGCTGGCCTTGTTGCCCAAGGCGACATTTGATGCCATCTATGCTGACGGGCCTGATGTCATCATCGGTGGTGCCTTCGCACCAAAAGGTAGCGCCACCCAGGTAAGCGGCGGCTATCAGGCCAGTGGCCGTTGGGGATTTGCCAGCGGCTGTGAACATGCCGATTGGTTGTTCGGCAATTGCGTCATCGCCGGTGATGGCGAACCGACGCTACGCTGCATGGTGCTGCCGCGAGAGCAATGGACCATACATGACACCTGGGACACATCCGGCCTTCGTGGCACCGGCAGTCACGATATTGAGATCGACGATGTATTCATTCCCGACTCTCATGTCTTTGACCTGTTTGGCGGTCAGCCTTGTATGAGCGGTCCGTTGTTTGCCGCGCCGCTGGTGCAATTCGCGCTGCACATAGCGGCTGTCGCGCTGGGCATTGCCGAAGGGGCCCTGGATGAGTTGGCGACATTTGCCAAAACCGGCAAGACCCGCCTGTACGGGCGCTCGACCATGGCGGATGGTGAGCTATTTCAATATCGGTTGGGTCATGCAGAAGCCGACGTGCAGGCGATTCGGGCCATGTTGTCGTGGCGTGTCGCAGATTATTGGGCGCGGGCGCAAACAGATGACTTGTCGCCGGACTACCAGACCGGGGTCATCCAGACCGAAGCGTGGGTCGTCGAAAAATCGGCGCAAGTTGTCGACACCTGTTACACAGCAGGCGGCGGTAGCGCCATCTATGCCGGTTCGCCGCTACAGCGACGGCTGCGGGATATTCACACCTTGACCCAACACGCGTCTGCTCAGGAGGGGGTATTTGCAAATGCGGGGGCTTTGCGATTGGGCGACAATGTGCCCCTCTCTTTGTGAATGGTAAAGAGGCTCTGTGATAGGCAAAAAAACCTTTGATCGAGGGAAAGCGTGGCCAATATACTCTT
>Ga0114950_10001960_pt1 | contig 15751 bp, 14 predicted proteins | sample N075metaG_FD_83503 | JGI IMG/M metagenome (GOLD analysis project Ga0114950, IMG submission 83503) | Deep subsurface microbial communities from Kermadec Trench to uncover new lineages of life (NeLLi) - N075 metaG | ecosystem: Environmental > Aquatic > Marine > Ocean trench > Sediment | place... | reverse complement strand
TAAACCCGCCCCGGGGTCCAGCACGATGTGTCGGGGCCGTCCGCCACGCTGCTTGAAAATATGCAGCTTCAACGCGCTCGACGTTCCGGCCTGCAGGTGCACCCGCAACGCCGCCGGCGAGCGCTGCTGCCGGAAACGCGGCGCCCTGAACAACACCAGCCAGCAACCGTCGGCTGCATTCCGCGTCGCTTCTGCGGCCAGCTGCAGGCGTCGTAATGCACGCTCGTCGATACTTCCGGACCAGGCCAGTACCGCCGCACACGTGCCCGATTGCAGGGCCTGCTCTATCGACCACAGCACCTCAGCCTGACGGCGGCAATGCACCACGAGTACACGCGAAAGATTCAGACCATGGCGCGCAAAAGCCGGCGCGTACGGAAGATACGGCGGCGCGATCAGCAGAATCCATTTGCGATCTTTGACGCCCACCTGATGTGCCGCGGTTGCGGTCGCCTGCATCTGGACGCCGGCGAGCCGGGTCAGCGCCGGCATCAGCAATTGCAACTCGCCGAAGCCACTGGACTCGACAAACAATTCAATCAGCGCGCCGAGCGGCCAGCCGCCCGCCAAAGCTCGGTCGAACACGTCAAAACCGGTCGGCAAAATCCACTGGCGACTGCACCACGCCGCGCGGTCGCCTCTGCCCCTGCGATCACGATCACAATCGCGATCACCACCGGCGAGCCAGACGCGACCGCCGATATCGGCGGTGTGCAGCAGTTTCTGGAGTCGATGCCTTGCGGACATTCTTCTTCACGATTCTGTAATGGACTAACGAATGGATTCAACAGACTCAAACCCTGCGGGTGGCCCCGAATTGCGCCGATACTCGATCTGCTGACACGGAGCCTCGCACCAACGCAATTCGGGCCATGGATTCAGTCGGGCCGCCGCAGCGACAAGCACCCTGCCTGTAGCGGCACAGACGAACAGCCACTGCGTCATGCGCGGCTGCGCCACCCCTGCCATGCACTAATGCGGCGGCATCCCGTTGCGCACCAGGCCCACGACGACGCCTTCGATCACCATGTGCTGGTGCGTAAGATCGACCCTGATCGGCTCGAATGCCTTGTTCTCCGGCATCAGCCAGACCACCGAGCCTTCCTGGCGATAGCGCTTGACCGTGACCTCGTCTTCGAGCCGCGCGACGATGATCTGGCCGCTGCGCACCTCGGGCGTACGATGCACGGCCACGAGGTCGCCATCGAGAATACCGATATCCTTCATGCTCATGCCCTCGACCCGCAGCAAAAAATGCGGGCGCGGGTTGAACAGCGACGTATCGATCCGGTAATGGCCCTCGATGTGCTCCTCGGCCAGGATCGGGTTACCTGCCGCAACTCGACCGACCAGCGGCAGGCCGAGCTGCTCGCGCATGAAATCTTTGAGCCGAATACCCCGGGATGCCCCCGGGATCAGGTCGATGACGCCCTTGCGCTGCAGGGCCCGCAAATGCTCCTCGGCTGCATTGACCGACTTGAAGCCCAGAGCGCGTGCGATCTCGGCCCGGGTCGGCGGCATGCCGGACTGCTCGATGAAATCCTGAAGAAAACTTAAAATTTCGGATTGGCGGGGGGTTAGCTGATCCATTGTCCTCACCTGTATAGATATTCAGTACTGTAAATATATACAGGTAAAGTGGCAATGGCAAGCCCTGCCCACCCCGGGCGAAAGAAACAATCAGACGACGGTTGTGGCTTTCCCGCCCAATCCCTGCCTGCGGGCAACTTCTACAACCTTTGCGATTTAACAATATTTCCGTCATCATCGCGCCCTAGGGAGGGCTGGCCCAGGATTGATCCGGAAAGTGGGCGCTACCTAATTTTGTTGTTTGTAAGCAGAGGACTTGTGATGAACAAGACATTTCAGACTGTAACCAGGGCGAGCGCGATTGCTCTCGCAATCATGTTGACCACCGGCTGTGCAGCCGAGTTGCAGAGTCAGGTCGATGCCCTGAACGCCAGAGTCGACTCGCTTTCTTCGGATGTCGCACGGGCACAATCCGCTGCTGACGCGGCCGGCGCAAGCGCATCGGAATCACGCCAGATGGCATCGGGCGCTCAGAGTACGGCCAACCAGGCCCTGAACGCCGCCAATCAGTCGCAGGCATGCTGCGACGCTACGAATGAAAAGATCGATCGCATGTTTCAGAAGGGCATGTCGAAGTAACGACCTGACTGATACGGGGTATCAGTATCCGGGGCCGCAGCAGAGATGCTGCGGCCTTTTTATTGTGCAGCGCACTCGACCGGGACAAGCGGCTCTAGCCGGCTGTTGCAGGCGCGGCTTGAGCCGCGATTCCTTGCGCCGGCCAATAAACGGACTCCGCAGCACTCGACCGGAATCTCCGCGACCGCCGGCCTTATAATCCGCCCTCAAGCTTCCCGATGCCGACCGGAGCTCCCCATGGAAATCGATATCATTCTGAACGAATTTGCCTCGCCGCACGACGCGGCCGAGCTCGGCCTGTTGGCGGAAAGCTATGACCTGCGCGGCGTCTGGTCCAGCAACTACGGCGGTTCGCGCGACGCGTTCTTCACGCTCTCGCTGCTGGCCGACCGCTCATCGAAAATCCGCCTCGGTCCGATGGCCATCAGCTCTGCCGAACTGCACCCGCTGAAGATGGCGAACCTGCTGTTCAGCCTGAACGAACTGTCGAACGGCCGGGCGATGATCATGGTCGGCGGCGGCGGCGCCGTGTTGCAGTCGATCGGCATGGAACGCGATCGCATGATCCGGCGCACGCGCGAGTGCCTGGAAATCCTGAAAGGCGCGTCGCCGGACAAGATGATGAACTACACCGGCGAGATATATAAAGCGTACGGTTACCAACCCAAGTGGCACACGGACGAGGCCCCGCTGATTTATTTCGGCTCGAACCACCCACAAAGTCGCAAGCTGTCGACGAAACTCGCAGACGGGCTGATCACGAGCGACTTCGTCGTGCCGCTGATGAAAGAATGCATAACCAACATACATGCCGAGCTAAAAGAAGCCGGACGTAAGCCTGAAGATTTCCGCATCAGCAACTTCTGGGCCTGGCACATCAAACAGGATGCGGAAGCGTCCCGTGCCGAGGCGCGCCGCGAATTGATGCTGCGCGGCTGGTTGCGCGACAAGTATTTCGCGCCGTTCCTCGACGAAGACGAACTGAAAGTCATGCGCGACCATGAACAGGATTTTCTGAACGCGTTCCTGCGCGGCAGCGACGTCATCGAGAACGTACCCGAAAACCTGGTCGACAAGATGATCGAAAATATCTCGTTCGTCGGCGGACTCGACCAGATAGATGCTGCCATCGATACGCTGAAGCAATTCGCCGATGCCGGCCTGACCGAGATCGCACTGCGCGTCCACGACGACCCGGCCGATGCAATCCGGCTGATCGGCGAGCGGGTCGCACCGGCGTTGCGGTAACCGCGCACGCACCGGGTTTATCCGGCGATCAATGCACGTTTAGCGAGACTGTCTCCGCCTGACCTGGCAGACCCCGCGCGCCTGTAGCGTGCCCGACCTTGACGGGAATGCCGAGCCGCGCCGTGTAGACCTCGTTGACGAGCGTCCAGTCCACGGCGGCCGCACGGTCTTTGGTGACATCGATATAGAGGCTGGTGATGGACGTCAGAGAGGCGACGCCCGGTTCACCGGCGTCTTCGCCTGCGAGCGGCGGATGCACCTCGAGATACAGGTCATCGCCGGACCAGCCGAGTTTGTAAGGCTGATTGATGATCTCGACGGCCGTATTGACCGGCACGTTCGGGAACAAGCTCTCGATGTGTTCCGGCAACATGCGAATGCAGCCGTGCGTCACCCGCATGCCGACGCCGGCGGGACGGTTGGTGCCGTGAATCAGGTAGCCCGGAATACTCAGCCGCATCGCATACCCGCCGAGCGGGTTATCCGGCCCCGGCGGCACGCGCGATTCCAGCGTGCGGCCATCGGCCGCCCACTCGTCACGAATCGATTGCGGCGGATACCACGCGGGGTTCCGCACCTTCTTGACGATCGACGAGCGGCCCAGCGGTGTCTTCCAGTCCATGCGGCCAATGCTGATCGGGAACGTCTGCACCACCGTCTGCTCACCGTCGGGAACGAAGTAGTACATCCGGTATTCGGCGATGTTGATGACCAGCCCGCGGCGGCGGACCTGTGGCAGTACGAACTGCGTCGGCAGACGTACCCGGGTACCCTCGCCCGGCAGCCACGTATCGACGCCGGGATTGGCGAGGCGAATCTCCTCATAGCCGAGCCCGTGTGCCCGCGCGATGTCGATCAGCGTGTTTTCGTAGACTGACCGAACCTGGCCCATCCGGCCGATGACCGCCACCGAATCGTCGATGACGAATTGCACAGCGTTTGCCCACGCAACGGGCGCGCCGTCGATGGATGCAGACGCGTCCGCACCGTCGTCGGCACGGGCGCCAGCACCGCACACCAGGACGACACCAAGCAGCCCCAGGCAGGCACCGAATGCGCGCCGCATTGACGTCACCCGGTAACCCCGAGCACGGGCAGGATGACGATATAGGCCAGCAGAGGAATCAACATGATGGCGACGATATTAAGCCAAAAGCCAGCGCGACACATCTGCGGCACCGATACCAGCCCGGAGCCGAACACAATCGCATTTGGCGGCGTCGCCACCGGCAGCATGAACGCGCAGCTCGCCGCGACGCAGGCCGGCACGATCAGCAGGTAAGGATCCAGCCCGAGACCGATAGCGACGGCATACAGCACGGGCACCAGGGTGGCGGTGGTCGCCATATTGCTGGTCAGCTCGGTCAGGAAAACCATCATCCCGGTCACCAGCGTCACGATCGCGAACGTCGGCAGCGGCGCCAGCACCGCGGCACGACTGCCAAGAAACTGGCTGAACCCCGTGCTGTCCAGCGTCGCGGCCAGGCTTAACCCGCCGCCGAACAGGATCAGCAGGCCCCAGGGTAATTTGACCGCCGTGTTCCAGTCCATCAGGAACTCGGCCTTGCGGACGTGGACCGGGGTCACGAATAACAACAACGCCGCGATCACGGCGATGCCGGCGTCCGTCAATCCGGCGAACGGCATCATGTCTCCGAGCGCAAGCCGATTCAGCAACGGACGACACACCCAGGCAGTGGCCGTGGCCACGAAAATCGCCAGGGTCAGCTTCTCGGCCCGACTCATCGGCCCGAGTTCATCGTTCATGCCTGCAAGCACAGCCGCGGCGCCGGGTATCGGCTGCGTCGATACGCGGTACACGCGCCGCGCGAGCAGCCACCAGGCAATCGGGACGAACACGACAACCAGCGGCACACCGAACATCATCCAGCGCACGAAGCTGATCTCCCGCCCCATCTGCTCCTGGATATAGGACACGAGAAAAACATTCGGCACCGTGCCGATGATCGTGCCGATGCCGCCGATCGACGCGGCGTATGCGATGGACAACAGCAGGCACACGGCAAAGTTTCTGTCCGGGTTATCCCTGCCCGGCTCACTGCTGCCGCCGCCGTCGGAATGATCGGGATCATCGAGCAACGCCGTGATACTGAGCGCGACCGGCAGCAGCATGATCGTCGTCGCGGTATTCGTGACCCACATGCTGACGGATGCCGCAATGCCCATGAACGCGCCGATGATGCGCGTCGGCCGCGTGCCGACTACCTGCAGCACCCGCAGCGCAAAGCGTCGGTGCAGGCCACATTTTTCGAGTGCCAATGCGACGATGAACCCGCCGAGAAACAGGTAGATCAGTTCGTGACCGTAGGATGTGGCCACGGTCTTGATCGGTGCGGCGCCGATCAGGGGGAAGATCGCCAGCGGCAACAGCGCCGTCGCATACACCGGGATCGCTTCGGTCATCCACCAGATCGCCATCCAGGCCGCAACCCCGGCGGCTGCGCGCGCGCCGGCCTGCAGCACGACGATATCGCCCTGCTCGCCCAAGTATTGCCCGGGCAAGAATACCCACAGAAGTATCGCAACAAGCGGACCGGCAAACAGTCCGATCAGGCGGGCTCGGGTCCTCATCGGGGCTGCGTCAATGCCGGACGTCAATTCCGCGCATCAATACCGCACCAGCGCCGAACCCCAGGTGAAACCACCGCCGAAAGCCTCGAGCAGGACCATGTCCCCGCGCTGAACCCGGCCGTCACGCACGGCGACGTCGAGCGCCATCGGCACGGACGCGGCCGAGGTATTGCCCTGGTCCTTCAGGGTCAGCACGACCTTGTCCATGGGCATACCCAGACGTTTGGCGGTTAACTGGATGATGCGCAGGTTCGCCTGGTGAGGAATCAGCCAGTCGATCGATCCCTTCTCGAGATCGTTCGCCGCCAGCGTCTCGTCGACGATGCTCTCCAGGCTCCGGACGGCAACCTTGAAGACTTCGTTACCGCGCATGTGGATGTATGGACCCTCGGTATCTTCCGGTTTGCGCTGCTTCGATACGCCATAGGGGTGATAAAGCAGATCTTTGTAATGCCCGTCTGCGCGGAGATGGCAGGAAATGATGCCCTGCTCGGCGGAGGGTTCGAGCACGACGGCACCGGCCCCGTCGCCGAAGATCACACAGGTCGCGCGGTCTGTGTAATCGACCATGCGCGACAGCGTCTCCGCGCCGATAACCAGCGCGTGCTGTGCGCCGCCGGTGGCCACGAACCGGTCGGCGATGCTCAACGCGTAGATGAACCCACTGCAGGCCGCCTCGATGCCGAAGGCCGGACAGCCACGAATGCCGAGGCGTTCCTGTACCAGGCACCCAACATTCGGGAACACGGTGTCCGGCGAGGTCGTGCCGACGACGATGAAATCGATCGCTTCAGGTTCGAGGCCGGCGGCATCGAGCGCCTGGCGCGCAGCGAGTTCGGCGAGATCTGCCGTGGTCTGATCGTCTGCTGCAATATGCCGTCGTTCGATGCCGGTGCGCGAACGAATCCATTCGTCGGTCGTATCGATCATCTGCTCGAGATCCTGATTGGTCAGGACCCGCTCCGGCAGGTAACGGCCGGTGCCGGCAATCCGGGAATACATTGGCTTCATGCCTCGAGCACCTCGCGATCTCCCTGCTCCGCCATGATCGTCCTGATTCGCCCAGGCACATCTTTGTCAACCTCGATCATCGCCGTGTGTATCGCTTGCTGGAACGCAACGATGTCCGCGCCGCCATGGCTCTTGATGACAATGCCATTCAAGCCGACGAGACTGGCGCCATTATAGCGACGCGGATCGACACGCCGCGACAAAGACCGCAACACCGGCCACGCAATGAGCCCGGCCAGCCGGCCGTACAGGCCGGAACGAAATTCCTCCAGCAGGAAATGCTTGACGAGGTGCGCCGTGCCTTCCATTGCCTTCAATGCGATGTTACCGCTAAAACCGTCGCAGACGATCACGTCGGCAGCGCTCTCGGCGATCGAATCAGCTTCGATAAAACCAACGTAGTTGATACGGGTTGCGGCCAGCATGGCGGCCGCTGCGCGAATCGTGTCGCTGCCCTTCATCGCCTCTTCACCGATATTCAGCAACGCGACACGCGGATTGTCGATTTCCTCGATACCCTGCACGACGACCGAACCCATGATGCCGAACTGGAAAAGTTGGTCCGCGCTGCAATCCGAGTTCGCGCCCAGGTCGAGCATGTGAGCGCGCCCGGACTTCGTCGGCAACACGGCCATGATGGCGGGGCGATCGATACCGGGAACGGTTTTCAGCACAAAGCGACTGGTCGCCATCAGCGCGCCGGTATTGCCCGCACTGATGCAGGCGCCGGCGCTGCCGTCCTTGACGAGATTGATCGCCACGCGCATCGACGAATCTTTCTTCTTGCGCATGGCGTCGGCGGGCGCCTCGTCCATGGCGACGACTTGACGTGCATCTTCGATGCGCACGCGATCCGCCGACTGACCCAGCCCGACGAGCAACGGCTCGATGACCTCGATGCGCCCGACCAGGATCAGCCGCAACTCCTCACGCGTCTTGAGCATGGCCAGGGCTGCCGGCACGGCGACGGCGGCCCCCTGATCCCCCCCCATCGCATCGACGGCAATTGTTACTGGTTTGACCACACGTTCCCCTGCTCCGTTAATCGGCCCACACTGAGCTTGCCCAGCGGAATGATCCCCGCCATGCCTCCCGTCTTGCCAGCGCCGGCGGCGACTGTTGTCAATGACCGGCGGCCGTCATCCTGTGGCTGCTGTGTGGGGTTGAGGTAACGCAACCGCAGAACCGGGGCCGGCCAGCGGATCGTACACGGTCTCGCCCGTCGCGGCGGACCAACCGCCACGATCCGGACGCATCAGACCCCGGAGAATTCAACTACTCCAGTTCGTCCTGCGGTGTATCGATCACTTTGCGCCCGCGATAATAGCCGTCCGGGCTGACGTGATGACGCAGATGCGTCTCGCCGGTCGTCGGATCGATCGAAATCGCCGGTTTTTTCAGGCTGTCGTGTGATCGACGATTGCCGCGCCGGCGCGGCGGCACTCTGCTTTTTTGTACTGCCATAATTTATCTCCGTTCAGAACATCAGTGTTCGCGTGCCTTCCCCGCCCCGGCAACTCGTGTCGCCAAGCCGGCAAAGGGTCGATACATCTGCTCCGTCTTGCTTTTCAATTCCACATTCGGCGCGCCTGCCTCGACACAATCGGCCCCGGCTTCGTGAAGCGGGGCCATCGGCAATGCGGCCAGAATCTCATCTTCGACGACCGCCGCGAGCCTAAGCCCATCGGCACCCGCCACAATACTGTCGAACGGCTCGGCCAGCCGCCTGGCCTGCGCGTCGTTGCCCAGCACCGTCAGCCGGGTATGCACGTCGAGCGACCATTCCACCGGACGCAGACATCGCTGGCACCGCAGAGTCAAACTGCCAGTGACCGCAATCTGCATCCGGGGATAACCTTCCGACCCGTTGTCGAACCTGACCCTGGCCGTCAGCTGCCCACCCGCCCGATGACTGTCACCCGGCTCGATGACCAGCTCCGCGAGTCGGGTCAGCGTCTCAAGGTTCAGGCTCAGCTCAAGGCGTGCTCCGTGCGCCGCCAATTCTTTCAATTCAGCGGTTCCGATGGACTTGCTGAGCATAATCGGTCGATTTTAGAGGCGGTGGTTTGGCGTGTCAAAATCTTGTAGGGTCTGGCTCCGAGATGACTACCCCGCCCCGCATCCTGCTCGCATCGAGTTCCGTTTACCGGCGAGAGCTGCTGGACCGGCTGCTGCCGTCATTCGACTGCGAATCGCCGCATATCGACGAGACCCGAATCGACGCCGAAGCACCGCTCGACCTGGCCGCGAGACTCGCGGATCTCAAGGCCCACGCCGGGGCCGCTGCGTATCCGGGCCATATCGTCATTGGCGCCGACCAGGTGCCGACCCTGGACGGGCGGATCCTGCACAAACCCGATGGCCGGGAACGCGCCATCGCCCAGCTGTCGGACTGTGCCGGTCGCCAGGTCATATTCTGGACAGCAGTCAGGGTACTCGGGCCCGACGGCCAGGCAGACGATTATGTTGATCGCACGGTGGTCAAATTCCGCTCGCTACCGCCGGAAGCCATCCAGCGCTATGTCGATGCGGAGCGGCCCTACGACAGCGCCGGAGCATTCAAGGTCGAGGGTCTCGGCATCAGCCTGTTCGAGCACATCGAGTCGCACGACCCGACGGCCCTGCAAGGCCTGCCGCTGATCTGGCTGGCGGCCTGCCTGAATCGCCGCGGCATCCCGCTGCCCTGACGACGGCCGAAGACCGGCGGCCGCGCCAGCCTGAATTCAACCGGGCGCGCCGCCCTCGAGGCGTGCGATGACTTCGAGCAAGTCATCGCCCAGGGGCGCATCGACGCGAATGACACGCTCCCCGTTGATGCTGTCGAAGGCCAGTGACGAAGCATGCAGGAACAGACGCTTCAGACCGAACGACCGCACGACCGGATCGTCCGGCAGACCATAACGTTCGTCGCCCGCGACCGGATGACCGATGAACGCCGCGTGTACGCGGATCTGGTGGGTACGGCCCGTGCCAAGCTCGACGGTCGTCAGCTGCGCGGGCCCACACGTCCGGTCGGGAATGAAGCGCGTGAACGCCGGCTTGCCGGTCGCATCGACACTGACGTGCCGCTCACCCCCCTTGCGCCGATTCGTCAACAGCGGTTCGTCGACCCTGCGGTTGCCGCCTTTCCAGGTGCCGAGCAGCAACGCGGTATAGCGTTTTTGCACTTCACCCTGACGAAACAATTCATGCAAATGCCGCAATGCCGGGCGGCGCTTCGAGATCAGTAAACAGCCACTGGTATCGCGGTCAAGGCGATGCACGAGTTCGAGATCGGTCTGCTTGCCGCGGGCCGCGCGCAACACTTCGATCGCGCCCGCACTGATGCCGCTGCCGCCATGCACGGCCAGGCCGGACGGTTTGTTCAGGACCAGCAGGTCACGATCCTCGTAGAGAATCCGCGCCTCGATCCACGCCGTATCGAAGCTGCCCGATCGCGCGCCCACAGCGCGCGATCGGGTGTAGACCGGGGGTATCCGGACCTCGTCACCCGGCATCAGCCGCCGGTCCGGCCGGGCCCTGCCTTTGTTGACCCGCACCTCACCGCCCCGGATCATCCGGTAGACCCGTGACCGTGGCACGCCCTTGAGCTGACCCATCAGAAAGTTGTCCAGCCGCCTCTGGCCGTCGTCCTCGGCAACCGTCACCAGCCTCGCGGTGGATTTTCTGGGGTTTTTTTCCATAAATTCAATGGCCCGCGGCGCTTTCCGGCCGATTGATGTGAATAGCAGGCACTGTTATATTAACCTGCGCATACGGTAAGTATGTGGCAGGCCGCAGCTGCGGCACAGGTTTAGATTCCGCCACGATTGCGAACCCGGGCACGGGCCGAGGGCACAGACCCAAGGCACAAAACCCGGGTCAGCAGTCGTCAAAGTCACGATCCGCCGAGCGGATCAGCAACTGGGCACCCGGCAGACGGATTGAGAGTTGTATGGCTCCCGTCGCGCGAAGAATTTTGAGGGATCTGCTGTATAAATACAGCTGGTCAGTCCAAGATCATCAATGAGCGCAACAGATCGCACGCATCGGATAGTCTCCGGCGCGCGCGTGTGAGCACCATGGCGAACGTTGCGTCATGGTCAAGACTCCCCTCGCCGGATGCCCCTCAACATACATATTGTGTAGGGGCTTATGAAAAGGATGCTTATCAATGCAACTCAGGAAGAAGAGTTGCGCGTCGCCATCGTCGATGGCCAGAAACTGTACGATCTTGATATCGAGACACCCTCGAAGGCACAGAAAAAAGCCAACATTTACAAGGCTAAAATTACCCGCATCGAGCCGAGTCTCGATGCGGTCTTTGTAAATTATGGTGCCGACCGACACGGCTTTTTGCCACTGAAAGACATTTCCCGCGAGTACTTCGTCAAACAGCCTGAGTCGGGTTCGCGCATCAATATCCGCGAAGTGCTGCGCGAAGGCCAGGACATCGTGGTCCAGGTCGAGAAGGAAGAACGCGGCAACAAAGGCGCGGCGCTGACCACGTTCATCAGCCTCGCCGGGCGCTTCATCGTTCTGATGCCGAATAATCCGCGCGCCGGCGGCGTGTCGCGCCGCATCACGGGCGAGGAGCGCGACGAAATCCGCGACGCGCTGCGCCAGCTTGAGATCCCCGACGGCATGGGCGTGATCATCCGCACGGCGGGAATGGGGCGCTCGGATGAAGAACTGAACTGGGACCTCGATTACCTGATGGGCATCTGGGAGTCGATTAAAACCGCCGTCGTACAGTCCTCCGGGCCGACGCTGATCTTCCAGGACAGCAACGCGATCATTCGCGCCATCCGCGACCATCTGTCATCGGAAATTGGTGAGATCCTGATCGACAACGCCGACACGTTCAACGAAGCGCGCGAATTCATGGCACACGCGATGCCGCACAACCAAAACAAGTTGAAGTTCTACGACGATCCCACACCGCTGTTTACCCGCTTCCAGATCGAGAGCCAGATCGAATCGGCCTTCGCGCACAGCGTCAACCTGCCGTCCGGCGGCAGTATTGTCATCGATCACACCGAGGCGCTGGTATCGATCGATATCAACTCGGCGCGCGCAACCAAAGGCGCCGATATCGAGGCCACGGCGGTGTCGACGAATCTGGAAGCTGCCGACGAAATTGCCCGCCAGTTCCGGCTGCGCGACCTCGGCGGTCTGCTGGTCATCGACTTCATCGACATGGGTCCGTCGAAAAACCAGCGAGACGTCGAAAACCGACTGCGTGCGGCGGTCAAAAACGACCGGGCCCGCGTCCAGATCGGCAAGATCTCACGGTTCGGTCTGCTCGAATTGTCACGCCAGCGGCTGCGACCGTCGCTCGGCGAATCGGCGCATCTCGTCTGCCCGCGCTGTAACGGTATCGGCAACATCCGCGGTGTCGAATCGCTGGCCCTGTCAATCCTGCGACTGATCGGTGAGGAAGCCCGCAAGGACCAGACGGCGAAGATTATCGCGCAACTGCCAATCGACGTCGCAACCTACCTGCTGAACGAGAAGCGCGACTGGATCCGGCATATCGAAGAACGCAACAACATTCAGGCTATTCTGGTCGCGAATCCGGGCCTGGAAACGCCCAATTACTCGATTCGCCGGGTGCGTGAAGACCAGACCGTGCTGACCGAAAATTCCGGCGCGAGCTACAGCCTCGTGGCTGCAGAGGGCGCGCTCGACGAGACCACGCTCGCCCTGTCGATCCATACGGAGGTTACGCCGGAAGTCCCCATGGTGCAGATGACGGAGCCGAAAACACCGGCCCCGGCCCCGCGAGCCAGGCCGGCGACGCCGGCCGCCGACCGGGACAAGAAGCCCGGGCTGTTTACGCGAATCATCAAGGCATTATCCGGCGACCCGGACACACCGGCAGAGAAGCCGCCAAAGACGCAGCCACAACAGACGCGCAGATCATCCGGCCAACGCCGCCCGGATGACGAACCCGGGCGCGGGCGCGGTGGTCGCGGCGGCCGTCGGCGACGCGGTGAAGGCCAGGGTCGCGGCGGCCAGTCCCAAGAGGGCCGCAACCGGGACGCGCGCGCGCGCAATCGCAACAACCCGTCACGCGACGATCAGGCCCGTGACAAGCCAGCCCGTGACAATCAGGCCCGGGACGGCGGCAAACCCGAACCCCGGCAGCACGAAGAGGCCGACCTGGCACAGAAGAATCTGCCGGGTGACGGCGATCAGAGCCAGGCCAAAGCGCCGAACTCGCGGCCCCGCCGCCGCCGCCGGCCGCGGCGCAGAGGAGGTGAAAATGCCGCGCAGGATCAGGGTCGCGACCAACCGGGAACACCGGATCAACACCCGCGTGGCAGGAACCAGGACGGCCAGCCGCAGGCTGGGTCGTCCGCGTCGGAATCCGGTAACGTAGCAAAGCCGCGCAGCGAGGTACCTACCCAACCGGATGTGGATGGCAACCGCAGGAATTCGGAGCAGGCACGGCCCCAACAGCCACCGGCTGCCGAGCGACCGGCCACGCCGCCGCCGCCAGCAGCACCGCCGCAAACCGCGCCCGAACGCCCGGCTGCTCAGCCGCAACCCGCGCACGGTCAGTCCGCACCATCAGCGCCGCAACCGCGACCCGAGGCGGAAAATGCCGCCCCGGCCCCGTCTGTACCGGCCCCGTCTGTACCGGCAGCAGGTACGCCAAGCACAGCGGCGCCGGCAACGCAGGACAAAACATCCGACACGCCGCAGCGCGCGGTGGAACCCAAGCGGGCGGACGCCGATCGCAAGTTGCCGTGGGAAACACCGAAGAGCGACGACAGCCGCACGGTCTGGTCCTCGGGCAACGACAAGCCGGATTCGCGCCGCGACCATTAACAAGGCTCAAGGCGTTATTGGACCTGAATCAGCTCATCGAGGAGGCCTTCAGTGGCCTCTTCGATCAGGTCGATGACCCGTTCGAATCCCGCCGGACCGCCGTAATACGGGTCGGGCACTTCGGCACCGGGGTTAGCGCGTGAATATTCGAGCAACAGCCGGACCTTGGCGTGATACTCCGGCTGCGAGCATTGCAACAGCGCGCGCCGGTTGTCCTCGTCCATGACCAGGATATAGTCGAACCGCTCGAAGTCGGCCTCCACGACCTTGCGCGCGCCCAGCATCGATATGTCGATGCCACGCCGGGCGGCTGCCGTCTGCGCCCGGGGATCGGGCGGATCGCCGACGTGGTAGCTGTGCGTGCCGGCCGAATCGATCGTCACCTTCAGGTGAGCGGCACGCTCGGCCAGGCGATGCCGGAATATGCCCTCGGCCAGCGGCGACCGGCAAATATTACCCATGCACACGAAAAGAATACCGGGGCAGTCATCTTTGCGGTCGGGCACGATCGGAAACTCTCCGGTAAATCAGCGGCGGGATCAGAGCGTACGATACCTGCGGAACGCCGCCACGTCACGAGGCCGGCTGACGGGCGATGAACTCGGCGGCAGCGGCCAGATCCTCGGGCGTATCGACGTCCGGGCCGAGTGCTTCCGCTGCGATTCCGACCCGAATCTCGAGCCCGTGCCACAGCGCCCGTAATTGCTCGAGTTGCTCGGTCTGCTCCAGCATGCAGGGCCCCACCGACGCCAATGTCTTCAGCGCATCGACGCGATAGGCGTACAAACCGATGTGGCGCCACGCCGACGGTACCCCCTGATGATTGCGCGTCCGCGCCGGTATCGATGCCCGGCTGAAGTACAGCGCGCGCCCAGTCTCATCGAAAATCACCTTGACGACATTCGGGTCGCAATACTCCGCTTCATCGGCAAGCGGCACGCACAACGTCGCCATTGCCGCCGACCGATGCCCGGCCAGCAACGTTGCAACCTGCGTGATACTGCGCCCCGGAATCAGCGGTGCATCACCCTGCACGTTGACGACGATATCGTCCTCGGGCCAGCCTCGCTGCCCGAGGACCGCCGCGATGCGATCGGTGCCGGATACATGCTCCGTGCTCGTCATGATGACCTCGGCCCCGAACGCCTGCGCCACATCGGCGATGCGCTGATCGTCGGTGGCAATCAGAATCTCGCGCGCGCCGCTCTCCTGCGCCCGCCGATACACGTGCTGAATAACCGGCTGCCCGGCCAGATCGGCCAACGCCTTGCCGGGAAAGCGCGTCGATGCGTAACGTACCGGAATGACAACTCGAAAATCCATATCACAGCGGCCCCGCTAATGGTCGAATACGCCGTCGGAATTCCATATCAGACCTGCCTCAGCAATTGTTGCATGCGCCGCATGACGATCGCCTCGCTGTCGGGCGCCATCCGCGCGTCGACCGGCACATACCATGCATCGGCAACCGGTTTACCCGGGTATTTTACGGCGTCCTTCTCGGTCATCAAAATCGGCCAAGCGTGCCGATCACGCAATTGCGACAGCGAAACACGGCCGTGATCAGGCACGTCGACCGGCAGCGCATCGATGCCGGCCGACGCCAGCATCGTAAAGAATCGTTGCGGATTGCCGATCCCGGCCAGCGCCCAGACCCGCTGCCCGGCAAACCTTTCCAGGCGCCCGGTACTGATGCCATCGAGCGCGATAACCCCATCGGGCTCCAGTTCGAAGGCGTGCGCGTCGAAGGCCCGGCCATCCAAACCCAGTCCGTCGATGGTACCGGGCCTGCCGTTGACGAATACGAAATCCACCGCGTCGAGTCGGCCCGCCGGCTCACGCATTGGCCCCGCCGGCAGCATGAAACCGTTGCCGATGCCGCGCACTCCATCGATCACCGCAATCTCGAGATCGC
>Ga0114950_10001958_pt1 | contig 15759 bp, 11 predicted proteins | sample N075metaG_FD_83503 | JGI IMG/M metagenome (GOLD analysis project Ga0114950, IMG submission 83503) | Deep subsurface microbial communities from Kermadec Trench to uncover new lineages of life (NeLLi) - N075 metaG | ecosystem: Environmental > Aquatic > Marine > Ocean trench > Sediment | place... | reverse complement strand
CTGATAATGTTTGCCGGTATCGGTTCTTACCCCCCCGGCAAGCACCAGCATTGGTATACCATCTAAAAAGGCTTCACCAATACCACTCATCGCATGGGTTAATCCGGCTGCCGGAACAATGGCCAGGGTGCCAATACTTTGAGATGTTCTCGAGGTAGCATCTGCCATAAAAGCTCCACCGCCTTCGTGGGTTACCAAAATCGGCGTAATTTGCTCCGAATTATTTAACTCATCGTATAACTCCGTGGTATGTGTACCCGGAATTCCGTAGGTAAACTCAATGCCTAATTGCTCCAGGGCGTAAACGGCTAATTGTGCACCAGTTTTTTTCATTTAATAAGATTTTTATCTGCGATAGAATAGGCGGCCATACGACCCGTGAGCACACAGCCTCCTAAAAATGTTCCTTCCAGGGATCCTTGACCATGCATACCGCCACCACCAAATCCTGCGGCTTCACCAACGGCAAAAAGTCCAGGAATAGTTGTGCCATCTGCCTTGAGCACTTCAGAATTAAGATTTGTTTGGATGCCACCGAGTGTCTTACGTGACAGGATAAATTCACGAATAGCTATTAGTGGCAATGCTTTAGGAGAATTAATTTTCTGAAATTTGCTCGTTCTTACCCTATCACCTCGATAGGAACGCGCATGACTTATCCTTCTTAATTGCTCATCATTATGATACTTTGGTCCACGTTCGATATTGGCATCAAAGTCATTGATTGAGGACTTAACATTTTCAATGGTAACATCATTTTCACCCGTGAGGGCATTCATTTTATCAACTAACGCCTCTATGTTATCGGCCACGACAAAATCTTCACAAGTCTCGATCATTTCGTTAACCAGCTTTCTACCACCAAAAAGTATGGTCTTCAGGAAGCTAAATATTTTCTTCTCTTTAATTTCCTTATTTGACTCCGCGCCCGAAATGGCAAATTCTTTATAAGCTATTTTAAGATTAAGCACTTGCCAGCTATACTTTTTCTTTTGATTGCATATTCGTTCAACCAGATAACGGGTATCATAGGCCGTCATCAAAGGCATTGGGCCAAATCTTTTGCCGGTATAATCTAACCATAACGCGGACTTTGGTGGAATTACACTTAGGCCGTGAAGCTCCCTTGTTGGTTTTGGATGATGTACACCGGCTGCATAATGCCACATTTTATCAAGGTTAGTCACCATTCCGTCGATCAGTTCTACTTCATCATGCATATCCCCCAGGCCATATCTATGGGCACCATTTAGTATCACCTCTGGAGGTTCACCCCAGGGTTTATACCAATGCTTACGCACGAGTTCCAGGTTGCCACCAATTCCGCCAGTAGCTATTAGTGTTGCCCTGGCTTTTGCCGCAAATGGCACGTCACTCGCTTCATTTATACCTGCAATGCCGGTAATGCCACCATTGTCAGTGATCAGTTTCTCTACTTTACGCTCGAAGTATATTTTAAGATGGCTTACTGCCCTTGGATGGTTGATTAATTTACTAATCAAAACATTAGTAAGTTCGAAACCTGTTCCCCAAACAATATGAAACCGCGGATATGAGTTGCCCGGTACATAAAGGCCACGCTCTACCCAGTTAACCACCGGGAAAAACCTAATCCCCTGCTTTTTTAGCCATTCATATACCTGTGATTTGCAATTATAAACATAGGCCTTCGCCCATTTCTTGGGCCAGATATCATCATCAGAAAACTTGGCTACAGAGTGCCAATCTTTTAAGGCGAGTTCAGGACTATCCTTCATTCCGGCCTTTCTTTGCTGAGGGGTATCAACAAAAAACATTCCCCCGAATGACTCCTTTGCCAGGCTGCCAAAATTTTCTTCCTTATCACGATCGAATATCGCAACCCTTTTGTCAAGATTGAGTAATTCAATCGCCGCTGTAATACCAGCAATTCCGCCACCAACTATTGCTACATCAGAAGTGTGTTTATCCATTGATAATCTATCAGCTATCTAATATACTTAGAATTAATGATGGCGACAATACTGTCTGTAATCATGGTTAAGCATGATTACTTTTTTACAATTGATTAAGTTTACACAAAGGATTATCTCAATGCAGCAATTATATAGAATTTTCTTATTCTTTAGTTTAGTTATAAGCCTGGGGGCATGTAATACTGGAGGCTCAATATTAACTGAGGCTGGTGTATCTCTGGAATTGGCAAAATATAGGAAGGCCAGTATTAATAACGTGCGTTATGATATTCACCTAATAATACCAAAGGAACAAAAAGAGGCAATTTATGGTCAGGAGACTATTTATGGTGATATTATTGATCTATCTCGACCATTAATTATTGACTTTAAAGTACCGGTTGAATATCTGCTTAGTGTTATAACCAATGGCCAGGAGATAGATTTCACCTTTGAGGATGAGCATATTATTATTGATCAGGAATATCTGCTGAACGGTGAAAATATTATTGAGCTTAGCTTTAGGGTTGGCGAAACTTCACTTAATAGAAACCCACAGTTTCTCTATACGCTATTTGTACCAGACAGGGCAAGAACGGCATTTCCGTGTTTTGATCAACCTAATCTAAAGGCCAGGTATACACTAACACTTACTATCCCGGAAGCCTGGGTGGCAATTGCTAATGGCGCACTAACCAATGAAACTAAAGAGGAAGGCATTAAAACCCTGGTTTTTGCTGAGACCAAGCCACTTAGTACCTACCTGTTTGATTTTGTTGCTGGTGAATTTATAGTAGTAGAACGCGAAGCAGGTGGCCGAAAAATGACCATGTTGCATAGAGAATCTGATTCTGTGAAAGTAGCCAGAAACCTTGATGAGATATTTAATTTGCATGTTACGGCACTTGATTGGCTGGAAGACTATACCGGTATTGAGTACCCTTTTCAAAAGTTTGGTTTTGCGCTTATTCCATCCTTCCAATACGGTGGTATGGAGCACCCGGGGGCAATTACCTATAAAGCTTCCAGCTTGTTTCTGGATGAATCGGCAACACAAAATAGATTAATGGGACGAGCCAGTCTTATTGCCCATGAAACTGCCCATATGTGGTTTGGCGATATGGTAACCATGGATTGGTTCGCCGATGTGTGGATGAAAGAAGTGTTTGCCAATTTTATGGCGGCTAAGATTGTTAACCCAACTTTTCCTGAAATTAATCATGATTTACGCTTCCTCTTAGGGCATTATCCTGGCGCATACGCCATAGATAGAACCAAGGGAGCACATCCTATTCAACAACAGCTTAATAACCTGCAAGATGCAGGCACCTTATACGGAGGTATCATTTATCAAAAGGCACCAATTGTAATGCGCAAACTTGAACGAAGAATTGGGGTAGAGGTAATGCAGCAGGGGCTACATGATTATTTATCAGCTTTCGCCTTTGATAATGCTACCTGGGATGACCTTATAGCTATTCTGGATAGTGCATCTGAAGATAAAGTTACCAATTGGAGTAACCAATGGATTAAAACTGCGGGTATGCCACAGATTTTTCCATTTATCAGAACCGAAGATGATGATTCAACGATTGAGCAGTTTTCGCTTTATCAACAAAATTTTAATGAGAGGGAAGTACTCTGGTCACAAAAATTAGCGGTGGATCTTGAAGCTCAGGATACCATGTATCATTTCGAGGTTGATCTCGATGGTTTCGGAACCGATATTGATGATGGTATAGGACTGAAGGATGCTACTTTTATAGTTTGTAATGCCAAGGGATATGGCTATGGTTACTTCCGGTTGGGCCCGCTTACAAAGCTTCGTTGGCTCAATAAAATGCCGGAGTTTGAGAATCCTGTTCTTCGCGGGGTAGGGTGGCTGAATTTATGGGAAGGATTTTTGCGGCAGGAGGTAAATACCGGAGATCTACTCACAGCAATTCTGGTGAATTTGAAAACAGAAAAGGATCCGCTGCTTCAACAGTATTTGCTTGGCCGGCTAACTACCATTTACTGGAAATTTCTACCACCAGATACCCGATTGGACAGTGCCAGAAGTATTGAAAATCTTCTCTGGCAAAGAATTGAAGAATTAGAAGATAATAAGCTTAAATCTGCTTACTTAAATACCTTCAGGTCGATTGCGCTTACCGATGAGGGTGTAGAGAAGCTGTATAAATTGTGGCATAAAGATTTACAAGTTGAAGGTATCAAACTCTCTGAAAATGATTATACACAGTTGTCTTACCAGTTGGCGCTAAGAGAATGGCAAGGCTATGAAGGAGTTTTAGACGAACAGACTGAACGTATTATTAATACTGACCGGAAAGCGAGAATGAATTTCCTTAGACCAGCCTTATCAAACGACCAGGCTATACGCGATGCTTTTTTTGAGTCACTTAAGGAGGTAAGCAATCGGGAGCATGAATCATGGGTACAACTAGCTGTGGGCTTTCTTCATCATCCCCTCAGGGCGGATCAATCTAAAAAGTACATTACCCCCACACTTGAAATGCTCGAAGAACTTCAGCAGACAGGGGATATCTTTTTCCCTAAAAGGATACTTGATAATACCTTTTGGGGACATCAGTCGCCCGACGCAGTTAATGATGTACGCCAGTTTTTATACCGCAATAATCACTACCCGGAGAACCTGAAGAATAAAATACTCCAGGCAACGGATTTAACTTTCAGGGCGGCTGAGATGCTTAATCCAAAAGGGGATACCAAGGTTGTGCTTTAGCCTGTTGAGGACAACTTACTGAAATACCAACAGCGAATATCCTTTCATCATATGTTCTGAGACTACAGTGAGCATAGACAGGGCAATCTTTATCTCAGGATTCACATCTTCAAAAGCATATTTTCTAGCTACCAGCGATTGGCCACAGATATAGATTTCAACACCGGCATCCTTAAGTTGCTTAATAAGCTTCTGGTTGGGATTGTTAACACCATATTTCTTTTGATAGCCAACATCATTTAAAACTATCGGGGTAGCTGTATAGTGAATGGCTACAGTCATGTGCAGCTGCTCTGCCGGTACACCGCCTGCACCATGCAGGTTTAATGCCCGGGCAACATTTATAAGTCCCTTATTTACCTTACTAAAGTCATCATTAGAAGCTTTTAAATCGATAACGATTTTGTAGTCCAGTGATTTGTCCGGGTTCCTGGCATTATCGAGGCCATAGATAGTGCCAAAATCTTTAATTATTGGATTGGCCGGAGTTTGGGCATAAGTGCTTAAAGAAGTTAGCAAGATAGCGGTCGCGAATAATAGTAGCTTATTTTTCATAATGATTATTTGTAAAATCTAAATATAATATTTACTCAATTAAGACATGCCCAGCGGTTGGCCAGATAATTTCCTTGCCTGAGTACCGCAGCGAATCGAACTTTAATTAATGCAGATGAGGCCAGTGAACTAAAAGCTGTAAATTTATGCAGTACTAAACCAACCCTTCAATTAATATGAAATCTATCATAACCTTTATTGCAGTTGCCCTGCTTTTATTTCAGTCGTGTGTTCAATCGGACATTCCTGTTAAATATACCATTACAATAGCCGATGCCTTAATCGATTCACCAATGGACGGTCGACTAATGTTGTTAATCTCCTCTAATAACGATGCTGAGCCTAGATTTCAGGTTTCTGACAATCCTGGTACACAGCTAGCCTATGGTATGGATGTGGAAGGCATGGCTGCTGGAGTACCCCTGGTATTTGATAATGAGTCCTTTGGTTATCCACTCGAAAACTTATCAGATCTACCGGCGGGAGATTATTATGTACAGGCACTACTGCATAAATATGAAACCTTTAATTTATCAACTGGCCATATCGTTAAGCTACCTATGGATGATGGAGAGGGACAGCGCTGGAATACCTCACCGGGCAATTTACTGAGTACGCCAAAGAAAGTTCATATCGGGCCTGGCGAAAATATTGAAATTTTAATGAGCGAAATAATTCCGCCGATTGCTCCTCCTCATGACACTAAATACATTAAGCATGTAAAAATGAAGAGCGAAAAGCTCAGTAAGTTCTGGGGCCGGGATACTTACTTAGGAGCCAATGTATTATTGCCAGCAGGATTTGATGAGCACCCTGAGGCAAATTACCCACTGATTATTTTTCATGGGCATTTCCCCTATAGTTTTGGCGGGTTTAGAACTGAACCACCAGACGAAGATCTTGAGCCAATTTATAGTGAGCGGTTTCATATGGACGGGTATAATAAAATTCAGCAACAGGAGGCATATGATTTTTATCAGAAGTGGATATCTAAAGATTTTCCCAGGGTAATAATTATTACTATACAGCATTCTACACCCTATTATGATGATTCTTACGCGGTTAACTCTGCCAGTATGGGGCCATATGGCGATGCTATCACTTATGAGTTAGTGCCCTTTATTGAAGATAAATTTAGGGGAATTGGTGAAGGCTGGAGCCGGTTTACCTATGGTGGTTCTACAGGCGGCTGGGAAGCTCTGGCGGTGCAGGTTATGTACCCCAAAGAATATAACGGTTGCTTTGCTGCATGCCCGGATCCTATAGACTTTAGGGCCTATACAGTAGTAGATATTTATAATGATGACAATGCCTATTATGTTAAGGGGGATCACCGAAAAGTACTTAGGCCTGGAACTAGGGATTATCTTGGGCATATAAAAACCAACCTCCGGGATATGAATTATCGTGAACTTGCCCTGGGGACTAAAAGCCGTTCCGGCCAGCAATGGGATATTTGGGAAGCTGTATATTCGCCACAGGGAGATGATGGTTACCCAGTTAGGCTGTGGGATAAGAAAACCGGTGTGATCGACCATACAGTAGCCAGGTACTGGCAGGAAAATTTTGACTTGCGTTATATTATGGAGCGTGACTGGTCAACCCTTGGGCCTGATCTGGAAGGCAAGATAAATATCTACTGCGGCGAAATGGATAACTACTACCTTAATAATGCCGTGTATTTGATGGAGGAGTTTCTGGAAAATACTTCGAATCCTTATTATGGTGGCGATGTAGACTATGGGGCCAGAGATGAGCATTGCTGGAACGGCGACCATGAGAACCCAAATGCTATTTCGCGGCTGCGTTATAATAGCATGTACATGGATAAAATCCTTAAGCGAATAGCGGTGAGCGCACCGGCTGGCGCCGATTTAACCAGCTGGCGGTATTAATATACCATGATATATTCGGCCTCAGCGTTATATGATATCAATATCACTGCTGAGGTAAATATTCTTGTGGAATAGGGTTTTCGGCTGATTCCTGCGTCCAATAGATATTAATAATCCACCATCTATTGCCATCATTTAACAATTGAATGCTATTAATGCCTCTCATAAATGGTTCATCATCTGCCTCACTTCTAAAGGATTCATAGGTACTGAATACCTGGGTAATATTACCAAAGTTGTTAACTACCCGATGAATTTCTTTTTCAAAGAAGCCGTTTTCAACCAACCATGGTCCAGAACTTTCTATGTAATCGTCAACAGTAAGATAACGAGCGCCAATAATTCCTTCCTGGTTTTTTCCTGATGGGATTAGTTTGGCATCCGGATGAAACAAGAATCGCATAAGTGGCCAATCTCGTGCCACGCCCTTTTCACCGGAAATAACAGAATAAAGGGTTTCAAGGGTAGCATCTATTGTTTTAACTTTTTCCTGATAATTATTGTTCTCTGTTTGTGCCCAAACGGTATTTTCCAGGGCGCAGATTGTTAATAGTAATAAGGCAGATTTTTTCATAAGTACAAGGTTAAGTTATTAAAGCTGCAAGTATTTTGCATCTAAAAATAAGTACTAATGCCAAATAACCAGGAAGCGGTTCTGGCAGCGGGATTATTGAGGATATCTTTTTGCCACTGGTAGCGGTAGTTTAAGCGAAATACTGTTTGCGAGGAAGGTCTGAAACTAATGGCAGGGGTAATGGCCCATAAATTATCGCCAATTGGCGTACCGGTATCTGTAAAAGTGCCGATGTTCCAGTCTACATAATCAAACCTTACCGCCAGGTTTAAGCTGGCGTTGTCCCAATCAAATATCTTTCTTCGCAATACCGGCTGTACCACATCTACAAATGCTCCCCACTGTCTGTTTCCGTATTGTTGCGTATACGTTTCAGGTACATCAACCCAGGTATAAACTGCCTCGCCAACAATATAAGTGCCTGTTTTCTTAATCGTAGAATTAATATCTACGGCGATTACATCCACCCTTCTTTTTTCATCCAGCACCACACCATCATCAATATATTTATTGTATACACCACCCATATAAGAAATGCCAATTTCGCCGATAGCTCTATTCTTGAGGGCTATTTTGCCCGTTATCAACGGTTTGCCGCTGTTGTTTTCTTCAAACCGGTCTTCATTTTGTTTAGTGGCCGGCAGAAAGGTTTTGTTTTCAACATTATCGATAATGCTGTTATCAAAACCGTTGGTCAGGTAGGCCTCATAACCAAGTACCCAATCGCCTTTATGAGTCTTACCATATAAACCAAAGCCAACGTTAGACCATGTTGCCGGCAACATATTTACCGCCACATCGGGCCGTTCAACAAATTCCCATTTGGGGCCGTCATGATTTTGATTAAAGGCACCTATTGGGTTCATAATAATACCACCTCTAAAGTTGAATAATGTATGGAAAGCAACATCCATGGCCGCAAACTCAATGGCAATTTCTTTGGCACCATCCTCGAATTCTATTTCTGAGAGAAACTTAATTCTTTTGGTAATTGACGCTGATAAGAAAATTGTTAATCTTCTTGCCTGAAACGATAATCCATCACTTACTCCATCTTCTGAACTATAAAAGGTGTTGGCCTCGAGGTATCCACCTAAGGCAACCGGAGATTTATCCACGGTTAAAAATGGCCGGTTATAGGTAGCATCCATATTCAACATCGACTTGGCCGTATCCAACGGCACCCTGGTTATGATAGAATCTAATCGTTGTGCCTCCAGATTAAACGAAGTTGTTAACAACAGCAGGCCAATTATTGTATATTTAAGAAAGGCTGACATAAATATTTTCCTGGTCAAATGTGGTACTGAATGAGGTTAAGTTTTGTTCGGCAGGACCTTCCAGCACCTCTCCTGCTAAGGTAAACTCACTGCCATGGCAAGGACAACTATAGATGCCACCGCCAACATTTAACTCACACCCTTTATGGGTGCATTTTAGCAATACCGCCAGGTAATTATCTTCATTTATATTGTACAGGCATATTGGGAATTCTGAATCAGTAGTATTAATTAGCACAAAGGCCCGTTTTACCTGCTCATCCTTTTTTATCATCCAGAATTCGGATCTGGCCACAATAATATTGTTGGTAGTGTGGGTGCTGGCAGCGTAATATATTGCTCCACAGGATTGTAATACAGCTGTCAGTGCCGGGAGACCTACAGCTGAATAGCAACATGCTTTAATAAATTTTCTCCGCTCCATAGGACTATAATGATTCAAGGAATTTAACCAACAGTTGTTTATCAGCTTCCGTCAACTGTACAAATTTATCTTTGGCCTGCCCGGCCTCTCCACCATGCAGAAGAATAGCCTCTTCGATGCTCGTAGCCCGGCCATCATGCATTAGAAAATAACTTCCGCCCTGTGAATCTTTGGACAAGCCGAGGCCCCATAGCGCCGGGGTTTTCCATTCAGAGGTTAGGGCAAACCCTTCTGTATAGCCATCATCAAGGGTAGTCCCCATGTCATGCAATAATAAATCAGTGTATGGGTGAAATTCTTTATTGGCCAGCACTGCCAATGGAGAGGATCCTGTACGTAGTGTTGGCATATGACATTTAGCACATTCTATCAGAGAGAATAATTGTTCCCCGGCCATTACATCCATGGTATTTGCATTTCTTCGCAGGGGTGCTTTCAGCGTTTTTAAATAGGCAACCACATCATTTACGGTCTGGGTGCTTACTTCAGGGTCTACTTCCAAACCGGTATATGGGTCAATTGGTTCGAATAGGGAGGTCACTCCCATATCCTGATTATAGGCACCGGATGTTTGGTGCAGCAGATCGTAAGCAGCACCCTTCTTTCCGAAACGTGAAATATATTTACCATTTAGTGAAACACTATTAGGTCGGAGGGTAACATATTCAGGTATAGTATTCCAATGTGGCCGACCACTGATGCCGTCGTTATCAATATCGTTTGGGTCTGATAAAGCGATAAGGTCAGCATCGCTTACTGCATCCAGGAAACCAAGGCCCGTTACCGCAGGGGCTATGAGATCGGTTGAAGTAGCACTTACAGGAAGCTGCTCTGGTAAAAATCCGGGAATAGCTTTATGTTGAAGCTGTGGCCCGCCCTGGTTTAGGTACTGATTGCCAAGGGTGTCTGGTTGGCCAAATCGGGTAAATCTCACAAAATGAGAGCCTTTACCATCACCGGGATGACAACTAGCACATTGGTTGGCGACAAATAAAGGCCCCAGGCCCATATCGATGGTAAATACCTCCGCAAAGGCCTTATCGCCTTTTAAGAACTGCGCCAGTTGGTCAGTGGTAAGCCCCTCAACAGGGCCATCTAATAGCTCATTTTCCTCTGCTGCCGGCGGCATAGTGAGGTCACAACTGCTGAAAGTTAGTAACAGCAGGAAGGCCCCAATTTTCTGCAGGTCTGATTTATTCATAAAACCATAATTTATACACAAATCTAATAAAATATTTAGATTAATCTAAATACATAATTTTAGTAGCCTAATTATGGCCTTTTGCAATGGCAGATTTTTTCTTCTCAATGATAATATTAGCTAATATCTTCCCACCTAATAAACCGCTATTCCTTTGGAATTAGTTGGATATTAGTACTTTTAGGGAGATGCCACCCAGGCAATAGGGAGATTGATAATATTATTGAATAATTAATTTATGAAACGTGTACTCGTATTAGGAACAGGTTATGTAGTCAAACCTTTGGTTGACTATTTTATTGATAAATGTAAGTATGAAGTGCTGGTGGCTAGTAGGGATAATAATCATTCTGGGTTAATTATTGCGGGCAGGGCCCTGGGAAGAAGGGTTCTTTGGAATGCCAAACCACCTTATGATGAATTGAATGAGATGGTAAAAGGTGTTGATTTGGTAGTGAGCATGATTCCGCCCGGTATGCATGTTATCGTGGCGGAGGCTTGCCTGAGGCATAGAAAAAATATGGTTACTACCTCATATATCAGTCCTGCAATGGCAGCACTGGATGCGGAGGCGAAGAAAGAGGGGATCATTATTTTAAATGAAATAGGGGAAGACCCGGGTATAGATCATATGGGTGCCATGGAGTTGTTAAATCAGGCAAGACAAGATGGAGGTACGATAAAATCTTTTACATCTTATGGTTCTGGTATTCCTTCTTTTGCACATAATAATAATCCATATGGTTATAAATTTTCCTGGAGTCCGGCAGGATTAATTAAAGCTGCTAAAACCCCGGCAGCCTATATTCGGGATGGTAAAAAGGTTGAAGTGTCTGGGGCGGATTTAATGGAAAATAGCTGGTTAGTTGATATTGAAGGGCTGGGAACATTTGAAACTTATGCCAATCGTGATAGTACAAATTATATTGCTGATTATGGTCTGGAAGATGCAACAGATTTTTATCGTGGACTTTTACGTCATCCCGGTTATTGTAATTCAATCCAAAGCATGAAGGACCTAAATTTGCTCAGTGAAGAAACAGTTCATGATTTAGAGGGAGTAACTTATAGCCAATTTACCAGGCAGCTGGTTGGTGGAGATGATACCAGCGATGTAAAGCAAATTGTGGCCGATAAACTAGGCCTGAAAATATCGTCCGATATTATCAAGCAGTTCCAATGGCTGGGGTTATTTGAGGACAAAATGATTCCTACTGGTAAAGGCACCAATGTCGATGTAATACTTGGACTAATGCAGAAAAGGATGTTTTATAAGGAACACGAAAAGGATATGATTATTCTGCATAATGAAGCCATTGTTGAATTTGACAACCGGGTTGAAAAAAGGATGTCAACCATGAAAGTTGAGGGAAGGCCGTTTGGCCATTCGGCGATGTCACGGGCTGTTTCCCTACCGGCGGCAATTGCCTCAAGATTAATTCTCGAAGGCACGATACGGTCAAAGGGAGTTCTAAAACCAATAACCGAAGAGATATACAAACCGGTGTTAGCAGAATTAATAGAAAACGATTATAAGTTCGAGTATAAAACGAAAATTATCTGATTAGCTGCCCGCCCTGATTAAGCACTGACTAATATTTTGGCAGACTTACCTAATATTAATTTTCTGATGATATCTACCGGAATAATTGTGAGGGCAAGCAATATGACATAGAGCCATTCCATAGGCGCCAGGGCTGTGACCCTGAGGACAGCGCCACCCACATAAGTGAATATCACCTGTAGCACTATTATTAGTCCTATAATCTGTAAAAACACCTTATTGCGATTTATATTTTCAAGTAAGTTCAATTTACTGGTGCGGGCGTTAAAGCTATTAAAAACAATTAAGAAGATAAATAGATTAAAGAAAGCAGAGAAAAATACTTCAGAATTGGCCACCCCATCACGCATAAATAAATCTTTAAATGGCGGGAAGGTTAAAAAGAATATTGACATTGCACTAATGTATAATCCTCCTGTTAGTATGGAGGAGGCCATATATTTTGAGACTATATTCTCTTCCCGGCTTATTGGCTTTTCTTTCATCACCCGCTCAAGTGCCGGTTCACCGCCAAATGCAATAGCTGCCAGGGTGTCCATAATTATATTGATCCATAGTAGCTGAATTATTGTAAGGGGAAAGTCTACACCAAAGAATGGCCCGAGGAAAACGGTGGTTACGGCTGCCAGATTTACCGTGAGCTGGAAAATGATAAACTTCCTAATCGACTTAAATATTGTTCTTCCATAGCGCACGGCATTCGTTATTGAAGAAAAATTATCATCAAGGATAACAATATCACCGGCCTCCTTGGCTACTTCGGAGCCACTGCCCATGGCAAAGCCTACATCAGCATGTTTAAGTGCAGCAGAGTCATTTACACCATCGCCGGTCATACCTACTACACGCCCTTCACTTTTGGCTATGCGCACCAACCTGCTTTTATCGGTGGGCAGGGCCCGGGCAACAATTTTAAGTCGGGGTAATAATTCTTTCAGTTCGTTATCGGAATACCTGTTGAGCTCTTCAGAGGTAAGCATAAGGTCATCATCACTATCAATAAGACCAATTTCTCTACCAATTGCTTCCGCTGTACCCATGCGATCGCCGGTTATCATTACTACCTGGATACCGGCCTCCATGGCATTTTTCACCGCCGTATAAGACTCCTTTCTTATCTCATCACGGATACCGACAACGCCAATTAGATTTAAGTCTTCCGGCAGTTGCTTATCTTCAGTAATTTGGTTTCTGCTATAACCCAAAGCAATAAGTCTAACTCCTTGTTCGGCCAGCTTATCAGATGTATCAAGGAGAACTTCAGAACTGGTTAATTCATGTAATTCGCCCTCATTATTTACATACATTTTACTATTTTCGAGATTTATCTCTACAGCTCCCTTCACAAAGGTTATTTGATCCGTGCCAAAAAGCTGGGTATAATAGCTATTGCCTTTCACTTCTGTTGCCGAAAATTTTCTGGCGCTGTCGAAGCGAATAGAATTTATTGTCTCAAATCCATCGTCCTGCATCTGCCTATCACGGGTATCTAAAAAGTTTATTAAGGCTCTTTCAGAAATATTGCCGCCAATGGCTTCTCCATCCGGAGTAATAACGCAGTAGGTATTTCCTAGAATTGCTGACTGGACGATTTGTTTGAGTTTATCGGGTAGTTCAGCATATGACTCGAAACGAGCTATTTCACCGTTAATAATAAATTGAGGTTCAAGTTTGCCAGTGGTAATGGTACCTGTTTTATCAGTAAATAAAATATCGATGCTACCGGCAGTTTCTATACCCAGGAGCTTGCGGACCAGTACTTTTTCCCGGAGCATTTTCCGCATATTAAGAGATAAGACAATGGCAATCATCATGGGTAAACCTTCCGGCACAGCCGCAACAATTATAATAATGGCTAGTACCACAGCATTCACAAAGTCTTCAATAAAAAACTGCCAGTCGGAGAAGTACTGAGCAATTTGCTGGCTGTCAAAGCCATTTTCTATAAGTATTTTATTGAACATAAAAGATACGGCAATAAGACCGGCGCCAATATAGCCGAACATACTTATCATACCGGCTAAATTTTCCAGCTTAAGTTGTAATGGCGATAACCTTTCACTGGCAATTGATAATTCCTTACTTAACTGGCCATAAAAGGAATTATCGCCAACGGTGCTTACCAGGGCAACAGCCTCACCATCGTCAACTACAGAGCCACGGAACAGATAATGAGGGTCATTGAAATCATTAGACTTTAATACATAGTCTTCACTGGTGGCTGTTTTGGTCACTTCTTCGGATTCGCCGGTGAGCGATGCCTGATTAACTTTCAACTCGCCGCTTATTATGATTGCATCTGCAGGTATTTTGTCACCCGATTGAAGGAGGACATAATCCCCTTTAACAATTTCATTAATTAATATCTCGGTAATTTTACCCTCGCGAAATACATTACAAATTATCTTGGAAGCTTCTTCCTGTAGTTTTTGAAAAGAGCTTTCATTCTTAAATTCCGATAATGTCGAAACCATTACCGCCAGCAAAACAGCTACCCCAATTGCCACCGCCTCATACCATTCCGATTGCCCAAAGAATGATAGGACCAGGATAAGTACCAGGGCAACCATTAAAATGATAATTATCGGATTTTTGAAATTGGCTTTAAGCTTGTCCATAAAGCTTTCACCCCTAATTAGCGATAAGTCATTTGAGCCATGCGACTCCCTTGATTGTTCTACCTCTGATGCTGAAAGACCAGTGTACTCGTACTTCATAAATTAAGCCAAAATCTAATAATCCGAAAAGGATGGCATTAATATAGGGCTTAATTTGAAGTTATCCCAATAATATTAATCTATTAAGATATATTTTAACTTTAACTACATAACCATTACTAATACAATGGGTTATTTAAGATAAATTCTTGCTGGAATTAAAATAGCTTTGGGAAAAACCCGCTGAACTTCGGTGAACTGATGTTGGGCTTCGAGTCTTGTTTGAAAAGAACCTACCCGAACCTTATAATTAGGCTGTTCGAATACCATTCTTGGCTTAGTAGACGGGAAATTTCTTATCAGGTTTAATCTATAATCTCGTGCAAGAGCTCTATTATCACCGCCATAAACCTGAATGGTAAAGCCATCGATATATTTTATTGTCGCCCGGGCATAGACAGCAGCAGTATCGAGCACTATATTCAGCCTTTCTGATATATCTACAATAGTAGAATCGTTATAGGGTTCTGTAGAGGTGGTATCGGCAGGCAGTTCAGCGGCCAAATATGGTTCGGGTCTATAAGCGGTTAAGTCTTCAGAATATACGTTATTGGCCGTGCTGGTTTTTGTCTTTCCAGGCATAATCGTGCCACAACTACTGGTAAATAGTGCCATTAAAGCCAAGATTGTTATTATAAATCTCATAGTCATTAATTATCCAGCATTACACAATTGCCATTTCTTAAATCTTCTTCAATAGTCTTAAATTTTACGTCTTTCTTTATAGCCCCATCACTATACTGCACGGTTACCCTCTCATTACGACCCATAATTTTTTGGGATTTTATAGGCGCAGTTTTTTCTACCGGGGGCCTGTTAGGTACATGGGCTTGCCCTCCTTCGAGGGCTGAACGTGAATCGTCTTTCTG
>Ga0114950_10001957_pt1 | contig 15761 bp, 14 predicted proteins | sample N075metaG_FD_83503 | JGI IMG/M metagenome (GOLD analysis project Ga0114950, IMG submission 83503) | Deep subsurface microbial communities from Kermadec Trench to uncover new lineages of life (NeLLi) - N075 metaG | ecosystem: Environmental > Aquatic > Marine > Ocean trench > Sediment | place... | reverse complement strand
TGATCGCATGGAAGCCAAATCTGTGGCGTGAAGGTGATACCTACCCGACCTCGAACGCGGAATTGCGCGACCTGTTCAGCAACGGCGAAGTTGAGTTTGATTTCACCCAGTCGCCGTCTGGTGCTGCACCCAATATCGCTTCGGGTCTGGTGCCGCCGACATCGCGGGCCTTTGCCTTCGACGCAAACCTGATCGGCGATTTCAACTATGTTGCAATACCGTTTAACGCGCCAAACAAAGCTGCTGCGCTGGTTACGGCCAACCTGATCCTGCGGCCCGATTTGCAGGCAGCACAGGTCCAGCCTGACAATGGTTTTTGCTGCGGTTGGGGCATTGCGGTTGACCGTGTGACCGACGTCAATTATTTGGCCGCGATTCAACAGGCGATGAAGAACTTGGGCAATGCTTCGGCTGACCCGGCGCGTCTGTCTGGCGCTTTGGTGGCTGATATTGCTGCCGAGTATCAGACCCGCATTGAGGCCGATTGGCAGGCTTTCGTGCTGCGTGGCGAGCCAATGCCCGCCAACTGATACCCAAAACAAATGTGGGCCGGGCTAATCCCCCGGCCCGCTTAATTTTCCCGAAGGACGCCAGATGAACTGGGAACGTTTGCGTATACCGTTGATGTTGGCCCCAACCTTAGTGATCATTACCGTCTTGTTTTTTGGCAGTCTTGGCTTTGGGTTTCTTCAGTCACTGGGCTACCAGCCACAGATCGGGAATACGCAAATCAGTCTGGACGCCTATGCGACAGTCCTGTTTTCCGGGCGCGTGGCCAGTCAGTTCTGGCTGGGTCTGGCGCTGACACTTTGGGTGGCTCTGGCATCGACATTTATTTCAGCAGTGCTGGCGGTATCGTTGGCCCTGTTGCTCCGCCGCACTTTCGTCGGCAAAAAAGTAGCGGTTTTTTTGTTCCAGCTTAATCTGCCAATCCCACATCTGGTGATTGCGATTGGCATGTTGCTGTTGTTTTCGCAAAGCGGGCTTGTGGCGCGATTTGCTGGTGAATTGGGCCTGATCAGTGCCCCAAGGGATTTTCCGGTTCTCACCCGTGACCCATATGGGCTGGGTATCATTCTGGCCTATGTCTGGAAGGAAACTGCATTTTTTGGCATCATCGTGATGGCGATTTTACAGTCATTGGGTGAAGATTACGAAGCCGTCGCCCAGTCACTTGGTGCCAATCGCTGGCAGCGGTTTCGCACTGTTATTCTGCCCATGCTGATGCCGGGACTGATGTCGGCGTCGATCATTGTATTTGCATTCACGTTCGGATCATTCGAGGTGCCCCGTATTTTGGGTGTACCGCATCCCAGAGTGTTGCCGGTACTGGCGCTGGAGTTTTTTCAGAACCCTGATCTGAACGCCCGGGCCGAGGGCATGGCGCTGAGCATGATCATTGCCTTCATCGTGTTCGCGCTGGTCTTTTTGTACATGTATATCAGCGCCCGCGCTATTCGGAGAAACTAGTCGATGTCCGAAACGCGACCCACCTCATCCGACGGCGAAACAGGGCGCAGACCGATGCGCGTGCTGTTCTATGCAACCATCGCCTTCATGTGTTTCATGTTGATATTGCCGATAATCGCCTTCTTTATCAACGCATTTGCCTACCGCTGGTTCTATCCGCAGTTCATCCCGAACGAGTGGAGCCTGCAGGCATGGGAACGGCTTGATCTGATCCCCCGCGCCGGCGAGCGGACCTTCGCAAACCTGATCTCACTATGGGCCAGCGTGCCGCAGGTTGTCAGCGCGCTGGGCCTTTCCCTGCTGATCGGCACGATAGTGACCGCCATTTCGATTGTTATCGGATTGCCTGCGGCCCGTGCGCTGGGCCTGTATAAATTCCGCGGCAAACGTTTCATCGAGTTCATGATCATTACCCCGACGATCGTGCCGCCGATTGCGTTTTCGCTGGGGTTGAACATCAACTTTATTCGCTGGGATCTGGCGATGGAGGCCGCCGGAATTCCACTGGGTCTGTCGGGGTCGGTTATTGGCGTCAGTATCGTGCATCTGGTGCCGGTGATGCCCTATGTCGTTCTGACGCTGAGTGGGGTTTTCGCAAACTATAATCCCGATTTTGAAGCGCAGGCACGCTGTCTTGGGGCCCGGCCGTTGCAGATTTTTCGCGATATAACATTCCCGGCGATTTTGCCGGGATTATTCGTGGCCGCACTGTTCGCATTCCTGGTTTCGTGGAGCCAGTATTTGCTGACCTTTCTGATCGGGCAGGGCAGGGTGATCACGCTGCCGATATTGCTGTTTTCTTCGGCGGGCAGTGGCAACAATGCTTTGATCGCGGTGTTGTCGCTGGTTTTCATCGCCCCCGCAGTGCTCATTCTGCTGGTTGCGTCACGCTTTTTGTCCGGTGAATCCAGCGCGGCGGGGGGATTTGGCAGATTATGAGCGACACGGGTAACAACAAGCTGCGGGCCCGGATTGACCTTGATCCCGGTCAAATCCTTGGCGAGGTGCACCGGCACCTGTATGGCGCAAATCTGGAGCATATCGGGCGCTCGGTTTACTTTGGGCACTGGTGCGAAATGTTGCGGAACCGCAAATTTCTGGGTCATGACCGGATGTATGTTGGCCTGTCCGAGGGGTTAGCGCACCAAAACCCCGGCTACGGCGTGGTTGAACCCTGGACAGCGCTTGCCCCGGATTACGACAATGTTCTGTATGTGCATGATAACACAGATTTCTATACTGGTCGCCAATCGCAACGCGTCACAATCCGCCACGGAGACGGCCAGTTTCACGGCGTCCGGCAGGATGGTATTTCGGTAGTTGCCGGTACCACCTATTCGGTAAAGCTGGTCCTTAAGGGACAGGGTCAGACTGTGCGGGTCACTATGGGAGACCAGGTTTGGAATGTGGCTTCTGTCAGCAGTAGCTGGCAGGAGTACCAGACGAAGATTACCGTACAATCGACTGACACCGATGCGGTTTTCTCGATTGCCCACGACCGTTCGGGTGATCTTTGGATCGGGTGCGCGTCGGTCATGCCTGCGGCGCAGTCATCGGGACACCGCGATGATGTCATCGCTGCCATTCGCGATTGGGGGCCGGAATTTTTGCGCTGGCCCGGCGGCAACTTTGCCTCGGCCTATCATTGGCAGGACGGCGTTGGTGAGCGCGACAAACGATGCGGCTATCTCGATCCGGCCTGGGGATTGTGGGAACCCAATGATGTCGGCACGGATGAATTTATCGAACTGTGCCGATTGATCGAAACCGAGCCGATCCTGACCATCAATATGGGCAACGGAACACCGGCAGAGGCCGCGCGCTGGGTGCAATATTGCAACGGCGGCACCGATACGCCAATGGGGAAATTGCGGGCTGAAAACGGCCACCCGGAGCCCTACGGTGTCACAACCTGGTTTGTAGGCAACGAACAGTTTGGAAACTGGCAAGTGGGCACCTGCGATGCCGAGACCTACGCCCGGCTGTACCTTGAATTTGCCGATGCGATGCTGGCCGAGGACGCAACACTTGACCTGATCGGCGTGGGTGCCCCAACCGACCTGTACGGCCATTGGAACGAACTGGTTCTGAAGGGTACGAACGGAAATATGCACAAGCTAAGTGTTCACTACTATTCGATCCGTACCGAGAAATGGGAGGTGCCGCCGCCCGCAGAACAGCTTTATTGGCCAAAGGTAGCGGCCGCACATGAGGTGGCGCTGATGCTCGACCGCACCTGGGAAATTGTGCGCGAACATGCCGATCCGCCGCCCAGGATCATTTTCGATGAATGGAATACTTATGTCGGTGGTAAACCACCCGATTTTTTTGAAGATTACAGCATGGCCGATGCATTGTTCACGGGGGCGTTGATGAATGCCTGTCTGCAACGTGCCGACTGGATCAAAATGTCAGCAAGTTTCAACCTGCTGAACGTGATGGGAAATTTTCGGGTAACGCCGCAGCAGGTGTGGAAAACGCCGACTGTACTGGTGCTTGAAATGTTTACCCAATTGCGCGGCGATAAATCTGTTGCTTGCGCTGTGCAAAGCCCGACCACGGCGACGCCGGCGGCAGGTAATTTACCTGCATTTGATGCCGTACCACTTGTTGATGCCGCCGCCACATACGATGCCAGGACCGGAACAATGTATCTGTCTGTTGTTAATCGTGACCCTGAACGCGCGGCAAATATTGTGCTGAACGGTGCGACCCGAAACGGCGTCGGGAAAATCCACCACGTCACCGGGCCCTCGCCGCGATCCCTTAACACAGAGCAAGACCCTGAATTGGTCACCATTGAACAACGGGACTGGCCGGAGGATTCCGCTTTGCTCGAAATACCCGCCCATTCAGTGGCTATCGTGGAATTCCCGATCGCGCAAAATTCGCCCGATATGCGAGGAGCAGAATGACCCGTCTCGCCATTCGGAACCTGACCATGCGCTACCGCGGCCAGGACGAGGCCGCAATTTCCGATCTCAGTCTTGAGGTTGAATCCGGTAGTCTGGTGGCGCTGCTGGGGCCCTCGGGCTGCGGCAAAACCACGACCATGAAAATGATCGCCGGTTTGCTGACCCCGACGTCTGGCGATATTTTGTTTGATGAGAAATCAATTCTGTCGATTGCGCCAGAACGGCGCAGCGCGGTGATGGTTTTTCAAAACCATCTGCTGTTTCCGTATATGACAATTGCGCAGAATGTTGGTTACGGCCTGAAAATCCGAAAGCTGGATCGCGCAACGATTGACCGGAAAGTCAAAGAGATACTGGACCTGGTTCAGTTGCCCGGTCTCGAGGATCGTATGCCCAATGAATTGTCGGGCGGGCAACAGCAGCGCGTCGCACTTGCCCGGGCGCTGGTTGTCAGCCCGAAATTGTTGCTGCTCGACGAACCCCTGAGCAATCTTGACGCGCATTTGCGCTTTGAAATGCGCGACCTGATCCGAAATATCCAAAAAAACATGGGTATCACTATGGTATTTGTCACCCACGATCAGGAAGAAGCTGTGGTTCTGGCCGATAAGATTGCACTGATATTTGACGGAAAATTGCAGCAATATGACAAACCATTTGTGTTTTACGAGAAACCCCGTTCCCGCCGGATTGCTGCATTTTTTGGTGGCGTCAACTTTTTCCCCGGCCAGCAGACCGGCAAGAATTTCAACTGCGATCTTGGAAAATTCACTGCCCCGCGAACTCAGGTTCCGGATGGCAGGGCCATTCTGAATATCCGCCCCGAGGATGTGCGGCTTTCTTCTGGGCAAGAAAGCAATTCGGTCACGGGCAAAATTCAGTCGCAGGTTTATGTCGGGACACATTCGCGCCTGTTGGTTGTCGCCTATGGGCATGAGGTTCATCTGGTCACCGACGCCGATATCGTAAAACGATACCAGCCGGGGGATGAAATCACCCTGCGCTTTCCCGAAGAAAAACTGTGGGTGTTACCCCCCGAAGCCCCATGAGGTTGATATGAAATTTGGTATACATGCCGGGCTGTGGATGGCGCGGTGGACAGACGAAATCAGCCCAATCCTGGCCACGGTGGCGGATCTGGGATTTGACGGGGTGGAAGTATCGCTTCTCGGCATGAGCGATGAAAAAGCCGAGGCACTTGGCCAACAGGTACGGTCGCACGGGCTTGAGGTGACCTGTTCTGACGGCTTGTCGGTGGCGGCTGATATCACCTCTGACGATCCGGAGGTACGTGCCGCCGGACTGACATATCTGAAATGGGCGGTTGAGACCACAGCCAGGATCGGTGCGCATGGGCTGGCAGGGGTGGTTTATGCGCCGTGGGGTGTATTTGATCCGGTCAATATTGACAAACGTGCCGCCCGGTCAGCGCAGGCTTTTTCGGCTCTGGACGATCATCTTGGCCTGCATGACGTAACGCTGGGAATCGAAGCAATAAACCGTTTTGAAACCGATTTGGTAAATACCGCAGCACAGGCGGTGGCGATGGCGCAGGCCTCGGGGGCACGCCATGTCGGTGTGCTGTTGGATAGCTTTCATCTCAACATCGAAGAAAAAGATGTCAAATCGGCAATTGTCCAGACCGGTGAGCGTTTGGTGCATTTCCATGTTTCGGACAATGACCGGGGTGTTCCGGGGTCTGGCCATTTGCCGTGGGCCGATATTCGTGCCGGTCTTGATACCATTGGCTATGATGGCTGGATCGTCGCCGAAATGTTCGTGATTGCCGGCAATCCCGCCAGTGCCGATCTGAATATCTGGCGCGATATTGAACCTGATCCGACCGATGCAGCGACCCAGGCACTGGCGTTTATGCGGCAGACATTTGCATGAGCAGGGAATTTTTCGCCGCTCTGGTAAAACGCTTTGAAAAGCTGGAGCAAGAGTTGAACACACTGGACGCGGCAACCGGCGACGGAGATCACGGTTCAACCATGCTGAGGGGACTGCGGGCAGCCGCTACAGCGCAAGAGGGTGCCGCCAAAGCGTTTCGCCGTGCCGCAGGGGGTGCCTCGGGGTCGCTGTTCAGCTTGCTGATCGAGGCACTGGAAAATGTTTCAGGCGGCGACCAAAATCTGGGGCCGGGACTGGCGAAGGCTGCTTCGCGCATCACTCAGATGGGGCAAGCCAAAGCCGGTGACAAAACCATGCTGGATGCACTGATCCCGGCCAGTGAAAATGCGGATACACCGGCGCAAGCTGCCGCCGCTGCGCAAAAAGGTTTTCTGGCAACCAGACCGATGGCGGCCAGTCGCGGCCGCGCAAGATATGTGGAAGGGGCCGGAATTGGCCACCTTGATCCCGGCGCGATGTCGGTGGCGGAAATACTTGATGAGCTTACCAATACCGGCGGGGTGGGATGATGCGAAAACTGTTCAACAGCCAGCAACAGATGGCAAATGACATGATTGCCGGATTTGTTGCGGCCTATCCCGGTATCGTGACCGTTGGCGACGATCCACGCATTGTGCGCCGGACGCATCCAAAACCGAAAGACGAAAAGGTTACGCTGCTGATTGGCAATGGCTGCGGGCACGAACCCATCGCGATGGGGTTCGTCGGTGAGGGGATGCTTGACGCGAATATTGTTGGTGATGTTTTTGCAGCACCCTCGCCAGACTTCATTCTTGAAGGTCTGGAACAGGTCACTGGCCGCGCCGGGTCGGTTCTGCTGATATCGCGGCACGAGGGCGATGTGATCAACGGCAACGCCGCCGCGATGATGGCCCAGGATGCGGGTTTGGCGGTTCGTCCGTTGCTGATGTATGACGATATTTCCTCGGCCCCCAAGGGCCAGGAGGATGAGCGCCGGGGTGCTGCCGGAACCATCTTCATCTACAAAATCCTTGGCGCGGCAGCCGAAACCGGGATGCCGCTGGATCAGGTGTTTGCTTTGGGGGAAGATGTGCGCAGCCGCACCCGGACACTGGGCGTCGCCGTGTCTTCCGGCATATCACCGCTAACCGGAAAACCAATGTTTGAGCTGCCGGATGATGAAGTTTTCATTGGCATGGGGGTTCACGGTGAACCGGGTGTTGGTCGGCGCAAATCTGGCCCGGTTGACGAGTTGGTCACCTTCATGGTGGGCGAAATTTTGCAGGACCGGCCGATTGCGGCAGGCACCCCGACACTTGTGCTGATCAACGGGTCTGGCGGCACGACGCTGATGGAACTTTTCACGGTATTTCGTAAAGTTTCGCTTATCTTGACCGAAAAAAACATTCCCACGCTTTCACCAATAATTGGTCCGTTCTCCACGACCCAGGAAATGGGCGGCTTCTCGATATCGTTTCTCACCCCGACACCCGAAATGCTGTCGTTTTGGCAAGCGCCCCAGATCACCCCGAATTTCCCCAAAATCCATAGCTGAAAGGACGTGTAGCCATGCCAGCAGGCACACAAAAATTATTCCACGGCGTTGCGGTTGATGCGGGCAGTGGCATGGATGCAATGATACGGGACGCGCGCGGTGAGACCGCAAAACCCGGCGATCTGGTGACCTTCAAGCGCTGCGTCCTGAAAGCTTTGGGTCCGGGCGCGTCTACTGTGTTGCTGGATGCAACTTGTGGCCCGGAGTTGTTAAGTGACTACCCTGACAATTGCGACCGGATGCTGGCGTTTGAGGCGGACGTTTACAAGATTTCCGACACTGACCGTATCACCATACTGCCGGACAATTTCAATGTTGGTGATTACCCGTCGATGGGGGTAAATCAGTTGAAATTTTTTATGTATTATGCGCCCGATGATGACAGCGCCCTCAACACCCGCAAACAGGACATCGTGGAAAAGATTGGGCGCCAATGCAAAGAACTGGGCATTCGGTTTCTGATGGAACCACTGGTCTATCACCCAACGATCCAAACCGGGACATCACAATACGCCAGAATCAAACCTGAACTGGTGCGCCGTGCCACACAAACATTTGCTGAGCCACGTTTTAATGCCGATGTTCTGAAAGTGGAAATCCCGGTTGATCTGAATTTTGTTGCCGGATTTGGTCAGCCAGACATGACCCGCCAGCAAGCGCTGGCCGCCTTTAGGGACGCCGCGCAACCGGCCACGGATTGTGAGCTTGTCTATCTTAGCGCTGGCGTTACGTTCGACTGGTTTGAGGCCTCTTTGCGAATGGCAGTCGAAGCGGGCGTTGAATTTTCAGGGTTCATGTGCGGGCGGGCCATCTGGTCGGATGCTATCGATGTTTTTGGTCGTGATGGCGAAGCTGCCCTGAGCGATTGGTTGTTGGATACCGGTGCTAAGCGGTTGAAAAGCCTGATCGCGACGCTCGGCTAGTATTCTGCAAAGCGTGCTTTCGGCGTTCACGCCCAATTTTTCAGGAATTCGCCGCCGCCAGTTTGCTGTAGAAATCCATGAAAATCGCATCGCGCTGCACGTCGTGGGCTTCGCGCATCAGATGCCGGTCTTCGGATTTCTCCCAGTATAAATCCTGGTTAAGCACCGGTGATGTGGTGATGAATGACGGCACCCATTCGGGGTCAATCAGCCAGGCAATATCTATAATATCCCAGATCACCCAGGTCCTCTGGGAAATATCGTCGATCGCATGCATGTGGTGTAACGGATTGTTTGTGAATAGATAATACAGATAATCGCCAATTGCCCCCTGACCGCGAACAAACTGTTCCATCTCGGGCAGCGAGATTTTAAGCTGCGCACCGATATGATAACCGGGCAGGTATATATGCGGAACGCCGCTGTCGAAAATCATCCGCGATGCGTGAACATCCTGCACCAGATTAAGCGAGGGCCGGTTGCAATGTGGTGCCGTCGACGGGTAGGCCGAAGTCCAGATCACCACAATATCGCGAATGATCTCGGGGGCGATCATCATGGCCGAGGCGATGTTGGTCACACATCCCATAGCCGCGATATAAAGCGGCGAAGTACCGGTTTTGGCCAGGTCAATGATCACCTCGACCGCTTCTGACCGCACCGGTTCATCTGCCCGGGAAAGATACCGGTCGGCACCGCGAAACACTTTCCCCGCTGATGACATCCCGAGTTTTTCGTAGATATTTTTGATCTCGGCATAGCTAAGCTCCATGCCCTCTGCCGGGCTGACGAATTTTACATCTTCCGCGCGTCGCCCCTGTGCGTGCAGGCGCTGTATCCAGCCCTGAAAACCACCGACGAGATGTTCATCAAAATCAGAACCGTCCTCAAGCGCGCGTTCAGCAGCGAGCAGTTCGGCGCGATGATGTGCAAACGAAAACGGTTCCGCCGTCATCGCTTCGATTTTCATTTTGTCCGGCGACAAAAGCGCCCAGGCCAAAGCATACTGATCGTCAATCTCATTTGCGGTATCGGTATCAATCAACAGCCGCACTGGCCCCTCTGGCGGCAACAGGCGGGATTCCATCAGTGATTTTTCAAGCACCGGAAATTCAATCGCACTCATTTTGATATCCTTTTAATGGCGTGGTGTTCGCAGACGCTGTGACAGATTAAAACTGACAGATCCTGTCCGGTAGACATCTTCGTGAAAAACCACGCGCCCCTGTTCGTTAAACGCAGAACAGGCCTGTTTAAGCAGCGGGTCCCCCACGTTCAGCTTGAAAATTTCGGCCAGACCGGCATCGGCCAGGACCGGGCTGATATCTTCGCAGGCAGCAGACCATTCCAGTTCAAACCGGGCGCTTAATATCCGCAAAATTGATTGCTCCGGCCCGGTCTCGGGAAAATCGGCAGCTTTGGCGTTGCCCATCAACCGCGAGGGCGCGTAAGTCATCACCAGCATACGCGGTTCATCATCAACCAGTCTCAGGCGTCGCACGCAGGTTACCGGGGCGTTCTGCAAATCGTCCGGCAAGTGCGTGGTTTCCGGCGAACCTTTGTTGAAATGTTCAATCGACAGAAACCTTGATGTCGGCTCGTGCCCGGCGCGCAACATTGCATCGGTAAAGGACGTCAGGCATGTGTCAGACGCCGGCGACAGGGTAATAACGGTATAGCCGCTGCCCTGTTTGCTTTGAACGTAGCCATCCTGAACCAGCATATCCAGCGCCCGGCGAATGGTGACACGGCTGACCTCAAAATAAGAGGCAAGTTCGCCCTCGGTCGGCATCCGGCCACCCACCGGGTAGCGACCGGATTTAAGCCGGCCAAGCATCACCTGATAGGCTTGTTCGTATTTGGGTAATTCACCATCTAATAACATGTATTTCCCCTTTCAGGTTTATGCGACCCAGACGGTTCCGGCTCGCAATCGAATTGGACAACTTGCAGACCCCGTGGGCGGGCGGCGAATTTCGCGACAATATCATTCAGCGGGATGGTATTCATTGGTTCAGCCCGCTGCCTTTTTCTGTTCAGTTTCCCGCAGTATACGCCGGTTAATCTTGCCCGAGGATGTCATGTCAAAGGCATCAACATAAGAGATTTCGCGCGGCGCTTTGTAGGCCGCCAGCCGGTCACGAACATGGGATTTCAGGGTTTCGGTCAGCTCTGGGTTGCCCTTGTACCCCACCCGCAGCTTTACAAAGGCCTTCACAATGGAACCACGGTCCGGATCCGGTTTTCCGATAACGGCGATTTCCGCCACTGCCGGGTGCGCCAACAAACACTCTTCGATTTCCGTTGGTCCAATGCGAAAACCCGATGACTTTATCAGGTCGTCTGACCGGCCTTTGTACCAGAAATACCCCTGGGCATCCCGTACCGCCAGATCATGGGTGCGCAGATACGGGCCCAGTATCATTTCGGCTTCTTTCTCAGAATTGTTCAGATAGCCTAGGAACCGCGTTGGAGAGCCGGACAGTGTTACTATCTCTCCGGGCTCGCCTTCGGTCACGTCATTGCCGTTGGTATCGACCAGATGAACCTCGTGCCCGGGATACGCCCGGCCCATCGAGCCGGGCTTGCGTGGGAAAAGTGCGGCGCAATTGCCAATCAGATGGTTGACCTCGGTCATGCCATAAAATTCGTTGCAAACCACGCCCAGTTTCTGCTCGGCCCAATTCAGCGTGTCCGCGGCCAGCGCTTCGCCGCCGGTGCATATCACCCGCAGGGAAAGATCATATTGGCCGCGCGGGTCCAGTGTTTGCGCCAGTCGTTTTATCGCGGTGGGGGCCAGGAATGTATGGGTTACTTTATGACGGGCCATGAACCTGTAGGCCCAGTCAGCGCTGAACCGGTCCAGCGACGTTGCGATGGCCCGACCTGCCATCCACGCCGGAAACAACATATCCAGCAACCCGCCAACCCAGGCCCAGTCTGACGGTGACCAGAATACGGCATCAGGGTCAGACATCGACTGATTGAAAAAAAGGTTTATCGAAGGTGTGTAGGCCGCCAATATCCGGTGGCCATGCAAAATACCCTTGGGTTTTCCGGTGGAACCCGAGGTGTACATCAACAAAGCCGCATCATTCGCCCCGGTAAAATCAGGCACGAAATCCGCTGCGGATTGTTCGAAAACCTTTCCCAGATCGTGTTCTGTGATTGCCTGCCGCCCGGCGGCAGGTTGGCGCAACAGCACATGTTCCAGTTGTGGAAACAGCGTTTCGGCCTGCGCCCGCAATGGGGACCAGACGCTTTCCGAGGTCAGTAGAACCCGTGCGCCGCTGTCATTCATTGCGTGTTGCAGCGTTTCGGGGCCGTAAAGCTGTGACAGGGTCACAGCGATGCCACCCAGCTTGCACACCGCCATATGGGCCACGGCAGTGTCGGGGTGTTGCCCGGTCAGCAGGGCGACAAGATCGCCGCGCCCAAATCCGAGATCACGAAGATATGCGGCCAGGTTTGTCGCCGCCTGATCCACCTCGGCAAATGATCGGGTCGTGACAACACCATCCGGCGCTTCATAGATCAACGCCGTGCGGTCGCAGTCCTGCGAACCCAGATATTGCCCCACGGTCATATGAAAAATATTGCTGTCGTCTGGCCAGGTTATTGCCAGCCCCTTGCCTGTTCGTTTCAGGTTCAGCGCCGACAGTTCGGCGTCATTCATATGGGCGAGATAGTTCAATTTGAGCCTTCGTCGCTTGCAGGTTCCAGAATTAGCATGGGCACATCTTTCGCTGATGGCACAAGATGCCCGTGTGTGATCCCGGGCGCGAAATTACGCAAACGGGCGACGCAGGCAATATCGGCACCTTCGAACTGTGCCAGACAATGTTCGCCCTCGGTGCCAGACGTTCGCCGCAATATCTTAACGCGCCCGGAAAGTTCGACCCAGGTGCCCTTGTCTGATCCACAGTCGCAAACACGCTGTGGAACAAAGCTGACGCGGCCACAGGCGGCACATTTCCGCGCCACCGCTTTGCCTTTTGTTAACCCGTCAATCCACGGCGACAACCAGCCGGGCGGCAATTCATAGGCGAGTGTCAGATCATGCCTGATCATAGGGCGTCCGCCTGTGCCAGCACGGTGACAGCCGCTATTGTGCAAATGCCGCCGTGGGTGTCGGCAAGGGCATAACGGGGTGGGTTTGCCGGCTGCAACCCGGACTGATTTCGACCCTCAAGAAACAGCGCGCAGTTTGCCGTCTGAGCAACACCAATGGCACCAGCAGGTGCGCCCTGTCCCATCAGTCCGCCGGAAAGGTTAATTGGACAACGACCAGTGGGTCCAAATTCGCCTGCGTCAAGATCCTGCCCGATATTTTCAGATAGTCCGAGCGCCTCGATTGCCTGTAGTTGCGCGCCAGCGTAGGCATCGTAGACTTCGGCAAATCCGATATCTTTGGGTTCAATACCGGCTGACTTGCAGGCACGTTTCATTGCGGTGGATTTGGCCGTGAACCTGTCAGGTTCAGGTCGCGCACCCAAATGCACGCGATCAGAACTGGCGCCGATGCCCAGGATTACGGGGGCCGTTTTTCGTGTGGCAGGTAGTGCACCCGATTTGGACAGGATGATTGCGGCAGCGCCATCGCTTAACGGTGAACAATGTAGCCGACGGTAGGGGGCCGCAATCAAAGTGCAGTCGTCGATTTCCTGAACTGTGTGCCGCCGGCCCAGATGTGCATTGGGATTGGCACAGGCATTTTCGCGGTTCTGTATGGTCACGGCGGCCAAATGCGATTTCGAAAGTTGAAGCCGCTCCATAAACCCCTGCACAGAAAGCGCGTAAAGAGTTGTGGCGCTGACACCGGCAAAACCTTCGCTCCACGCATCAAACGAAAAACTGTACAACGCTTTCACGGCGCTTGCCGAAAGTTGCGAGGCTGATGGATCAACTCCAATGACTGCGACATGCCGGGCAGTTCCCGACAGTATCGCCCGAACGCCGGCATGAACTGCCAACTGGCCAGACGCGCCGCCGCCCTCGACCCGCAGTGTTGAACACCCCGCCAGACCAAGATCATCTGCAATCACCGAAACCGGATTAAGCTGCAAAGTGAAAAAGTCGCTTTCGGATGCCAGCACCAACATATCAATGTCGCACCGGTCCAAGGTCGATATGGCCAGTGCTTGCTTAAAAGCACTGCCCGCCCAATCCCGAAACGCTGATCCGTCTTTGCTTTTGCAAAATGGCGTCAGTGCTGCCCCGGAAACTGAAACCATGATATACCCCTTAGCCAGCGCTGATCTGGAGGGGTGATTTCACAAATTTACCAACGGGTGGACGGCAGTTTTCCATAACATATTTGTATCTACAAGTTGCCGGATGATTTCAAGCCTTGCTCAGCGTTTTTGTCGGAATTGTCAGTCACAACCGGCGATTGGTGACGACGTGTCGAATGCCACAGCCAGACGGATGACAGCAGGGCAAGGACGGTTACGCCGAACGCGACGCTAAACGCCGATTTGAAGTCACCGGTAGCGTCATAGGAGTAACTGGCGAACCATGGTGCCGTTAACCCGGCCACGCCCCAGGCGGTAAAGATAAGCGAAAATTTGCGTCCGAACGCAGCTGTGCCGAACAAAAGGCGGGTGTAGGTTGGAATTCCCGCGGCCATCGCCCCGTACCCGGTCGCGACCAGGACAAGACCTATGGCAATTTGTTCCGGTGAGATCGCCATGCCTGCGACTGCCACGCCAATAGCAACAAGAAGCGTGGCCAAAACAATAACCACCGACGGCGGAATTAATTCCGCAAGGCCGCCCACGCTCAGACGCCCAAGAGTATTGCCAACCGCAACGCCTGCCAAGGCAACACTGGACAGGGCTATCGTTCCGCCTCGGCTTTCGACCATGACAGAGGCCAGCCCCAGTATCATCAATCCTGCCGCTGAACCAAAAACGAATGTCATCCATAAAAGCAATGTCGCCGACCGTTGGGATCGCACCCCCGTCGACAATGCAGGCCGGTCGGAACTGATTTCTGAATGTCGACGTTCGTATGGGTCACCACGCTTATTTCGGTGCCAGCCAAGCAAGGTCATCAGTCCTAGGCTGGCGGCCAAAAATACGATTGCCCTCAGCCCCAAGCCAGCACCGACTAACAATCGAATTGCGGGGCCAAATACAGCTCCGCCTAAACCAAAGGCAGCGATCATCACCGGTGTTAAAAATTTCGGATGTGATGACTGGCCTGCTAATTCAACACAGAGAATATAAATGGCACCGCTGGCCGCGCCGAAACCCAGACTGTAAAAACCCAGAAACGCCAGATAGTTGGGTGAAAAAGCGGAAAACACCAGGGCCAGTGCGCCAAATCCACCGGCCCAGACCGCGCCGGTCAATCCGCGATACCGTGCCGGCAGACGGGACGCGAAATAAACCGCGACCGTAAAGGCTACTATGGCGAGGGAAAACACAATCCCCGATTTTTGCAATTGGACGCCATAAGCATTTCCGAGGGCGGGGATTATTGCGCTGCTGCCATAAAGGCTACCCGCAACAAAGCATAACGCCAATGATACGAAGAATCCATTGGGCAACTCCAATGATTGCCTATCCACCATATCTATAATCTAGTGGAAATGATTGTAGATGCAAATATGTTAAGTCAACTGAAGTGGTCCTGCAAAATCGGACAGTCTGTTAAGGTGTATTCCAACAAGATTAAGGAATACCAAAATCACCAAACGACGGAAGTTTTCAGATCAGTTTAAAGCCAAAGTTGCGCTTGAGGCATTGCGTGGCGACCGGACGATCCAGGAGATAGCAGCGAAGCACAGGTTACACCCCACCCAGGTCAGCACTTGGAAAAGGCAGGCCGTTGAGGGGGTGTCGGGCGTGTTTTCTGAAGGTGGAAAGCCTCAGAGTCCAAGTGAATCTGGACCTGTCGCGTAATTGTGCCGCTGGTGCTGTCAGACGGATGCGAACCAGTCTCCGAATGGCATTGTCACATTAACTCGACGATCTCCGTAAAACCAGGTTAACACGTGGACATGAGCAAAATATCCTA
>Ga0114950_10001956_pt1 | contig 15763 bp, 14 predicted proteins | sample N075metaG_FD_83503 | JGI IMG/M metagenome (GOLD analysis project Ga0114950, IMG submission 83503) | Deep subsurface microbial communities from Kermadec Trench to uncover new lineages of life (NeLLi) - N075 metaG | ecosystem: Environmental > Aquatic > Marine > Ocean trench > Sediment | place... | reverse complement strand
TTTAAAAGTAGGTGATGTCGTGCGGGTTGAAATCGAAAAACTCGGGCACATTGAAAACAAGGTTGTAGCAGAACAGGCTGACTGTATCATCGAGTAAAATGATGACCAGCGAGATGACACACTGCCCTTTCGATGATTTAGACCCTTTGATATCCCACCGGACGCTCTCTGCCAGTGGCCCGGCAGCAGGACCGATAGAACTGAGACGGCGCTAAAACAGCACATTTCCGCATTTATCTTCTCTTGAAAATTTTACACAGTGGTTGTACACACTAGATTCAATTTGTTTTACTTGGTTGAAATGTTACAAGAATATCCGGAGAGGGAGAAGTATTGACCAAAACCTTCTTTCAAGAGTTATAATCGAAGACAGCTGAGGAGCGATTTTTATATGATAAAACGACGAACACTATTACAAGCAGGTCTAGCACTGCCCGTTACAACAACCCTTCTGAATGGTTGTTCTCAAGCAGGGAACTCAACCATGGATTACGGAAGCTATCTGTCAGGGAACTTTAGTCCGGTAACTCTTGAGTCCACCATTACTGAAATGGAAGTGACAGGGAAAATTCCAGAAGAATTAACGGGCCGATTTTTACGAAATGGGCCCAACCCCTATGGTGATGTTAGCGCCTCTTCATATCACTGGTTTACGGGTGACGGGATGGTCCACGGCCTCAGGCTTGAGGAAGGTAAAGCTGACTGGTATCGCAATCGATGGGTTCGCAGCAACCATATTGTCGAAGAATTGGGCGAATCGACAAACGGGCGTCAATTGGGCGGTGGTCCCAATACCCACGTAATTTGCCACAACAGCAGAACCTGGGCGTTAGTCGAATCAGGCACGTCGCCAGTAGAACTCACCTATGAACTCGACACCATTGGACATAACCCGGGTTGGGGTGCCTATACGGCTCACCCAAAAGTCGATCCAGTTACCGGTGAATTACATGCAATGTGTTATGACTGGGCAAATTATCGTGACCACATTAAATATGTCGTGATGGACAGCCAGGCAAACCTTGTCAGCAGCACAGATATAAAAATGCCTGGCATGTGCATGATCCACGATATGAGCATCACAGAAAACTATGTTGTCATTTATGATCTGCCAGTCACTATAAGTTTCACCGCAGTGGCAACTGGCTCCGACTTCCCGTTCCGATGGGACAATGATCATGAACCGAGAGTTGGGCTAATGCCTCGAAATGGTGACCCGAAAGACATTATCTGGAGCAGCGTTTCCCAGAACTATGCCTATCACCCAATGAATGCTTATGAAGACAAGGACGGTAATGTTGTTATCGACATTTGCCGTTATGACCGAATGTTCGATGAAGATACTAATGGTCCTTTTGGTGACAGCATGCCGAAATTGGATCGCTGGACAATCAACACTCGAACAAAAATACTATCTGAACAGCGAGTGGATGACCGGCCGCAGGAGTTTCCCAGAATACACCCGGACCTTATAGGCAAACCTTATCAATATGGATATGTGCTCGCGGCCGAGGGATCTGAATTCCCGGCAATTTACAAGCATGACATGAACAGCGGCGAATCCTGGACGTTCGACTTCGGACCGGGGCGACACGGTGCAGAGCCCTATTTCATTCCAAAGGAAGACGCGCAGTCGGAAGACGATGGCTACTTGATGACCTACGTTTTTGATGAAGGTAGACAGGCGAGTGAATTAATCATCCTGGACGCACTGGATTTCAGCCGACCGGCACTGGCACAAGTACATTTACCCGTTCGCGTACCCTACGGTTTTCATGGCAGTTGGGTATCAGACGATGCCGAGACCGCGGTCTAGGGAACCTCTGATTAAGTGGATATTTTTGTCAGGGCAAGGAAGAGGCGCACGGAGGAAATTTGTTAACATGTTGTAAGTTAACAAATTTTGAGTACGACTCTGACGCCGTCATGGTGTAAATAGTGATGCGGCATACCGACCTTAAGCAGACGTTCCCCAGGTATCATCCAGGTCAGTTGCCTACGCCCAGTTTACAAACAATAATCGAATGCGACGCTCTAACTGATTGAACGCCTTTTTGGGTTCCTCAACAGAATGGTAGCGCTGGTAATATTGATTGAACAGTTCATTCACAATTTCAGCTGCTTCTATGGTCGGCAGCGTTTGAGCCAGGTTTCCATCTTTCTGAATCTGATTCAGTGCACTTGCTATCTGCTCTACCCGCCAACCATCCATCCACCTGGCGGTGTCACGAAGGGGTCCAACAATCTTTGAACCTATTGTAAAGTCACTGATCACATTACTCGATATGTAGTTTCTAACCTTGTCATAAATTGTCAGCAATTCCATTACAGCCTCTGCAGGATCACCAGAAATTGTTTTCAGTGCCTCTGCAGCTTCTTCTCGCAGCTCCGTCATATCCCAACGAGCAAGTTCTGAAAACAACGTTTCCTTATTACCAAAATAGGTATACACCGTCGCAACTCCAATTTCTGCCTGCTCGGCAATGGCATCCATGGTCGTTTTGTTATAGCCGGTATCAATGAATAGTTCGCGGGCAGCATTGAGCATCGACTCTCGACGCCTGATTTTCTGGCTGTCTCTCAATGTTGTCATCTAAACCCTACACCATAAATTCAGGTAACAATAGTATATTACTATTTACTATTGTTTTATATGATTATCTAATTTACTATATATCCAATAACTAGTCACCAGATCTGGTCACAAATAATTTCTCATAAAAACTCATCACAAACACTATTTACAAGGACCATTAACGAAAACTACTCACATAAACGAGAGGTGAAAAATGGCTGCACGTACAGGTAACGAATACATCGCGGGGCTCAAAGACCAGCGCTCAGTCTGGGTTGATGGCAATGCGGTGACAGATGTCACTGCCTACGATGACTTTCGTGGCTCCTTGTCCGGTATGGCTGGATACTTTGACTGGCAACATATTCACAAAGATGATTGCCTTATTGATAATGGTAACGGTGACCTTATTAACGTCAGCAACCTGATACCCAGGAGTCGCGAGGATCTTGTCACTCGCCACCGTGGACTGGAGCGTCTCGCTCGGTACGGAGTGGGCATGCTGGGAAGAACACCAGACTACGTTAATGTCACCTTTGCTGGCTTTGCAGGTCAGCCAAGCCTCTGGAACCAGGCCGGAAATGAACAGGGGCATGAAAACCTCAAAGCATTCCAGAAAGAAATAGCGGACAAAGATTTATCCCTGACACACACCATCATCCATCCTATCGTTGATAAACGTGTGCCTGATTACGAGGGCGTTAATCTCCAGTTGGCCCTACGCAAAGTTGATGAGACACAAGACTCGATTATTGTTAATGGCGCACGCATTCTGGCAACGCTTGGTCCTTTTGCGGATGAACTGGCGGTCTACCCTGCCCATCCCATCCCCAAAGAATCACCAGAGATTGCACTTGCCTTCTCAATACCGATGAACACACCCGGGCTCAAAGTACTTTGCCGAGATCATTACGGCGTTAAGCGCAGCGCTTTTGACTTTCCTTTTTCCAGTCGATTTGATGAGCAGGATGCATTCATCATTTTTGACAACGTAGAGATTCCGAAGCACCGGGTTTTCTGCGACTGCAATCCTGATGTATTTAATGTCGTTATGCAGCGTGGCTGGACTGGTAATATCATGCAGCAGACAGTAATCCGGGCGCTCGTTAAACTGGAATTTGCCTATGAGCTCGCCACAAGAATAGTCAATGTCACCGGGCAATCAAACCGAAGTGATTCAACACAGATGCTCGGTGAACTCTGGTCTTATGCAGAACTGACCCGAAGTGCCTTACAGGCCGCCGAAGCTAGCGCCTTTGATTACGGTGATGGTACCTGGTTCTGCGATGAACGCCCTTTCCAGGCACTTCGCCCTACCATTCCCGGATGGATGGTTCGCGTCAATGACATACTCAAACAACTGGGCTCACACAATTTATTGGCAATACCCTCTGAAGCGGATTTTTCAGACCCGGAGCTGGCCCCGCTTCTTGATCATTATTTAAGGGGTGCTGATAATGTTTCGGCTAAAGAGAGAAGCCGTTTGTTTCGAACCGCCTGGGACTTTGTAGGCTCTGCCCTGGGAAGCAGGGTGGAATTGTATGAACGCTTTTACCTGGCATCTGCACCGAGAAATTATTCGTTATCGCACATGATGGCGCAGCGAACTCGGGAATGGAATGCCGTACCAGAATTCTGGGAAGCAACTGACAATATGCCTGAACTTGATTTCGGCTAGCTCGTTTCTGTGGTTAAAGTCCTGGTTCAGACCAGGTTGGCGAGGCGGTCAATAAATGTTGGTTAATTATCAACGGGTTAGCCAGAACCCAGCAACGCAGTATACAGTTCTCAGACAGGAGCTAGTTAGAAGGCCCCCGTACAATATCAAGAAAGGAGTTAAGCATGAGTGTACTAACTGGCGAACGAATTGAACGACGTCGTATATTCCATGAAGGCCGCCCGCAATGGGTAACCCTGGATGGCGATAGCCTGGTACTGGCTGATGGGCGTGAGGTTAAAGAAGTAGAGGCTACCTATATGGCGCCTTGTGAGCCATCCAAAATCATCTGCATCCACCTGAATTACGAATCACGCCGAATTGAATTCAAAGCACCAGAGTTGGTCACACCGACCTACTTCCAGAAACCCACCACCGCACTGAATAGTCATCGCGGCGTACTGCATCGCCCTGACAATTGCCAGTACCTTAATTACGAGGGTGAAATTGCAGCGATTATTGGAAAACCTATGAAGAATGTTGCACGCGACGATGTCTGGGATTATATCGCTGGCTTTGCACCGGCTAATGATGTCGGCTGCCAGGACTTCCGCGATACTGATGCAGGATCTATGCTGCGGGTAAAAGGTATGGACGGCTTCTGCCCGATTGGGCCTGGCATCGTGTCTGGTGTCGATATTCGTGAATCAAGGGTTCAAACATTCATCAACGGGGAAGAAGTTCAAAATGGACCCGTGAGTGAAATGGTCTTCGGTATCGATTACCAATTGGCCGATATTTGCAGGCACGTTACCCTGTTGCCAGGAGATATTGTGCTCACCGGTACACCCGCAAATTCAAGACCAATGGATCCTGGCATCACGGTCGAGGTAGCCGTTGAAGGAGTTGGCCGCCTGAGCAATACTGTCGTAGAGATCAAAGCACCACGACATGATGTTGGCCATCAGCCGACTGATTCAAAGGCCGTGCGCCGGGTCGCACTTGGCCAGTTTCCGGACAGGAAGAAATAGAACACGATTAAGGAGTTCATGAAATGGAATGTATTACAGAACTTGGTTACATGGGCCTGGGCGTAAAGAACCTGGATCAGTGGAAAGACTACGCTGCTAATATTCTGGGTGTTGAAGTCGTAGATGCTGAAGAAACAGGACGCTGTTATCTGCGTATTGATAACTGGCATCATCGACTGATTCTTGATGAGGATGGAACGGACGACCTGAACTATCTGGGATTTCGGGTCGGGGGTGTTGAAGAGTTTCGTAACATGCAACAGCAGCTTAAAGATGCTGGTGTTGATTTCAGGGTTGGCTCGACGGATGAAGCTAAAGAGCGTCATGTACTTGAACTCATCAAACTAAACGACCCAAGCGGGAACTCACTGGAGATTTTCCACGGCCCACATATTGAGCCGAACAGACCCTTCTATCCAGGGCGAAGAATGCACGGCAAGTTCAAGACGGGTGAAGGTGGTCTTGGCCACTTGATCCTCCGTGAAACCGTTGGCCTGGATAAAACTTATGAATTCTATAAGTTACTCGGTATGCGTGGCGGTATTGAATACAAGATGCCAATTCCTGGCCAGCCCCAGCCTCTGGAAATTTTATTTATGCACTGCAACAGCCGTGATCATACACTGGCGTTTGGCCTACCCGGTGATAAGCGGATAAACCACTTGATGCTGGAGTTTGAGGAATTCGATGATATTGGGCTAACACGTGAAATCGTCAACAGAAAACAGATTCCGGTTGGTATGGAATTAGGCAAACATGCCAACGACAACATGTATTCCTTCTATATCATGAATCCATCAGGCTGGATGAATGAGTTAGGATGGGGTGGCCGACCTGCCACTCACCAGTCTGAATACTATCAACGTGACACCTACGGACATGAATCCCAGGAAGGTGTTGTTAAAGCGAATATGGAAGCAGTTTAGGCATGCTCCATAACCTTTCACCACAAAGATTGGCAAACTAGAGTTTGAGGTTCCGGGCGCTTTTTTCAGGTCAGCATGGGTCTGGCTGATATCCTGACTGTACTTGAGGATAGACATTCAGATGAGTAAATGTCTATTCGGGCCGCTAACTACGCCAGACTATGGTCCATGGTATGAGGTACAACAGTTCTGATCTCATGCCCATGCATTTTATGTTCCCTTATATCCTGAAACGTTTTCTCGATAACTTCCCTGCCGCCTTCGCCAGCATGGTAGATATTCGACAACAGATATAGCGTGCGCGTGGCATGGCCGGTAAATACAAATACTGTGTCGACAAATTTATTATCCTTGAAGGTCGGAGGTCTATCTCCATCAAAAATAAGTTCGCAATTGTCGAAAGTACAGTTGTGGAAAAACTTTCCGTGGAGCTCCATACGTTGATCTTTAAAAGTCTCGTCCTTGTGGTTCATGACGTAACCCCTACAGTGGTGGATCTATAATTCTCCCCCAATAACATATTAAATCAAGCGATTGAGGGACAGTTAGCTTCCCGGATGGTGAAATTTGGCATCTAAATGAACAACGCTGACTTTCTCGAAAAATATTCCTTGTCCCAGGAAACGATTCAGGAGTTTAAAGCTACTTTGCAGGCTTCTCTATTTTGCAGCCTGGCCCAATAGGCTTTTGCATTCTCACATCCATCCGAAGGCGCTAACCTCTCACATAAAAATATTGAATAGCCCAGCATGATGTCCGCTGCAGAAAATTCCCCCGCGATATATTCATTGTCAGTAATCGCGTCATCCACGGCTTTTAAACATAATCCAGACCGTGTGCGCATCTCTTCAATGGCTTTCTCAGAAACTCCTGATTCTCCAAATACGCGGTTGTGGTTAACGATTTCACCTAACGGGCGAGCGAATGTCGCCTCTGCAAACCAGGACCACTGTAAGTAAAGGGCATGCTCAGGAGTAGCTGATTTTGGTTGTAGCTTTCCTTCACCATATCGGTCAAGGATGTATTGCACCATTGCGCCGGATTCAAACAGGGTCAATTCTCCATCCGTCATAGCCGGAACCTTACCCACCGGATTTATCTTTCTCCATTCCGGACTCTCCCGAAACTCAGCAGAAAAAGATATCGTTTCAACCTCATAGGGCACGTTCAATTCTTCGCAAGCCCATATGACCCTCAAGGATCGTGTTCCGGGAACATGGTAGATTTTTATCACATTGAATTCCGATTTTTTTAGTACGCCTGGCCAATGTAGCAGCATGGAGACTATATTGCTCCAACCATTGAAAGCAAACGTTAACGTCCGGAAATCCGATAGGTGGGGTCGGAGAAAATTACTGGTGGACATCCCTGAACCTACAGGGTCAAGTCACGAGAGATTTCGTGTGAAACTTGGGATTCAGGTATTCACCGGAGGTAATTACTTGGCGGAGTAGTTCAACCGCGTCAAAGATTTCAACGAAGCTGTTATACAGCGGATTAAAACCGAAGCGTAGCACGTCCGGTTCTCGAAAGTCGGAGATGACACCATGATGAATAAGCGCTTGAATGACAGCATAGCCTTCAGGATGTGCGAAACACACCTGACTACCCCTTTGTTCCTCGTCAGTTGGGCTTACTAATCTCATTTTCGACAATTCAGGATTTGAAGCAAGTTGTTTTATAAAGAGATTGCTCAGGTCGATCGATTTTTTTCTAACCATTTCAAGATCTACGTCGTGCCAAAGATCGAGTGCTGAGTCCAGTGCACTTAAACCTAAAATCCCAGGAGTGCCGCTTAAAAATCTTTGGATGCCCTCACCAGGAGTATATTGGGGTGAGAAATCAAATGGCTTCTCATGTCCCATCCAGCCGGATAGAGGCTGCATGGCAAGATGCTGATGCCTTCGGGCGACATACAAATAAGCAGGAGCACCTGGTCCTCCGTTCAGAAACTTGTAGCCGCATCCCACGGCAAGGTCTATTTCACAATCGTCCAGATGAATGGGCATTGCGCCTGCGCTGTGGGACAGATCCCAGAGCGTGAGCGCCCCAGCCAGATGGGCCTCGCTTGTAATCTTTTCCATATCATGGAGCTTGCCAGTACGGAAATTAACTTGGGTCAGCATGACGATTGCCGTGTTTTCATCCAGGGCATCGATCAGCTCATCTTCAGCTACCATCCGAAGCTGACAGCGATCTTCACCTAACATAGCCGCAAGACCTTGCGCCATATACAGATCGGTCGGGAAGTTGTCTTCCTGCGAGAGAATAGTGGTCCTGCCTGAATTCAGATGCAACCCAGTGACAAGCAACTTAAATAAGTTAATCGAAGTTGAATCGGTACATATCACCTGCCCGGGCGCGGCACCAATGAGAGACGCAATTTTTTCTCCAACAGAATGCGGCAGGTCAATCCAATGCGTGTTCCAACTGCTTATTAGCTCCTTACCCCACTCAGTTAAAGTTGTATGCGCCACGCGTTCGCTAACTATCCGTGGGAGTACGCCGAGAGAATTACCATCAAGGTAAATCATCTTTTCCGGAATAATAAATTGTTCTCTGTATTTGGCGAGCGGGTCATTACCATCGAGAATAATGCAGTCTTCTCTTTTCATTGGGGGAAAACACCACTCAGCGCATCGATTAGTATCGACCAAGCTTCAGTACGCGGGTGAATCAGATCAAAATGACCTGCTCGGGGAATCTTTATAACCTGATAGCGTTTGGATGGCGATAGAACCAAACTCGGATAGTTTGCCCGCTCTTGGCCGTAAGTTCGTACTCCCACAGTAATACTTCCGATCCCTCCATCCACTCCAGGCATTTCTGCAGGTACAGATGTAGAGGCAACAATTGCTTCCATTTTCGTCATCCCAGCCAAGTTGAGATCGGGCATATGGTAACCCTGTGGTAACCCTGAGAAAATAGATAGACCTTACCAAGAAGGTCAGCATTTACAACTCCCTCGAGCGAAAGCCACTCCCGGATGTGACTACGTATTCGTCGCACCTGAATCTCTTGAACAGGGTTATTTCCGTAGTGCTTCTTCGCGCGATGGGGTCAAAACCCTGAAATTTATCGACTTCATAAGGGAGCCCTACTTGCCGTCCGTTCAACTAAACGGCATCGGTGAAGCGGACTTTATCGAGGCCCAACTGCTCGACGATCTGGTTGCCCTGTGCAATCGATTGACATGCAGCTTGTTCAGTCTGTCAGCGAGTTAGAATAAGATATGGATCCAGCCTGCATTCCTGATTGGTACCGGGGTCAACGAAAACCACATTGTATTTGTAGGAAGCTGGTAACGGATCATCTTCCGGGCTTCCCTTAATAACACAAGTAAAAGATGAATTCGCTGTAGAGATTTTACAGCGACCAAGAGTATTGACAAACGGATGTCCATCCGGGAATTCGAGTGTGAAATCACCATCCGCTGATGTCCATTCGACCAATCTGGTCGGTGGTTTGTATACTGATGGGCTCTGACAGACAAAGTTGGGAGGATCATTGGGACCAATAAAGGGGCAGGTAGGCGTTGTTGTCTGAGTATTTACGCTACACGACGTATTGGTGACCTTCACTGGCGCCAGGGTTGGAGGTGATCTTAACCACAGGCCACTGGGCCCTCGGATATTCCCACAAGCAACTAGCGTCGACACAGCCACAACAATAACCAAAATATTTACAAGCATTCTCATCTTTAATCCGCCGTCACCTGTTGATTAGATTTCTCTTTCATGACGTCAAGTAAAACATCAAAGTTGGCATCGAGGTCGAGAAGTTTGCGCTCATAACCAAGAGTTATCAAGTTATCGAGCATTTCGCTAGCCATTTTAATATCACCGAGTCGGGAGTAGCTAATGGTTACATAATAAACAACATCGACATTCTGCGAGCCTTTGGACATCGCCCGTTCAATGAACACCTTTGCATTTTCTTCATCCCCCAGCCCAGCATAGTATGAACCGATGTTGGCAAACGTCGTGTCGTCATTGGGATCAATATCCAGCTGCGCCAGGGCAAGAGGAATGGCTCGGCGAAAGTACGCCTTGTGTTCATCCTGCGAGCTAACGTAGTAGGCCTCAGCAGCCAGTCCCAGGTATCGATGATCCTTCGGTGCCTGCTTGTGAGCTTCGATGTACATTTCAGCCGCTGACTTGAAGTCACGCTGAAAGAAATAGCTGGTCCCCAGATTGGCGTAGATTGATGCACTGGGTTGTTGCTCAACAGCTTGCCTCCAGTACACGACAGCTTGCTTGTACTCTCCAGCCATGAAATGTGCAACACCAATATTGTTCAGGATTGTGGGTTCATCCGGTGCCAATGCAAATGCCGTTTGAAACGTCTCTATTGCCAGCCCAGAGTATCCGAGACTAATCTGATGAATACCAAGTGCATGATAGTTTTCCCAATGGCTGGGTTCTACCTTAATGGCTTCCTGGTACCACTTCTCGGCTTCGGCATTTGCGCCGGTTCGGCTGAGGCTTTCTGCGAGACCTCGCATGGCATCACTTGAGTAAGGCGCAAGTTCCAGAGAACGACTGTAACTATCTACGCCTTTCTGTGCCTGACCGGTCTCCCGATAAAGCATCCCGAGAGCATTGTGTACCGTGGGATCCTGTCCACCCAGGGTAAGCGCACGATGGCAATGTATTTCGGCTAATTGAATATTTGATTCTTCTTTATGTTCGAGGTAGAGACCCAGGTAAGTGCTGCACAATCCGGCATGGGCAGGTGCGTACCTTGGTGCATCACCGATCACCTGGGAAAAACCACCTAACGCCATATTCAGGGTTTCAACTGAGTGACTGCCTCGTAACATTGACATAGCGCGGAGGTAGGTGCGGAATGTTCGCTGAGGAATTTCCTCGTCCAATTGCGGCAACTCATCATGAGTTCGCCCCAAACTGACCAGGAGATCGCGTGCCAGAGTACGCGTAGCCTTTGATAGCTCATTCGTCACGTTGATGCGCCAGCTGGCAATTGACTCTCCATCCTGGCTCACCAGTTGGGCCGTCAACTCATCATTTTGAACCGCTCCTCTTAATATGTAGTCCGCCTGTATGGCAGATCCATCTGACACACGAATGATCAACCCCAGGCTGCCACTCAAAACCCGCTGAATTTCATATTCCAGTCCTAAAGCGCTTTCTGATTCCAACACGAATGGTTCAATGACAAGATTAACAACCTCTTCGCTCTGTTCACCCTGGCGGGGCGCGAGGTACCACCAGGCGACACTCATTATCATTGCCAGGCCAGTGACGAACGCCAGGGCCATTGGTACTCTGCGACTAGGCTGTGTTGGTAAAGCTGAAGGAGTACGCGTCGACCTGCTGGATCCTGCAGCAGCCCCGAGAAGATGATCTCGATAACGCGGATCCTGATCCCGGTGTAGTGCCTGCACGCTACTTAAGCCCACCTGTAGGTCTGTGGTAAGTGCTATATCTTCCAGGTAAATGGGTATGACTTCTCTGAGTTCGTCAAGTGCGAAGTTAATTTCACGACTGCAGTGATCTGATGCCAGGGATGACCTGGAAATGTAAAAGAGAATCCGCGAAGCGTTCTTAATTGCGTTCCCAACCTCAGCGCGCCAGATCCTGCCTGCCGATATGCCCTCGTCATACCAGACATTGACACCCTGCTGATTCAGCCACTCTATCTCAGGGTAAACAACCTGATCATCCGCGTGTGCATAACACACAAAGACATAAGGGTCGTCTCCCACATAGGCTGAAAATGGTTTTTCCACACACTCTCTCCGAGATCCTCACATAGTCTAACTTGAGGGTGGATAGAATCAACTACCCGATCCTTGATATCAGACCAGTCAGTTACGATTTTCCATCAAACCATAAGGTCGTGTTATAAAGACCAGATTGATTACATCGGGCTGCTCAATGAAATTGTCTTTGTTTGAGATGAAATCAATCACAGCAGCTTTAGTGTTTTCCTCTTTCTGTCACGCTAATAACATCTCTGACACACAAACACTGGAAGCTTTCCTTGACGGAGTCAAGCCTAAGAAAATGAGGGAAGAATAGCAAAATCAACCCTCGAGTAATGCGATCGTTAGTGGTTAGTGAGGGAAACTTCACTCAAAACCAGTGTGATAGTAGCTCTACACTCCAGCTAAATTTGAGAACACAAAGATGTCGTCAGTTTAACCGCCGACTCTATTGCACAACTCTCACGCTACGATAAATTCGCGCTGATTTTGTAACTCATTTGTTAACGCACGTAGTGCTGTATTGACCACGATGGCAATAGGTGGTTTATTCGTCATGCGTGCCTAAATTATCTAATTAAAAATGTGGGCTGAATACTAGTGAACGGTTCGTTAATTTCAGGCGCCTTAACCTATTCAATCTGGGAGTAGCTATGTCTGGTTCAGACTATCCTGACATGGAGTCGAATTCCTATGGGTTAAATCTCCGGGGAAGTAAAGTTTTGCCGAACTCAGGCAGTCGCAGCAGTATTCAATGCTCTCCCTACACACTGTTCCTCGAATCGGCTCAGGGCAAGGAAGTCATCGATGTCGATGGCAATAAATTGATTGATTTCAACAATAACTATACATCGCTGATTCATGGCCATGGCCATCCTCATGTAATCGACGCCGTCACTAGACAGATCAGCAAGGGAACTGCTTTTGCATTCGGTACAGAAATTGAAATCAAACTAGCTGAGATGCTGTGTGAGAGGGTTCCAGGGTTCGAACAGATTCGTTTTATGAATTCGGGAACCGAGGCTGTGATGAACGGTATCAAAGTTGCGCGAGCCTACACCGGTAGAGCAAAGATTGCTAAATGCGAGAACGCCTATCATGGATCTTATGCTGCTGCAGAAGTGAGTCTGGCGGTGGAGCCAACCGATCTAAGCAAGGGAGATCCGATATCGAAAGCCTACAGTGAAGGCACAACACAAGGTGTTCTGGATGATGTTGTAGTCATTCCGTTTAATGATGTTGAGAACAGCAGACGAATACTCAATCAACATGGATCAGAACTCGCGGGCATATTATTTGACCCGTTTGGCGCGGGTATGGGCAGAGTGCCGCCTACACAAGCATTCATCGATATGCTAGTCGAGATACGAAATAAACATGAACTATTGCTAATTTCCGATGAGGTGATTGCTTTTCGTGCTGGTTACAAAGGCTGCATGGATCGGTTTGGAGTCAGGGCTGATGTCACTTGTCTGGGTAAGATCATTGGCGGTGGTTTTCCAGTGGGTGCCGTCGCTGGTTCAAAACTTATTATGGGGGTATTTGAATCTCAGGATGGCAAGGCAAAGTTACCCCACGGTGGCACATTCAATGCCAATCCTGTGACCATGTCGGCAGGATACGCGGCGATGGAACTGATGACTCCAGAAGCGTTTGACACGCTTAACCAACTCGGAGAGAGCTTTAGATCAGCGATCAGAGATGTACTGGGGCAAGTGAACATTCAGGCCGATGTTCTCGGTCAGGCGTCAGTCTTTGCAATTGATATCAAGGATCCGATTCCAGGAAGTACGGTGATGAAGCGAGGAGCATTGCGCCAGCTTGAAGGAGTGGAAGCAGACCTGATTAACTCGGGTTACTTTCTGTCAGGAGGATTACACGGGACAGTTTCAACCGTGATGGATGATAGTGATATCGAACCATTCTGCGAAACCCTTCACCGCGTTTTAAAGAAGCTTTAGAAGCAGTCCCTCTTGAGTAGTAATCGGCTGCAAAGAAAAATCAGTCTTAGTGGTGCTGTATTCCTGCTGATCGGTAACATCGTTGGTGCCTCCATCTTTATCCTCCCTGGCCAGTTGGCAGGTGTCGCGGGTCCGGCCGTCTTTATCGCTTATCTCGTTGCCAGTATCCCAGCCATTGTCAATTGCCTGATTGCCGCACAGGTGGGCAGTATCTTGCCAGTCAGCGCAGCTGGATACGTATTTTCGAGTGTTGTTCTGCATCCTTTCCTGGGTTTTCTAAAAGAATGGACCGGCGTGCTGGGGCTCATTGTTGGTGTTCCGATCCTTGCTTACGGGTTTGCAGATTACATGGCCTTTTTTTTAGCGGATACTAGTCGAATTGTCATCGCGATCAGTATGATACTGGTCCTCCTGGTCATCAATCTGCTAGGCCTTAATGCCAGTGTACGCGTGCAGATGGTGCTGGTCTCAATATTCGTCACGTCCCTACTGGTTTTTGGTGTGGTTGGGCTCTTCTATGTGGACTGGTCATTGCTGACACCGGTCGTTCCGAACGGTTATGGTTCCATACTTGATGCGGCTGTGCCTGCCTTCTATTCGTACTCAGGTTTTATCACCATCACTGCAATAGGTGAAGAAATTAAGAACCCTGAACGCAATATACCGCTTACGCTGGCCATCACCTTTTTCTTCGTGGCCACCATCTATACCTTGGTCACCGTCGTTTTGCCTGGCCTTATACCGTGGCAGGAGCTAGGCACTATGGTTGCTCCCATGGGTAAGGCTTCGACGATCTTTCTTCCTGAATGGTTTGCAGTTGTGATTACAGTCAGTGCCCTGATGGCAGCGGCAACCTCTGCTAATGTCGCTATGATAACGGTATCGCGAAGTTTCTTTGCCCTGGCCCGACATCAAATTTATCCTCTGTTCCTGAGTAGAGTCAATCGTAGAACCCATGAGCCAGATCTGGCGCTTGTGCTGGTTGTAGTACTGATAATTGGTGGTATTTCATTGCAAGGAGAAATTCTCCAATACGCATCTGCAACAGTCATCGGTGCCATGTTTTATGGGATCGTCTGGTCCGTTGCTTTAATACGCCTGCCGACAGTGCTGCCCAATCACTACCGTAATGCCCACTTCAAACTGAGCATTAGATCAATCTGGGTGGTCGCCAGCATCAAAATCTCTGTGTCACTGGTCTTCTTGTACGTTGGTATTATGAATAACCTTGGACCAGCAGCCATTTATATGTCTTTGATCCTGGTTGGTGCGGCTTATTACATCTTGAGAAATCGTTATCTTACTAAGCAGGGTGTGTCGCTGAAAGCAATCTTGAGCGATGAGGCGCACCAGACATTCAGTTAGATTGTACCCGTTAGAAATGGTGGAGCCAGACGGGATCGAACCGACGACCTCGTGACTGCCAGTCACGCGCTCTCCCAACTGAGCTATGGCCCCAAAAACTTGTATTCTACATAAAGGCATGACTTCGTCATGCGTCACGTGCTGTCGTGTGCGACCCCAGCCCAACTGAGACATGGCCCCATACTTGAAGGGTGCGAATCGTACTGGATAATCAGCTGGGGTTCAAGGTCCTGCATGCCTGCGTGCACTCAAATACATCTCGCGTTTATTCCATTCAGTTCCCAAACCGGTATCTCAACTTAATGACAAATTGATCAATAATCGGCTCGGTCAACCCATCATAAAACAGATCAGAAAAACCATCGCCGTAACTACTCGGCAGGTTACTGCCACGAGTATAAACGAGGAAAAGATCTGACAGTGGCGCGATCTCCCAGCGGTAGCGAAGTTGGGTGGTTAGACGACTAATCGTAAAGTTAGCTGCCGACGGAGCATTGCCAAAAGTGATTGGGGTGAGAGT
>Ga0114950_10001951_pt1 | contig 15771 bp, 16 predicted proteins | sample N075metaG_FD_83503 | JGI IMG/M metagenome (GOLD analysis project Ga0114950, IMG submission 83503) | Deep subsurface microbial communities from Kermadec Trench to uncover new lineages of life (NeLLi) - N075 metaG | ecosystem: Environmental > Aquatic > Marine > Ocean trench > Sediment | place... | reverse complement strand
ATACGCATATGTACAAGTATGAGCCCTAACTGCTGATCTCCAATATATAAGAGACCCGGCGATTAACCCGCTGCAGAATACAATCTGGGAATTTGGCTTGCGGGGTCGATTAGCGTTTTAAGTCACGTGCAGTTGCTGATGCACCAGGGTTCACACCCCGGCTAACTCTTCTGCCGCCGCGGCCAGTCGCTTATCCAAAGTCCATAGTTTTATGGGGCCGGCTATAGCACTCGCTGCTAACAAGTGCGCATCAATATATCCGATACCTCGCCCCATCAGCTGATGCTGCTCTATATAGAAAAGTACTTCCTTGTCCGTTGCCGCCGATAGTTGCGGCAAACTGCCCAGCAGCATCAGGATTTCACTGCGATTGTTAAGGTTGCCGCAAGCAAGTTCACCGACCACGAACGGGTGAGAGCAGACCTGTGTATTTTCGAGCAGATTGACAAGCAGTGTGTTGCCTTTACGCAGATGGTCGATCCAGATGGAGGTATCGACCAGGATCATGTCGGATTGGCACGGCGACGACCGGGGTTTTTCAGATCCGGTTCGGACCCGCCCAGCCTGGCAAGGCGACGAGCACTTTCGCGCTCAATCAGCGCCCGTAATCCTTCACGCACCAGCGCAGCCCGTTCGCCGATCCCCGTCAAGCGCTGCGCTTCGGCCAGTAATTCTTCATCAATGTTCAGCGTGGTTCGCATAACTCAGGCTCTAGCCAAAATAGGCATCAAAAATAACATCAATTGATGCCTATATTAGATGCCTGTGTAGATCAGAATTCAAGCCATATTATTGAGATTCAGGCCTTGTCAGTTAGGGTATATACCAGTATATACTCTAATTATGCAATTTCTCAACCGTGTATGCAGTGCCCTGACGGAAAATAGCGTCCGTTACGCCCTTGTTGGTGGTTATGCGGTGGCGCTGCATGGCGCGGTGCGCGGTACTATTGATGTTGATATCGCACTGGCCTGGAACCTGAAGTCGCTGCAGGCCGCGGAGCGGGCGCTTAACGGTATTGGTTTGGTCTCGCGTTTGCCGGTTACCGCAGATGATGTTTTTCAGTTCCGTGATGAATATATTGCGAACCGCAATTTGATTGGCTGGAATTTTTACAACCCGGATAATTTGGCAGAGCAGGTGGATATTGTTATTAACTATGACCTCAAGGGTCGGAAACGAGTGACCATTGATACCGTCGCAGGTGCTGTGCGAATTTTGGGCCTTCGGGATTTGATCGAGATGAAGAAAGCCAGCGGCAGGCCACAGGATTTGGAAGATGTAAGAGCACTGGAGAAACTGAAATGAAACCGGTGCAGTATTTTAGTGACGAATACCTTGCACAGTGTCGTGCAATGACGCCGGATCAGATTATTGGGTTCCTCGATGATTTCAGGCAGCTCCACGGGTCAACGATACCCGTCAAATCTAAACTGATCAGCATCAAGGTGCCGGAAAATCTGCTGCACGTATTTAAGGAGCAGGCCGCGCGGGCAGGCACGCCTTATCAAACCAAGATTAAGGCGCTAATGAAAGAGTGGATTGTTGGAAGTACTAATGAAAAGCGGAGCTGATGTCTTGTTGGCCAAATAACCTCACCGACTGATGCTGTCAATGGCAATCATTGCAGGCTGGGGATGAGCACTCGCCACGGTTACAGCGCCTATAGCTGACCGCATGCGTCGTGATGGTCTGATCAAATAGCCGGGTGGCGTATTAATTTGCGAGTGTAATTATTCGCATTCCGCCGTACGGCGGCTTTACGCAGGCCTGCCGCCTGCTTCAAGTAAGTGCCTTGCTTCGCAAGGCATCTTCATTCGCGTGTTCAGCTACGCACTTTCCGCCTAAAGGCGGTACTCTTCGAGTAGCAGAGCCGCTAGCGCGGCGTCTCTATTTGCGTGTGTAATCACACGCAAGATTGGTGGGCCTGGGAGGACTCGAACCTCCGACCAAGGGATTATGAGTCCCCTGCTCTAACCAACTGAGCTACAGGCCCTTTACCCTGAAAGGGAACGCGCCAGAGCTGGCGCGGCCGCGAATTGTAGCATCTCATGGCCCTGTTGGGACTACAAAGTGACCTGTAGGGAAAACGCCCGGAAAGGGGCTTAACTGCTAGAATCTTCCGCCAAGCTCAGAGGGACTACTTATGGGACGCACGTCAGACTTGCCCGAATTATCCGGGTTGTCACACATCATTCGCGAGATTCGATATCACGAGTTTTCCCGCCAGACCATCGGTATCTTGCTGATTGCGGTCTATGCGTATTGGTCGGCACCACGGCCGAATTTGTTCTGGGCGGGTGTCGTCGTTGCCGTTAGCGGCATACTGTTCCGCTTGTGGGCTTCCGGCTTTGTTATGAAGAATAAGGAGCTGGCTACTACGGGCCCGTATGCGCTGGTCCGACATCCGCTCTATACGGGCAATATCATCATGCTGGTTGGTTACTGCCTGGCTAATGGTCAGGTCTGGCCCTGGGTGGTTGGCGCATTGTTCCTGTGGTTGTGGTATCCGCCGGCTATGTCCTACGAGGATAAAAAGCTGCACAGAATATTTGCTGACAGCTGGCTGGTCTGGAGCAGCAAAACACCGGCACTGATCCCGAAAAACCTGGCATTTAAGTCTGATGCGGGCACCAGCTGGTCGTTTGCCAAGAGCATGAAGCAAAACTGGGAGCCGGTGATCGTTGCCTACTCAATTTTCTGGCTGTGGTGGATTTGGGAACAACTGCCGGCTTATTACCGGGAAGGCTTCTTCGGTTAACAGGGACAGGGCGTAACTGCGGACTATGGATGAATCTCTGCATGAGTCTCTGCGTCATTTTTTAAATGATGAGCAACGCAGAAATTCTGCGTTGCTCAGTTCCGGCTACCAGGGCTCGGCTTATCTGTATGAGTCCGGGGATACCAGGCTGGTTATTAAGGAAGCTGCCGGCGGATTACTTACAGGTTGGTTCCATCGCCGCATACTGCGCCGCGAAGCGCATGCCTATCAGTTAATGCGCGATGTGGCTGGGGTGCCGCATTCGCCGGGCATGCTTGACGATACCTTTCTCCTGCTGGAGTACATAGACGGCCGGTCATTGCAGGATGCGCGCCATGAGTTACGCGGCAATACCGCATTTTATGCCCGGCTGCGAAAGATTATCAGTGATTTTCATGCGGTAGGCGTTGCCCATGGTGATCTGAAACGCAAGGATAATGTGCTGGTGATGGCGGGCGACCTGCCTGTCATTATTGATTTCGGCACAGCCGTAACCCGCAACGGTAATCTGTTTGACCGGCTAATGTTCCGGCTGGTCAGGCGTTTTGATAACAATGCCTGGATTAAGCTCAAATATAATCGTGATTACGCCGCAATTACGGCAGAAGATCGGCAGTGGTATCGGCTCACAATAGTTGAGCAAACAATCCGTGTGATACAGCGGGTCTGGCGTGTTGTGACATTTCGGCAGGCACGAAAACGCCGACAACGTTCGCGGCAAAAGCCTGGCTAGAAAACAGGCAGGCAAATGAACCGGGTATCCTGCGGGAAAGCCAACAAGGAAAGCTCACAAGGAAAGCCAACAAGGAAAGCCAACCAGAACAACTTAGTCATTGGAGCAGGATAAAAAAGCTCCGGCCGGATCAGCGTATAGCACCGGCTTCTGCTGGGGGGTCACAGATCAACCCACGTCCGCCGGCAATACGTACATCATAAGTTGCACCCTTATATTCGAGCATGAGCTTGTGTCCGGGTGTTACGACCTGCATATAGGCCATGCCCGGTTTTGGGCAACCGAGGCTGGAGTCGCTGAAGTCGACCGCTGCTTCAGACATGAGCGTTACCTGCTCCGGTGCAGCACCCGTCTGCTCAGCGACCAGGCGGATTGCCTTGCTGGCTGGCGTATTTGCTGCGGGTGCCATCGTGTCTGCGGTCCTGGTATCCCCGGAACCTGAACTGGAGCATGCCGCCAGAATCAGAGTAGCGCATACACATATTAAGCTATGAGTTCTCATGGAATTTAGATTACGCTCTGCAGTACATGCAAGCCAGTTTTTTTGGTCAGTATGCCGCAGATATGCCTGGCTACGGGCACTAAATGGTTACAGTGTGGTCTAGAGGAATCAGCTTTGTAGCTACGATTTGACAGGGTGAAGCTCATGACATTGCTTGCGGACATTTTTGCTCTTTTTGCTTACCTGTTTGTATTTTTGATTGGCATTGGTGCTCTTTGGGTGGTAGTGCTTTACATCATCGATGTAACTCAGACCAAGCACGCCATACGACGCAATTTCCCTGTGGTTGGCAGATTTCGTTATGCATTCGAGCATCTGGGTGAATTTTTTCGCCAGTATTTCTTTGCCCAGGATCGCGAGGAAATGCCTTTCAATCGTGCCGAACGATCATGGGTATACCGGGCGGCCAAGGGTGTCGATACCACCGTCGCATTTGGTTCTACCCGCGATCTGCGCCGGATTGGAACTATTATTTTTGCTAATACGGCGTACCCGACACTGGAGGAGGACAGCGAATTACCGAAGGTTTACACCATCGGCCCGCATTGCCAGCATCCTTACAGTACCGACAGGATGTTTCATATTTCGGGTACAAGTTTTGGTGCCATTTCCAAACCGGCTGTACTTGCATTATCCAGAGGTGCGAAGAAAGCGGGGTGCTGGATGAATATAGGGGAGGGGGGCTTATCTCCTTATCATCTTGAAGGCGGTGGTGACATTGTGTTCCAGATAGGTACCGCCAAGTACGGTGTACGCAACGCTGATGGAACGCTGAGTGAGGAGAAGCTGGCCTCAGTTGCTGCTCTTGAGCAGGTAAAGATGTTTGAGATCAAGCTGAGCCAGGGCGCCAAGCCTGGCAAGGGCGGTATCCTGCCAGCTATTAAAGTAACGGAAGAGATTGCGGCGATTCGGGGTATACCCGTCGGTGAGGCATCCATCAGTCCAAACCGCCATCCGGAAATCGCTGATGCAGGTGGGTTGCTGGATATGCTTGAAAAGGTCAGGCGTATTACCGGTAAGCCGGTTGGTTTCAAAGCCGTGTTTGGCGGCTATGATTGGTTTGAAGAATTTTTGCAGCTGGTCATCCTGAAGGGGGTCGAAAGCGCACCTGATTTTATTACTGTGGATTCAGGTGACGGGGGTACGGGTGCTGCACCACAGGCACTAATTGACAATGTGGGTTTGACTCTCCGTGAGAGTCTGCCGGTCGTGGTAGATCTGTTGAGTAAATATGGCCTGAGGCAGCGAGTTCATATTGTTGCCAGCGGCAAACTGATTAACCCGGAATCCGTTGCTGCGGCATTTTGTGTCGGTGCTGATTTCGTGGTTTCGGCGCGTGGGTTTATGTTTGCGCTCGGATGTATCCAGGCATTGCAATGTAATAAGAACACCTGTCCTACGGGCGTTACGACGCATGATCCGAAATTGCAGCGTGGCCTGGTGCCGGCAGACAAGGCAGAGCGTGTGTATCGTTATCAGAAAACGATAGAAAAAGAGCTTGCAGCGATCGCCCATTCCTGTGGCGTTCCCCGGCCACGGTTATTAAGGCGTGAGCATGCCCGGATTGTTCAGGCTAATGGATTGTCAGTGCCGATGGATGAGCTTTATCCGGAACCGGAAGCTGTAGCGGCTCGGGTTGAACCATTCTGATTGGGGTGATGGGATCAGACACGTGCCTGTCCCTGTTTGTCCTGCCCTAAATAATAGCAACAAAAAAACCGCTCATTGAGCGGCTTTTTGTCGAGCAATTATTGCTGTGTCTAATCTTCCAGCAGGAAGCTACGTAACTGATCACTGCGTGATGGGTGACGCAGTTTCCTCAGCGCCTTTGCCTCGATCTGCCGAATCCGCTCGCGGGTGACGTCGAACTGCTTGCCAACTTCTTCCAGCGTGTGGTCGGTGTTCATCTCGATACCGAAACGCATGCGCAGCACTTTGGCTTCGCGAGGGGTTAATCCGGCCAGCACGTTACCGGTGGTTTCCTTCAGGCCCGAGCCGGTAGCAGAATCAATCGGTGAAGCTGCGGTGGCATCCTCGATGAAGTCACCGAGGTGCGAATCTTCATCATCACCAATCGGGGTTTCCATCGAAATAGGTTCTTTGGCAATCTTCAGAACCTTACGCACTTTGTCTTCCGACATTTCCATGCGCTCTGCCAGTTCTTCCGGCAGTGGTTCGCGGCCCATCTCCTGGAGCATCTGCCGTGATATACGATTGAGCTTGTTGATGGTTTCAATCATGTGCACCGGGATACGAATGGTGCGGGCCTGGTCAGCGATAGACCGGGTAATGGCCTGGCGAATCCACCAGGTTGCATAGGTAGAGAATTTGTAACCGCGTCGATATTCGAATTTATCGACCGCTTTCATCAGGCCAATGTTGCCTTCCTGGATAAGGTCGAGGAATTGCAGACCGCGGTTGGTGTATTTCTTGGCAATGGAAATCACGAGACGCAGGTTAGCTTCAACCATTTCTTTCTTCGCGCGCCGTGCTTTGGCTTCACCAATCGACATCTTGCGGTTAATGTCTTTAATTTCGGCAATACCTAAAAATGTATTCTCTTCAATAGCGATCAGTTTTTTCTGAGCACGAATAATGTCAGGCTGCATCTTCGCCAGAATTGAAGAGTATTTGCGTTTGGCGCGAATGTGTTTATCAAGCCACTTAAGGTTTGTTTCATTTTTTGGGAAGCTGGCGATAAAGTCTTTACGTTGCATCCCGGCTGTTCTTACACAGATAAGCATGATCTGCTTTTCTGATTCACGAATTTGCTTGATGTTGCCGCGCAAGACGTTACAGAGTGCATCGAACAGCTTCGGCGCAAGCAGAATTTCTGCCAGTTCAGCCGTTAGTTTTTCGCGTGCCGTAACAGTTTTCTTTGCTTGCGAGCCTTCATTTTGAATCAGCTCGAGTACGCGCTTGTGGCGGCGGGCAATTGACGCCATGCGCTTTTTAGCTTCAGCCGGATCTGGCCCGGTATCCTCTTCTTTTTCTTCATCATCATCATCATCGGCTGTCTTTACGCCTGGTTGTGCAATCACATCCGGTGCATTAGGGTCGATGTATTTGGTAAGTATGTCGGTCAACCTGCCTTCGCCAACCTTAACGGGTGCATAGACATTGGCAAGGTGGTCGAAGGTTGGGGGAAACAATGATACTGCAGCCTTAACCTGGTTGAGGCCTGCCTCGATACGTTTCGCGATCCGGATTTCGCCTTCGCGGGTCAGCAGTTCGACGGTACCCATTTCTCGCATATACATACGTACGGGGTCTGTGGTGCGACCAAATTCAGAATCAACAGTTACTATGGCCTCTGCTGCTTCTTCCTGTTCTTCGTCATTTGTAACGGCTGCATCAGACAATACCAGCGAGTCGGCTTCCGGCGCCTTCTCATAGACAGTAATGCCCATATCGTTGATCATGTTAACGATTTCTTCGATCTGTTCCGGATCGACGATATCGTTAGGCAGGTGGTCGTTGACCTCCGCATAGGTCAGATAACCCTGTTCTTTGCCGCGGGCGATCAGGGCCTTTAGCTGGGAGGTTTGTTCGTTAGAACGAGGGGTAGGAGTTGCTGGCTGCTGTTTCACTCGGAGCTGACCTCAGTGGAAAACGTAAACCAACCATTATACAAAACAGGCAAAAATTTGGCTATATCTGCAAGTTTCCGGCGGGCTGGAATAGTATTGAAGTTGTTGAAAAATAAAATAAAAAGTAATTATTGCTAATTTAATACGATGCGCATCTTCTGCGTCCTCTGGTCAGAGTCCGCAATTAGCTGTAATCATTGCCGCAAAGTACGGACTCTACAGGCCATGTTGACCAGACAGTAGTGCCTGAAGTTCCTGCTTTTCCTCACCGCTCAGGCCCGCGTTGGCCTTATTGGCCAATTCGATGATGCGCTGTTCACGCTCCTCATGCATGATCGCCTTTAGAGTCGCCTGCAGCTGCGTGGTCCAGTCCGACTCATCGCCCAGCGGAATGTCCTGCATAAGCAGTGTCTGTAAATGCTGCCCGCCATCCGGATGCTCCTGGAGTGATTCGGCGAGGCGTGCTGCCTTGATATCCGGCTTTTCAGCAGCAGTTTTTAGCAATGCCATGAGTAGCCCGATGCCTGGTTGGCGGGCATTACCCAGACCCTCCGGTAATATAATCCCGGTTGCGGCCGAAGGTTTATGCAGTGTGAGTTTTATAGCCTGCCGCACATGCCCGGGGCGGCTGCGATTCCCGGAGCGAGAGGGTATTCCGCCGGCCACTGTCGGTGCTGTTTCAGAGGTGTTGTGGTCTTCAAGTAGCTGACCCAGTCGACGTGGTGCAAGGCCTACTTCCTGTGCCAATCGGTCCAGCAACAATTCACGATAGATGCCTTCAGGGATACGGTTTACCAGGGGACGTGCCAGTTCGGCCAGGCGTGCCTGACCATCCATGCTGCTCAGGTCGGTGTCTTTTTTGAGATGATCAATCAGATACTCCGACAATGGCAGGCTGTTATCCAGCTGTTGCCGGAAAGCCTCGGCACCCTGGTCGCGCACGACCGAATCAGGGTCCTGTCCTTCGGCCAGAAACAGGAACCTGACCTGCCGGCCTTCGCGCAGCTCCGGCAAGGTCACCTGCAAGGCGCGCCATGCAGCATCGCGACCAGCCCGGTCACCGTCGAAGCAGAATATGATTTCGCTCGTCGTTCGAAAGAGTCGTTGCAGATGTTCGGGTGTAGTTGCGGTGCCTAGCGTGGCAACAGCATTATTGATACCGTGACAGGCCAGTGCGACTACATCCATGTAGCCCTCGACCACAATCAGGTTATCCAGCTTGCGGTTGGCCTTGCGCGCCTCGTAAAGACCGTAGAGCTCCCGCCCCTTATGAAACACGGGTGTTTCGGGTGAGTTCAGGTATTTGGGTTCACCCTGGCCGAGCACGCGTCCACCGAAGCCAACCATGCGGCCGCGACTGTCGCGGATGGGGAACATGATGCGTTCGCGAAAACGGTCGTAGACTCTGCCATCCTCGTTGCGCAGTACCAGCCCGGTTTTCAGCAGCCGATCCTGACCATCAGCATCTGCTCCGAAACGTTTGAGCAGAAAGTCCCAGCCGGAAGGGGCAAAGCCGATCAAAAAATGTGCTGCGGTTTCGCCATCAAGGCCACGCTTTTTCAGGTATTCAACAGCAGTGGGATTATCGCGCAGTTGTTCGCGAAACAACCTGGCGGCTTTGTCGAGTAAATCATAGAGGGGTGCCGTTGGTGATACCGGTCCGGCACTTTCTTCGCGCGGCACATCGACACCATTGAGCGAGGCAAGTTCTTCGACGGCCTCAACAAATTCAAGTTGATCATGCTCCATCAGGAAGCCGATGGCTGTTCCGTGTGCGCCACACCCAAAGCAGTGATAAAAGCCTTTGTCGGGGCTAACGGTAAACGAGGGTGTTTTTTCGCCATGGAACGGGCAGCAGGCTTTGTATTCGCGGCCCGCTTTCTTCAGTGGTATGCGGCTGCTGACGATTTCAACAATGTCTGACCGGTCGACCAGGTCATTGATGAAATCCTGAGGAATACGTCCTGCCATGGCAATTGTGAGTATTTCGCGTTCTGGTTATTCTGTGAAACCCGAAGGGTTGAAAACAAAGTCTGGTGCAGAGGATAAAGTATTTTTGTTATAGCCGCGGCTTTCAATTGCATGGCTGGCATGTGCTTTATTTAGTCTGTATCTGGATCGGGTTTTGAGCGTCATGATTCCTTGCTATGAATAGTTTGCCAGGCGTGCGGGCTGGCACAGCTGAAAACTATTGCCTCAATGGGTCGAGCATGATGGAGCAGGGTACCGGGAAAACCTGCGGTGCCGGGGATGCCCGGGAAACCTGAAAAAATCTTAAGAGGCCTAAGTAATTTTATGCCAGCCGGCTTTTGACGAGTGCACTTAAAGCACTCATATCTGCGCGGCCCTGGGCCTGTGCGCGCATCTCCGCCATCACTTTGCCCATATCTTTCATGCTTGCAGCAGCCGTGGACTTAATAACGTCATCGACCAGCGTTTCGAGTTCTGCCGTGCTCAACTGTTCCGGGAGGTAACCTTGCAGAATTTTGGCTTCGCCAAGTTCTGCTGTTTCGCGTTCCGGGCGACCCGCATCGGCGAACTGTCGGGCTGAATCTTTGCGTTGCTTGATCAGCTTTTCCACAACTTGCATAACATCTGCATCGCTGAGTTCGCTGCGATCTTCAATTTCGCGAGTCTGTATGGCCGCAAGTAACATGCGTATAACACTCAGCCGTTCTTTTTCTCCACCTTTGAGGGCGGCTATCATGTCAGACTTAATCTGTGCTTTAAGAGCCAATGTGGATCCAGTTTGGACTAACAGCTTCAGGTGCTCGTGAATGGGTGATGCAGCGGGCGTAATAGTAGCGGGATTCTGAGCAGAAAATCCGTGTTGCCAGCTAACCGTGTCGGGGAACTGAACCCCTGGACTATTTCAGGGTATCCGATTTCAAGCAGGTGCTAAAACGTCGGCACTAAAATTAGTACAAACGTACTCGCCGGTTTGTGTCACGGGCAGTTTTCTTCATCTGGCGTTTTATGGCAGCCGCTTTTTTGCGTTTGCGCTCCTGCGTCGGTTTTTCGTAATACTCACGTCGGCGTAATTCCGACAGGATGCCGGCCTTCTCGCAGGCGCGCTTGAAACGACGCAGGGCGGCGTCAAAATGTTCGTTTTCTCTGACTCTTACGCTTGGCAAAACAGTGTTTCTTCTCCGCCATATTTATGGCATTTGGAGCAAAAAACCGGCATCTGTGCCGGTAGGGGGCGCAAATATACCGTCCAAGACGTGGAATTGCAAAGGTTTGATGGGGTTTCTGGGCTGACTTTCAGGCATTATGGGGGCTGGCCGAGTGTCGGAAAGCAAATGAAAGTTCTAGGTATCGAGACCAGCTGTGATGAAACCGGCGTGGCTATTTACGATGCCACCGCCGGCTTGCTGGCACACCAGCTGTACAGTCAGATTTCTCTGCACGCACGCTATGGTGGGGTAGTCCCGGAACTGGCATCACGCGACCATATACGGAAACTCCTGCCGCTGGTTCAGGAGACCCTGGATGAGGCTGGTATTCAGGGTAAAGACCTGGATGGGGTTGCCTATACGGCTGGCCCGGGCCTGATTGGCGCGCTGCTGGTTGGCGCTACCATTGCAGAAGGACTCGCACTCGGTTGGGGCGTCCCGGCAATACCTGTTCATCATATGGAAGCCCACTTGCTTGCTGCCATGCTTGAAGACAGGGTGCCTGAATTCCCGTTTGTGGCATTGCTGGTTTCCGGCGGCCACAGCATGCTCGTCGATGTTGCCAGTCCGGGTAACTATAAGGTGCTGGGCCAGACGCTGGATGATGCCGCGGGTGAGGCGTTTGATAAGACCGCGAAATTGCTGGATTTGCCTTATCCGGGCGGCCCGGCACTGGCTGAACTGGCAACGCGGGGTCAATCGGGTCGCTTCAGGTTCCCCCGGCCGATGCTTAAAAAGCCTGGTTTAGAGTTTAGTTTCAGTGGGCTAAAGACGGCTGTCATGCTGGCAGTGCGTGAACTTGAAGAAAACGGGCCGCTAACTGAATCTGATCGGGCAGATATTGCGAAATCATTTGAAGAAGCGGTCGTCGAAACACTGGTGGTTAAATCTGCCAGGGCAATTACTGCTACCGGTTATAAATCGCTGGTAGTTGCGGGTGGTGTGGGTGCAAACCGCAGCCTGCGTACGGAACTCGGGAGTGCTTTGCGTGAGCAGGGTGTGGAAGTTTATTACCCGCGTCCGGAGTTATGCACGGATAACGGGGCAATGATCGCTCACTTGGGGTTGTTGCGCTTGCAGGCAGGTCACACATCTTCCGGGGAGGTCATGGCCCGGCCGCGCTGGGACCTCGAAGAGCTTCAGACGATGCCCATGGTTGTGGCTTAAATAATTGGGGACGGTTGATGGATGTCGTAGTTGTTAAAGATTTGCGCTTCAAGACGATTATCGGTCTGTGGGACTGGGAACGGCAGATGCAGCAAATTGTCAGCATTGATCTGGAGATGGCGTGGGACATGTCCCGTGCTGCAAAAAGTGAAGACCTGAGCGATGCGCTGGATTACAAGAGTGTCTCGCAACGGGTAGAAAAGTTCGTGCAGGAGAAACAATTCAAGTTGGTCGAGGCCGCCGCAGATGGAATCGCGGCCATGATAATGAGTGATTTTAATGTGCCCTGGATAAAAGTAGCCATACACAAGCCGCATGCGGTAACCGGATCACAGTCAGTCGGGGTGATTGTGGAGCGAGGAAATCATGCTTGATGCACGTAATGCGCCTGTCAATGTTTACCTGAGTGCCGGTAGCAATATAGCGCCCGAGCGCTACCTGAAAATGGCCTGCCAGCAGCTGGAGTCGGAATACGGTGAACTGACGCTGTCATCGGTATATCAGAATGCGGCTTTCGGGTTTGAAGGTGACGATTTCCTTAATATGGTGATTGGTTTTAGCACGCGCGAAAAGCCGACAGTGATTATTAAAAGGCTCGAGTCTTTACATGACAAGGCCAAACGCAAACGAAATTCAGATCCGTTCAGTTCCCGAACGCTGGATGTGGATATACTGCTCTATGGTGACCTGGTCAGTGGCGATGCCCCAAAATTGCCGCGGGAAGATATCGAAAGATACGGATTTGTTCTGGGCCCTTTGGCGGAGGTTGCACCCGAACTCAGGCACCCTGTTAGTGGTATGACCATGAGTGAAATCTGGGCCGATTTCGATCGTGATACTCACGCCATGCAAAAGGTCGAGATTGGTATCGCCTGATTGTTATCTTTTAAGGGTTATCTTTTCAGGGTTGCCTTTTCCGGCTGGTTACCAGCCTATACTGCGCCCACCATCAACGGTGATAATTTGCCCGGTGATGTAATCCGCATCTTTAACCAGAAAAAGTACCGTTTTTGCGATATCGGCCGGTTCGCCCGTGCGTTTTAGTGGAATCTGTTTGATGATTGACTGTTCCACTTTTTCCGGCATGCCATCTTCGGGCCAGAGTATCGCGCCGGGTGAGACTCCGTTGACCCGGATAGCCGGTGCAAGATCTTTGGCCAGCGAGCGCGTTAGCATTGCCAGCCCCGCTTTGGCAGGGCCGTATACCGGGTGATTGCTGAGCGGCCGCTGCGCGTGTATATCAACAATATTAATAATATTGCCCTGGCTCTTTCTAAGGTGTGGTGCTGCCGCTTTAGCCAGGAACAGGGGTGCCTTGAGGTTGGTGCCCAGCAAATCATCCCAGTTTTCTTCTGTTATTTCGTCCAGCGGAGTCGGGTAGAAAGATGAAGCATTGTTCAGCAGCAGATCGAGCCGGCCGGTTTGTGCAACCACGTCTTCAACCAACCCCATCTATCGCTCAGTATCGAGTAGATCAGCCTGTACCGTAAACGCTGACCCGGTGCGAGTGCTGTTTAGTTCGGCGGCCAGCTGGTCGGCATCCTGTGCTGACCCCCGGTAGTGAATCGCGATATTCATCCCGTGTGCATGCAGGGTGCGGGCAATGCACGCGCCTATACGTCTGCCGGCTCCGGTGATGAGTGCCCACTGGCCGTCAAAAGGCAGGGAAGATTTATTGGATGAATTCACTTTTGCTTTGCCTGTGTGAGCTAGCGCCTGCCAATAATAATGCCGTGCACCCTTATGACAAATTCCCTCTGGCTGATCCTCGAGCTGGCAGATTAACTTTCAGAAGCGGGTGTGGCTGGAAGGCGTGTAAGATTACATCAGCATGCCTTATTCACCAATCATTACAGCCATCCTTCTGGCAAACATTTTCATGTTGCACGAGAAAGGCCGGTCACATGCAGCTTGATCTTCCGACACCCGTGCCTGAAGCGCTGGCTCACAGTGAAATAGTCTGCACTCATGTGGCAGAGCATATTCAGGCCGCCGGCGGCTGGATAAGCTTTGCGGAATACATGAACCTGGTGCTGTATGCGCCGGGGCTGGGTTATTACAGTGCCGGTGCCCATAAATTTGGCGAATCAGGCGATTTTGTTACTGCGCCCGTTATTTCTCCGGTTTTTTCACAATGCCTGGCAGGTCAGTGTGCCGAGGTGCTGAATGCACTCGGTGGCGGCACCATCCTGGAGCCTGGTGCAGGCACCGGGATTATGGCGGCTGATATGTTGCTCGAACTGGAGCGCCTGCAAGCGCTGCCGGATGAATACCTGATCCTGGAGCCCGGTGCAGATTTACGTGAACGTCAGTTGCAAACCATTATGCAGCGCGTGCCGCATTTGCGTGACCGTGTGCGCTGGCTCGATAGTGCGCCTGCCGAAGCTTTCCGTGGTGTTGTGGTGGCTAATGAAGTGCTGGATGCGTTGCCAGTGCACCGCTTTGTACTGCGGGGTGAGGCTACACACGAACTCGGTGTCGCCCTTGCGGGCACTCAACTTGTAGCCCGGAGCCGACCTGCGGGTACGGCATTGTTAGCAGCCATTGAAAATATTCGCTGTTTGCCCGGATTCAGTCCGGCGGATGGATATGAGTCTGAAATATGCATGCAATTGCCTGCATGGATTCAGACTGTGGCGGAATGGCTGAATGAGGGTGTGGCCCTGTTCCTTGATTACGGCTTCCCGCGCCATGAATATTACTTTTCGGAGCGCAGTTCGGGGACGCTGCGTTGCTATTATAGGCATCGGGCGCATGAGAATCCGTTTGTCTGGCCCGGGTTGCAGGATATTACGGCCTGGGTAGATTTCAGTTTTCTGGCGGAAACAGCAATGGCCGCAGGGTTTGTGCTAACCGGTTATACGACGCAGGCAAATTTCCTGTTGGCGTCAGGTATAGATCAGCGGGTTAGCGCTCACACGGGCGGGCAACGCGCGCAGGTAGAGCTGGCGAGTGGCTTACGGCAGCTTTTATTGCCGGGTGAGATGGGTGAATCGGTTAAGGTGATGGCGCTCAGTCGTGGTGGAGCGGCCGCGCCCAGCGGCATGTACGGACGCGATATGCGTTCTCGGCTCCGTATTCCGAATATATAAGATGTGCTAGCGCGCAGTGTAGCTGTGATTGGAATTTAGGCACTAAATGAGTTACCTGGAAACAGTCATATTAGCAATAGTGCAAGGGCTAACCGAGTTTCTGCCGATCTCCAGTTCTGCGCACCTGATTCTGGTCCCGGCTTTCCTGGGCTGGGATGATCAGGGCCTGGCTTTTGATGTGGCGGTTCACCTGGGCAGCCTGGCGGCGGTCTGTACCTATTTTCGTGCTGAAATAGCTGCGGTTTTTACCTCCTGGTCGCTGTCCGTTATTAAGCGTACCCCGCCTGATGCTGAGGCCAGGTTTGGCTGGTACATCATAATGGCAACTATTCCCGGTGGTCTTGCCGGCCTGTTTTTGCATGACTTTATAGATGCGAACCTGCGCAGTCCGGTCGTCATCGCTTCGACCACGGCCATTTTTGGTGTATTGCTCTGGGCGGCTGACCGCCGCGGTGGTGCTGGTGAGGATGAACATACCCTTAGTTGGAAGAAAGCACTACTGATTGGCTGTGCTCAGGCAGTGGCATTGATTCCGGGCACTTCGCGTTCGGGTATTACGATTACCGCGGGGCTCATGAGGGGGTTGTGGCGTCAGGCGGCCGCACGTTTTTCCTTCATGATGGCGGTGCCCATCATCGCAATGGCATCGTTGCTGGAGATCACCAAGCTGATCGAACTGGACGGTCCCGTGCAGTGGAACATGATTGCACTGGGTGCGGTTATTTCCGGGCTGGCTGCCTATTTGTGTAT
>Ga0114950_10001949_pt1 | contig 15772 bp, 10 predicted proteins | sample N075metaG_FD_83503 | JGI IMG/M metagenome (GOLD analysis project Ga0114950, IMG submission 83503) | Deep subsurface microbial communities from Kermadec Trench to uncover new lineages of life (NeLLi) - N075 metaG | ecosystem: Environmental > Aquatic > Marine > Ocean trench > Sediment | place... | reverse complement strand
TGGACTTTGAACACAAATTGCGCGTTCATGATTGGAGTTCAAAACATAGGTGCCCCAACCTTTTCCAATCGGCAATTTTTCCTCAAGAAGATAATATACCTGGCCTGTATCTTTATATCTAAGAAGGCGGTAAAACGGGAACTCAGTATCAATTATAGAGTGCACCTCATGCAGGTTGCCGTCTAAAAATAAAATAACTAGGTCACGCCAAATGTTAAGCTGGCCTGCTGTGGGCTTTACAAATCCTTCGCTTGCGCGCCCGGGCATCTGCTGAACAATCTTTTCAATATGCGCAGCTAAATCCCCGGATAACTCCTCCATCAGAGTAGTCTGGTTGGTCGAGCAGTTTAAGAAATAAGTTGTGATAAGAAACACTAGGAACGGGTTTGCAGCTAACTTCTTCAATGGCGTAGATCAGGTTAATGAGTAATTTGGGCAATTAAAGACGGTGCCATCCTACTATCTTAAGTCATCTACCCAGGTACAAAGTCTTTCGATGCCCATGCTTACTTTCGGGCAATTTTTTGCGACAAATTCATCCGTAAGCGGTTCTTCTAATGTAATAGCGCCAGCCTCTGCAAGTACCTTTGCACCATCAAAATCCACATAAGCCAGCCGCAATGCAAACTTAAAATCGGGTAATCCGAAGCTGCCTCCCGGTAAAGTCGCAACACCGGTGTCCTGCAAAATTTTTTCACAGAGCATCCTGTTGGTCTTTATTCCCTGTCTCTCCAGAGCCGGTTTAAAAGGAGAAAAACTTGGAAATAAATAAAACGCACCTTGCGGTCGATGAATCTTAATGCCGGCTTCTTTCATTTTTTTGTAACAGTAAGCGCCGATTGCTTTCAGGACACGCCGGCTTTGAACTAAATATGCTTCGATCTCCTCACCGCCCTGAAAAGCGCGAATAGCCGCGTACTGAATTGGCGCGCTGGTAGCTGTGTAAGTTTCACTCGCAACCACTGCCATCGCGTCTAGAAGCCACTGCAAAGAATCCGGAAAGGTAAAACTTCCCAACCGCCAGCCACCGGCGCCGCACCATTTGCTCAGCCCCGTGCTAACGATCGCTCCTTCCGGATAGAATTCGGCAATCGATGTATGTTTGCCTTCGTGATGAATTTCACCGTAAATTTCATCGGAAAGCAGGACGACGCGGTAGTTCCGGGCAACCTCCGCTAATTCCTTGAGCTGCTCTCTGCTGTAAGTGTGGCCCGTCGGATTATTGGGATAGTTGAGTATCAACAGTCGGGGCCGATCGGGATCCTCGCGGCACAAACTTTGTAATTGCTCCGGCATGAGCAGCCAGTTATCAGCGGAGTTGGTAGGCATCCAGTAAACTTGTCTACCGATGATTTGGGCCTGCGGGGCGTACGAAACCCACGATGGTGTTGGAATAACCAGATCTCCGTAGTAGGCTAACTGAACAAGGAACATCAGTTCTTTAGAGCCAGGACCAATCATGACATTTTCAGCCTTTCGTTTTATCCCATGCTTCCGGCAGTGATACTCGGCAATGGTTTCCCTTAGCTCGTACAATCCTTTCACAGGAAGATAATCTTTCTGAAAAGCATTTTCTTGCAGCGCCGCGACAACGGACGCCGCAACTGGAAACGGAGATTGGCCGAAACCAAATTTAATAATATCGCGACCTTCGGCGAGTAATTCTGCACTCAGCTCATTAATTGCCAGAGTCGCCGAAGTTTTTAGCCCGCGTACGTTCAGATTCAGATTAATAGAGGGTGTATTCCTAACCGTGGTTTTCTCATCCACTAAAATTTTCATCGTTGTCCTCGTACCAGGAGAAAATAAAGACAAATTAATTTTATTTTTTTGAAATTTGTCAAGAACATTTTTATAATTTACTTTATAACCCTTGGGGAAAGTCTTCACCGATGCCTTAAAACTCTTCCCGGATACATCGCTGTCCTTTCTTCGTTGTCGATCACCGGTTCTCCGTTTACCAGGACAAATAAAATACCTTCCGGATATTGGTGGGGTTCAGTCCAGGTCGCACGGTCGATCACTTTCCCAGAATCGAAAATAACGATATCTGCCCACATACCTTTCTTTAAAACTCCGCGATCCTTCAGCCCAAGCCTCTTTGCCGGAAGCGAGGTCATTTTCCGAACTGATTCTTCCAGAGACAGGATCTTTTGTTCTCTGACGTATCGGCCAAGGACACGGGGATAAGTGCCGTAACTCCTGGGGTGAGGCTTCGCCTTGCCAAATTCGATGGTGGCGCCATCGGAAGCATGCATGACAAGTGGATGCTTCATTATTCTTATCACATCCTCCTCTACCAGACAGTGATAAATTCCTCGTCCGCCGCCGGCGTAATGTAAATCCATGAGAGTCTCTGCCGCATTCTCCGGAGTTGGCTCATTCCCACGCATTTCAGTGATTTCAGCGAGGTTTTTACCTTCGAGAGCGGGATCGGTGGAATAGGAAGAGATGACGATTGTGGCCGGGTCGCCGCCACCGCGATCATACAAAATATTTTGAACAATCCCAACTTTAATTTTCGCCCGGAGAGTTGCATCTTCAAGCCGTTCTTTAATTTTTTCTTCTCCGCCTTCGAGAGACCAGGCGGGGAACAACACAGTCAAGCCCGTGCTGGTCGCAGTATAAGGATACTGATCTACCGTAACGTCCATCCCCTCGCCGACTGCCTCATCCACCATTTTCAGGGTCTTAACACTGTTGCCCCACATCGATTTTCCCACAGCTTTATGATGAGAGATATGAACCGGCAAGCCCGCCTGACGACCAATATTCAATGCTTCTTCAACGGCGTCCAACAATCCAATTCCTTCCTCGCGCATATGTGTAGCATAAAAGCCGCCGTATTTACCCACCACTTTAGACAAAGCCACTACTTCTTCGGTATTTGAGTAAGCGCCCGGAATATATTTTAAGCCGGTTGACATACCGAACGCCCCATCCTGCATGGCTTGTTCAACCAAACCTTGCATTTCCTGCAACTCTTCAGCAGTGGCATAACGATTCTCCCGCCCCATCACTTCTCGTCTAACGGTATTGTGTCCAACGAGCAAAGTGAGATTCAGAGCGATGTCGGTTGCCTCGGCCTTTTGTAAAAAGTCTCCGATTGGATATGGAGACCCACCGCAGTTGCCACCGACAATCGTTGTAACACCCTGACGAATGTAATTTTCCACTGACGGTAGTTGTAATATCTTGCGTTCGGCATGAGTATGTAAGTCGATAAATCCCGGCGCGACCGTGAGACCGCGGGCATCTATGATCCTTGCGGCCGCCCTCGTTTCCAGATCGCCGATTTCGCTGATTCGGCCGTCTTTGATTCCCAGGTCCGCTTGAAATGCAGGACTTCCGGTGCCATCGATGACACTGCCATTTTTTATGACGAAATCCAACTCACTTTCCTGGCATGAAATAGACATAAAAAACAGTCCTGGAAAAATAAGCAGCAAAAATAAAAATCGAGACTTCCTTTTTAATAAGCTCATCCGGCTATCTCCTTTGTTCAAAAGACAAATGGGTATTACTTTGATTCGATAAAGTGCACCAAGACGAATCCCTTTTGGTTTTTATCGATCAACTTTCCCGATGCCATTACTTTTGTCCCTTTGGGCTGAATCGTGAAACTGTTCGGATCTACATTAGAACCGCTTGGGTAATATGTGAACGTCTGCCATTTCTTTTTGTTCTTAAAAATATCAGTACGTCCGATTTGAATTTCAAAATAAGCAGTAGAGGATGCTTGTTGGGGTAAAATGGAGACAGCGTAGACATGATCGGTAATGGCAGCGACACTGCGAAGATAATTTTGTACAAGTTCGGGAATACGTTTATGATTGGAATCACTTGGCCCCATGTCGAAATCACCATCGCAGACCTTCTTGCGCCACTCCTTTGTTTTCATAGCGTCCAGAAGGAGTTGGCCGTGCAGAAGTTCATGATAAAAAATCGCTTCATCTACCAGCGGTGTGGAGCTCATTTGCTTGCCGGGCGTCTCAAGGGTGAACATGACAAAATTATTTGCATAAATACGCTTCTCTTTCCCCTTCATAAGAATAGTAGGCTGCCAAATATAATAACCGACAGTCTTGCCGGGTATGTAAAACTGCTCCTCACCAACTGACAAATTCCTATCCCACTTGATATGTCTTGTCGTCACATTTATATAGACTTTTCGAAATTTACTTCCACCGGGACAGTCATAGGAGACCCGGACTGTATCTTTGAAACTCCTGATGACATCATCGACTTTTCGAGGAATGAGACCACTATGGTTGCGCAGAATCCGCAGCCTGCCGTTAAATTCGAGGCGCTCGATGATTGTTGGTTTCTGTGGTTTTTCAACAAAACCCGGGTTAAACAGGAGCGTAAATATTAAACAGAATTCTATCATTTAAAAAAAATGCTTTTTGTTTACTTTTTGCCAACATTAACAAATTCAGTTCATATCTTTTTAGTCACGTTTTATGCTCAACAATATGGAAAATATTTTCAAATTGTCAAGATATTCATTCGCGTTTAACTCTTATTTATCATAGGAAGCGGGAATATCTCCGTTTATAATGTGGTTTTTTTTATAAACCTCAAAGAAGATCTGTGCTTTATCCAATGAAATCAAAAATCATAATTTGGATTTTTTTTGCTTGCTTGGTGGCAAACTTAATCACGCCTAATCTGGTTGTGAGTGGCGCCTGGGTACAAAAAAAACATGGATTTTATTTTAAGGTGTCGGGTCATTATTTCTTTACGACAAAAGAGTTCAATCATGAAGGACGGCAGCTTGACATATTTCAGGAGAGAATCATATATGAAGATACTTCTTTTAGAGACTTAAACCTGACCGCTTATCTTGAATATGGTTTACTTGAGAGGTTTACGTTAGTCGCAAACCTGCCATTGAAAACCCTGACATCCAAACGTGTGGAGATTATCGGCGGGGGAGCGCTTACACGCCAAGTTACGACCCATACTCAGGGAGTATCCGACCTGGCGCTCTCAGGGCGCTATGCTCTGCTGGATGGATCGTTTATGTTGTCATATCAGGCAGGCATCGAAATACCTCTTGGGTATGAAGCCGCACCTGGGAACGATGGCCCGCCACTGGGTACCGGTAATGTAGATTTTGTTAACCACCTGTTAATCGGTAAAAGCCTGTTTCCTTTTCCAGCCTACTTAACGGGCGGCGTTGGCTATCGTTGGCGCAGCGGCGCTTGGCATGATCAGATTCTTTTCACCGCGGAAGGCGGCTATTCCTTTGGCTCCGTCCTGGTCAAAGTTACTTTTGACGGGCTGAAAAGTACCGTTGCGCCTCCGGATATTCTTGGTCAGCCGGTTACTACTCCATTACCGGGTGGCGGAGGTGCTCTTCCAAACATAATTCAAGGCGATCAAGATATTTTTAAGATCAGCCCCACAATCATAGTTAATCTCACCAAACAAATAGCCCTTCAGGGAGAATTTCTTCACATTTATGCCGGCAAGAATACAGTGTCCGGCACGATTTATTCTTTGGGTTTGATTTACACAAAATAGCACCGAGCCATTACATATCTTTTTTTGACAATTTGAGTGGGTGAGATTTACTATTTAGAGGCGGGGTCCATAAATCTTGTCTCCGGATGGTCGGCCTTCCAAGTGCTCCAGCGAGTCTTCGTCGATCGAAATTCTTCAAGAGTCCGATCTGCGTGAGGTCCGCTGATACATGTTAACCCCTCTTCACCCTCCAGGTGGTACCACAGGCTTTCGGTTTCATAATCATATAAGACGAAAGTGAACTCATAGGTCCATCCGCTGGCACTTAAGGTGAGGACTGAGTCCTGACCTCCCGAGGCGGTCAATCCTTTTATTTCCCGGCTGTACACGGCAGCCAAATCGACCAGCGGTCAGTAAGCCACCGCTACATGCAAATCACCAAATTTTTCATCAACGATTTCATGCCGGGTTAGGTCGATAATAGCATAACTCCGCGTGCCGTCGCTCAGAGGCCGAGTACCGTCATTCAGGGTCGTGCCGAGCACAAGAAAGTCAGCTTCATCATCGGGATAATCCGTGTCGCCGGGGGAAAGCATCCTCGGGGTTAAGATCGGCCTGATGGCATTGGGACCCAAACCAAATTGGAATTTGGACGGCTCCATGCCATACCTCTTTAATGCATGGGTGACATCCCACTTTTTTCCCGTCCGGTCGGCGATAAAAATTCGTTCGTCTTCCTGAATGATCCGTTCCGGCCCTAGATTCGCATCCGGGCTTGAGGGGTCTTGAATACAAGAAGTAAGAATAACTATTTTTGCTATGATTATTGTACTTAGTAAATCAAATCGACTCATAGTTTCAATTGTTGAATATACGATTGAGTAGAGAGGGTTACCTACTGCAACAGACCGACGGATGCGAAATATTCCCATCCAGATAATGATTTTGTATCATACTAATCTACCCAGCCGATCAATCCTCTGCTTCTTTCATAACTTCTTTGACAATTATAAATGGTCAAGATTAAACGAGAGACTTCACGGACCTCAATGACTATCACTTAACTGTTGTCAAACCCCTGGCCTCAAGTCTAACGTTTAATTTCGGTAGCTCCTCAGTCAACAGGTCTTGCAGATCTGAAAGATGTGGTGCTATAATTTTTTCAATATCCTCAAGCCGCCTGCCGGCATCGTGTCCCGGTTTCTGGTCGGCGACTGTGGTCATGCTGTAGAGATAAGTCAGCTGTCTGTTCAGCATCGGCTTGAGTTGGGCGCCCACTTTTCCGATTCCAGTTTGGACAAGCGCCTGTTCTATTTTAGTAAGTTTTAAACGGATAGATTTTGCTTGAGCCACGATGTCAGCGCTGCTTTCGGAATGGGCGGCTGCACTGTTGAGGTGACTTCGGACTTCCCGGATTCGCAGCACTGCCTGGCGTAGTTCGCTAATCCCATCGCTGATTCGTGTATTCAAATCAAACTGTTCACGCAGATCAGCAACTGTGACACCATCTGCTGCAACCCTTGGATCAATTTGCAACTCAAAATTTTGGGTTTGGCTCCAGTCGCCGATTGTCAATCGAACCTGGTAGGGACCCGGTACGGCCAGCGGTCCTCTCTCGGCACGCAGACTTTCGAGCGGCGCCGTATCGGGATAACGCATATCCCAGATAAAGCGGTGCATCCCTGCTTTTTGTGACAGCGGTTTCGGTAAAGGCCGACGCCTGAATGATTCCTCTGCACCTGATCGGGATGCTATTTTCGGGCTGTCGCTGGAAAAACTCCTTACCGGATCGCCTTCTGCATCAAGGATGTCAACCATGAGTTCTTCGCTGCCTTCTTTGGCCAGATAATAGTAAATCATGACGCCGTTTGACGGATACTCGGGCGTTGCACCGCCCCGCCTGCTTCGCGCAGAAGGCCAGCGACTCCGGTAGCTGTCTCTCGGTTTGAACAGATAAGCTGCAGAGGAGGCCACTTTCTCATTAAGTTGATGCAGTGGCGTTATATCGTCGAGAATCCAGAATGACCGACCCATGGTAGACAACACCAAATCGTTGTGATGCACTTTGATATCGGTAATCGGGGTTGCCGGCAAATCCAGCTGCAGAGACTGCCAGTGTTTACCTTCATCAAACGAGACAAACATACCGAATTCCGTACCCGCATACAGCAGGCCTTTGCGGACAGGATCTTCGCGTATAACCCGAGTCGGGTAATCATCGGGAATGCCGTTTGTACCGTCTGTAAGGCATTCCCAGCTCGTTCCGTAATCCTCTGTTTTGTAGATGTAGGGCGACCAGTCATCGAGCATGTAGCGGTAAATCGCCACTAATGCACGCCCGGGCTCATGGGGTGATGGCTCTATAGTTTGAACACGGCCGCCGGACGGCAGGTCGGGTGGCGTGATATTTTTCCAGTTTTGGCCGCCGTCGCGCGAAATTTGTACCAAACCGTCGTTGGTTCCTGCCCAGAGGACGCCCTCTTCATGTAATGATTCTCTGAAAGCATAGATAGTGCTATAAATCTCTTCGCCCGTAATATCGCGTGTAATCGGTTCTCCGGAATACCCTTGGGTTCCAGCAGGCTTGGCCGTAAGGTCCGGGCTTATTATCTCCCAGGTTTGTCCTTCATCTGTGGTTTTGTGGACATACTGCGAGGTATGGTAGATTACGTCGGGGTTATGCGGCGAAATCTCGATAGGTGAGGTACGTTGAAAACGGAAAGGCATTTCACTGGCAGCATGTCCGTAGTTGAAATGCGGATAGACCCAATATTGCATCTCCTGGCCGGTCAGACGATTGTAGCGGCTAAACCGGCCTTTGCAACCTCCATAAACGATGTGCGGTTTCAGTGGATGCACCGCTAGCGGGCCCGTTTCGCACCCAGCCACTGCGAGCCAGAACTGCTTTGGAGAAATCAGTCGGCTTGCAACTGGTGGCAGGCTCGGCACCCTGATGGTACTGTTATCCTGCTGCTCACCGTAAACCCAGTACGGGAATTGGTTGTCGACCACGACGTGGTAGAGCTCGGCCGTGGCCTGGTTGTACTGCTCCGACCAGCTCTTGCCGCCGTCGAGACTGACATTGACGCCGCCATCGTTGGCCTGAAAAAGAAAATCGGTATTCTCAGGGTTGATCCACATGTCGTGGTTGTCACCGTGCGGCGTTCGCACCCGGGTGAACGTGCTGCCTGCATTTACTGATCTAAAGAATCCTTCATTGTTCACGTATACTGTGTTTTCGTCCTTGGGATCTGCGGTAACGTGCGTATAGTAGAAGGGTCGGTGCATCAAAACTTTTTTGCGAGTTGATGAGGCTGAAGTCTTGCCCAGAGTTATCCGAACGGTAGAGTCCGCGCTTCTCTCCCGGCGCCTCAACCAGCAGGTAAACTCGTTTGGGATGGGCAGGCGAAACAGAAACGGCTGTTTTTCCAATTGGCGCTTCAGGCAAACCTTTGGTCAACCTGGTCCAGCTGTCACCGCCGTTGACAGTCTTGTAAAGTCCACCTTCCTTGCCGCCGCTGATGATCGTCCAGGGTTTGCGTTCAGCACACCACATACAGGCGTAAATCTCGTTTGGATTTCCAGGATTCATCGACAAATCAACAGCACCGGTCCTATCTGACACGAAAAGCACCTGTTTCCAGGTTTCGCCGCCATCTTTTGAACGGTAGACACCACGCTCCGAGTTTGGGCCGAATGCGTGGCCTAGAGCGGCCACATAAACCAGATTCGGATCTTGGGGATGAACCACCATTTTGCCAATTTGGCCGGCTTCGGGTAATCCAATGAAATTCCAAGTCTCACCGGCATCGGTGGATTTGTAAACACCGCGACCTGTTGAAACGTTACTGCGGATGCAAGCGGAGCCGGTGCCAACATAGATTATATTCGGATCCGATTTCGCGACAGAAATGGCACCAATCGAGCCGACCTTAAAAAATCCATCTGATATATTTTGATAATTGCGGCCGTTGTTGGTCGTTTTCCAAATACCGCCCCCTGTACTGCCGAAATAGAGTGTTGGTGGGTTTCCAGGCACACCGGCAACCGCCGTGACGCGTCCGCCCCGATAGGGACCGATCATGCGATAGTCAAGTCCCTCGTAAAGTTTCGGACTGAAAACGATATTGAGGTCAGAGCTTTGTTCTTGAGCAATAAGAAACGTTCTGCTCCCAATCATTCCCAAACTGGCTGCAACAATAATTCCGGTAATAAAAACAAACCCGTAACGCTGTAAACTGTGTTTTCGCATGAGGCATCTCCCTTTAGAATGTTCTGACACTCTCAGTTTTTCATTATATAAATCGAGGCTCAACCCGGTTATTACGGTTCGTTGGCCTTCGCCGCAGTGAACTTATTTATGCGAAACCCTTTTTCTTTTTTCTAGGTAAAGGTAGTTTTTCTCCCGACAAAGTACAATTATTTTTACTAGACGCCTAGTTTTCGACGGCGACTTCGGGCAGTAAAAGAGCTGGATCGTGAAGCTTGCCGGCAATCTCAAGGGCGAACATACTCGATGTTGGCTTCTGTGGTTTTTCCACAAGACCTATGTCATACGGGGGCGTAAATATTAAACAGAATTTTATATTAAAAAAAACCTAAGTATTTTAGGTAATCACCATCCATTCAACTTTGGGTCGCGACGAATCGTGATCGTTTCTGAGTAGATTTTACCCCTGACATTCATTTTAACTTGATATTCCCCCGGTGTCGGCCAGCCTGCCTTGCAACCTGTTTCCAAAAATGTTTCGCCGGCCAAATACTTGCCGCAACGAGCGCTCATACCTGAAATATTCCAGCAAGGACCCTCGTATCTCATTTAGTTCTTTGTCATTCTCCGCTCTTTCAAATTTGTTTTTCATTTCCTCAATCCAATCCTTCTGATCTTTGGCAAGATTGCGGATGCGTAAAAGCGTTTTGAAAACATCCCTCATGTTGGCGATGAATCTTTTTCTCTGCCCGGTGTTGCATCGATCGAAAGTCCCATAAAGCTCTATTGATGCCCGGTTCGTTTGAAGCGGTAAGGCTCCTCCTGAATTTACCTGAGATGTCTGCTATTTCAATAATAACTTGTTTTTTGAGCTTTGACTTGAGGTAATAATTTATCAGTCCGCCGCTGATGAGTTTTGCTCTGACAATATTTTCTCTTTTCGGTATGTAGGGTGGATTTTCACCGGCAAAAAACATGTGTCCGCGCACGCCGCCGCGGGTTGCATCGTCCCAGATCGTCATCGGGCGATTCTTAAAAAGATGCGCATCCGTGTCCAGAATTTCATTCGTTAATTTGCTGCAGCAGCGTGATGTCGTCCAGAACCCAAAAACTGCGGCCATGCGTTCCTGCAATAAGATCTCCGTCACGAGGATGAATCACTAAATCATGAATTGCTACGGTCGGCAAATTATTATTACCGTCATCGGCCAAGGCCGTGCTGGCCAAAACGACAATCGCGAGCAGAGACAATGCCCTTAGCCGCGTGGCAATAGATTTATACATTTCTCCCTCCTCTTTGAAAGATACTAAGAGTTCTTCAAAATACGAATTAATATGGAGTGCAGGGATTTTGTCGCTGCCTGCATTGATGCATCAATGCACTTCAAACTTGATTTTGGAGAAATCTGAAAAATGCTCTTTTCTTTTAGCTGCCAAATTCGAAGGAATTAATTTTAGAGGCACTTGAGGAACGACTCACACCGGGCAGCGGTCGTTTTTTAAGGAAGATCAGAAACGAATGAATCACAACTTAAAGCAAATTTAAAGTTAAGCAATCTTTTTTTGGACGACCGTCATTAACTTATTATTCCAGCCGCTTTTCGCACGGATCACATTCCTAATATCCGGCATGGCCGCTTCCGTTACCTTCTCCCCTTCTTCAATCATATAATCCAAAAGCTTAAATTCAGACCAATGAACTTCGCCGACATCGGGACGAATCACCACATCTGCCTTTTCCAATAAGTGTAGATTATAATGACGGGCGGTCATATGCTGCGTTTGAAAAATAACGTCGATGACATTATCCAATTTGGGATTATCGTTCAATTTTTGCCCGACATCAATGGCGATGACAATCTCGGCACCGTACTCTTTGGCAAGTTCCACAGGCATGGGGCACACCACAGAACCATCTACCAGCAAATACCCGTTGAATTGATAGGGAGGTAAAAAACCCGGAATAGACGCGCTGGCCCCAACAATGGTCCGCATATCCCCATCCTTAAAAACAACCCGCTCACCGTTTAGAAGATTTGACGCTACGGTGTAAAAGGGAATTTTGGTGTCTTCAATTCGACCTTCGGGAATCAAAAAATCCATTACGCCCTGTAGTCGGTTTCTACGTACAAGTGAGGTTTTACTTTGCGCTAAATTGACAACCAGACGTTGACGAATGTTCTTCGCCACTTGGCCAAAAAAGTTCTCTGCCGGTTCCTTCCGTTTGAATAGTTCCAGGCCGCTTTTCTTATATTCTTTGCTTTTTAGAAACCGCCTGAACTTTTCTTCGAGCTGCAAGGCAATAGGATTGTCTGCATAAATTGCACCGACCACCGCCCCGATACTGGTTCCGACTATCATGTCAATTCGAATATTTTCCCGTTCCAGAACTTTTAGCGCACCAATGTGGGCACAGCCCCGCGCTCCACCACCACCCAATGCCAAAGCAATTTTAGGTTGTTTTTTCATATTGGTTTATGACATTCTCCATTAATCTGTTCAGCGAATAAGAAGCATCTTCTTGATGTCTCTAAAATTATCGGTTTGAAACTGATAAAAATAAACCCCGGAGGCAGAAAAATTGCCGGAATCATCTGTGCCATCCCAGGTGACGCTGTGCCGCCCGGCGGGTATGATCTTGCCCGCAATGAGAGTCCGGACAATTTGCCCCAAAAGGTTGGTAATGCTTACAGTAACTCTGCTTTGTACAGGTAGTATATAGACAATGTTTGTGGACGGGTTAAAAGGGTTGGGATAATTCTGCGCTAATCCAAAACTTTCGGGAATCTCAGATAAATCAGTATCCACGAAAACGTTCGGATCAACAAAAGAGAATGAAGAGTCGGGTGCATTTAGTGGGTAAACAGCTTCAGCGCCGCTGGAATCAACAGTGGTAAAGTAGAAGTTTACTTTTTCTTCCCCGGCAACGCCCGTTATTGTTGCGGAGTATTCATTTATTTCGTTCCCCCTGACCATCGATATTTCCTTGTTGAAATTGCCGTCCGATTTGGCATAAACTAAAGAAACTTGATTTGGGTCAACTCCAAATCTGGAAGCTACTTTAATTTTAACCTTTACATCTCTGTTACTATCTACCGACACATCCGGTGAATTGCTGAAAGCCATTCCGTGAAACAGGACCGCGTCGTAAGCGTTCACCAGCCCCCAGCCAAATGAATTATCAGGATTAGCGGCACGGTCTGCGGTAATCCTGAGAGCATCCCGGACTTCCAACGGCGTCAAATTGGGATGGGCAGAAAGTACCAGCGCAGCTACGCCCGCAGTTAAAGGGCAGGAAAAAGAAGTGCCACTTGAAAAATTATACTGAGAAGATAATTTGTCCGTTGACGGCAGCGCGACGCGGACAAGTGAACCCATTGCCACCACGTCCGGTTTAGTTCGTCCATCGGCGCTGGGGCCGACAGAACTAAAACCCGAAAGGGTACTGTCCGAATTGACTGCCCCCACCGCAATAACGCTGTCACCATCGGCCGGAGCAATGATAATCCGCCAGGGGCCATTCCCCTCATTTCCAGCGCTGTTCACGACCACAACCCCCCGGCTGACTGCTATGTCAGCGGCTTTTGTGGTAACCGCGGTGTTGCCATCCATGTCGGCCGGTGAATAAAAGCTTTGATTTGGAAAATTCAAATAGCCCAATGAACTTGAGACAATATCGACGCCACGGTTTTCCAGCCACTCAATTCCGGCGACCCAATTATCTTCTTCTGCTGGAATTTCGTTCTGTAGAATTTCTGTCTTTGCCAGCAAAAAACTGGCTCCAAACGCCGAACCAATGAGCTTTCCTTCCTTAAAGCCGCCGACCGTCGAAAGCGTCTGAGTACCATGATTATGCTGGCCGGGTACGTCTTGATTTTCTTCATTCTCAGTAACCCCATCGTTATTAACAAAATCAAATTCCGCAATCACGTTTAGATTTTCAAATACCTCATGATTACTACGCTTAAACCCTGTGTCAAGCATGCCGATCCACACGCCTTTGCCCGTAATCCCCAAATCGTGCACTTTTGGAACATTTATTAACTGATTTTGAATGAAAGAAAAACCGTAGTCAAAATTATGATTCGGCAGTTTTTTGAGTTTTATTGACCGCGCTTTCAGGTCCTGCGGCGTTGGTTTCCTGCCGGCTCTGCCGACGGGTTGTATCCTTTTGATAAAAGGAAGTTTTTTTAACTTTTCGATGTCAGGCAGTGTTAATAGAAAACTTGCGCCGTTCAACCAATTTGTAACAACTAGAGGCTTGTATCCCAACTCCTCTAAGCTGCTTAAATAAACGCTGCTCACCGGCAGATCGCGTTTATCAATTAGATTATCATCTTTTCGAACCTTGGCTCGTCGCCTTAATGCCCTGGGAGAGATTTTGGATTTCGCGATCTCAAGTAATTCAGTCGATTTGGTTAAACCATGAACCTGCTTATTTTTGAAAAACACCCAATATTTTTCCGGTGCAGTTTCTTGAGCGGATGAGTTTGTAAAAACGGCCAAATAAAATATAAATATTAATGACAAAAAACGTCTGTTCAACATACACCTCCTATTTATAAAGTAAGCTTTGCGCTCAATATTCTCTCATGACTCTTTGAATCAAGACACTCGCCGATTTATTTCCTTTTAACGGCAAAAAGCGTCAGATCATCTTCCTGCCTTTCCTCGCCTGAAAAATCGCTTAAATCGTCAACAATATTTTTAAGAATTGTTTCTAGTTTGCGTCTTCTGATATTTCCGGTTGCTGAAATAGACTGCATTAATTTTAGCAATCTTTTACGCCCGTAAAACTTTTTGTTTCCATTTCTGTTTTCTATGACGCCGTCCGTGTACATCACTAAAATATCACCAGCTTCAAACTTTATAGTTTTCTCTATAGTTTTCTGTTGCTCTGTTTCAGTTTCAAAAATCCCAAGAGCAAAAGTTGTTGCACTCAGTTCCTCAATTGAATTATTTCTCCTCACTAAAATCGGCGGAGGATGACCCGCGTTTATATATTCCAAAATACCCGATTCAAGGTCCAATATTCCAAAGAATAAAGTTAGGAAGATGGAATCTGCTGTACTTTTGATCAAAAGCCGGTTCAACTTGCGAATAATTTCAGACGGTAATGTCGAATACTCAAGGTGCGAACAGATGGCGGCCTGTACGGTGGATGCTAAAAGGGCCGCGGGCAAACCTTTGCCACAGATATCGCCAATAGCAATGGCAACCTTAGATCCGGAAATGGCAACAATATCAAAATAATCGCCACCAACCGTTTCACACGGAGCAACAAAAGTAGCAACTTGTAGCGTTTCAAATTTTTGATTGGCGTTTGAGAAGAGTTTTTGCTGTATCTTTCTCGCTGCTAAGAGCTGCTCGCTTATTCTTCTTTTTTCTTCTTTAGCTTCACTGACCAGCATTTCGTTTTCCATCGCAATGGAAATTTGATGTATCAGAACATTTAAAAGTTCTTGTTTCCTTTTCGAAATCGGCTTGCTTTTTTCTTCACTGCAAAAATAACACACGCCTAAAAGACCCTCATGTATCACTTCGCTATTTTGAAATTCTCCACCCTTGCCCGCGATCAAAGGAACCGCGATACGCTGCCAACCGGATCCATCTACCGATTTACTATCGGAGCTATTAAAAGTTATTTTCATATCTCGCAGTTTAATCGCCTCATCGATGATCAGCTTGTCTGTTTGCGACAGTTGATTCTCCGAAACTAATTCCCTTTTTGTGTTCTTTCCGAATTTAAACTTCGGCCTGATTGTTTGATTACATTCAAAAAGAAACCCTTTTTCAGCATGAATTAAGGAAAGCACCAAATCAAACATTGTGTGCAAGACAGCGTCCGTGGTAATTTCCGTTCTGCGATTCCGGGAAAATTTAAAAAACTCCTCTTGCACGAACTCTTCAGTTCTTAATTTGCCCGGGACGCTTCTCCCGGTTTGATCATAAAAGTTCAGCAAAACATTGCCGACCTGAATGCAATCCAGATCGTGCAACTCTTGATGCTTGAAATGTGAATTGTTGAGCAAGGAACCGTTTTTACTCCCGCTATCTACTATGAAAAATAAGCCATTTTCAAATTTGATTTCG
>Ga0114950_10001944_pt1 | contig 15796 bp, 11 predicted proteins | sample N075metaG_FD_83503 | JGI IMG/M metagenome (GOLD analysis project Ga0114950, IMG submission 83503) | Deep subsurface microbial communities from Kermadec Trench to uncover new lineages of life (NeLLi) - N075 metaG | ecosystem: Environmental > Aquatic > Marine > Ocean trench > Sediment | place... | reverse complement strand
TGAATAAATGTGTTTTTCTTCGAACGTCCATTTTGTCCGGGCATCAAAGATCGTCAGGTTGGCTTTCTCACCGACCGCTATTTCCGGAATGGGAATCCGCAGAATTGAACGAGGTGCTACGGTGATTTTTTGAACCGCTTCCGCAACCGACAACACACCCGGCTCAATCAGTTCACGACCGATTAATCCCCACGCCGTCTCGAGGCCCAGAATTCCGAACGGTGCTGCGATAAATTCGACTTCTTTTTCGAACGACGCGTGCGGAGCATGATCCGTGCAAATGGCATCAATAGTTCCATCCCGAAGTCCTTCTTTCATTGCGTCAACATCGCTCTGGGGCCGGAGTGGAGGATGCATCTTCAGATGTGTACTGTATGGATTCTTTTCAATCTCATCGTCCGTGAGCGTAAAGTGATGAGTACATACCTCAGAGGTCACTTTAGTACCATTTTTCTTGGCTTCCCGGACCAATTCCACACCCCGGGCCGTGGATATATGTGCCACATGAATCGACCCGCCGGTGACTTCAGAAATCAGTATATCGCGCGCAATCATCACTTCCTCGGCCAGGCCCGGTATCCCGGGTAAACCCAGCCTCGTGGCCACCGCCCCCTCGTGCATTTGTCCGTTCGGATTCAGCTCCAGATTTTCCATGTGATTGATGACCGGCAGGTCAAGCATGGAGGCATACTCCAGGGCATGCCGCATAAGGCCGGCATCAAAAACCGGACTACCATCGTCGCTGAACGCAACGGCGCCCCCGGCTTTCAGGTCGGCCAATTCTGCCAACGACTTGCCTTCTCTATTCCGCGAGACACATGCAATAGGAAACACGTCGACCGGCGTCTCGAGTCCGCGATTGACCACGAATTCCACGACATCCCGGGTGTGAATCGGAGGGTCCGTATTGGGCATACAAGCAACAGCGGTAAAACCACCGAATGCCGCTGCGGCACAACCACTTTTAATGGTTTCTTTGTGTTCCTCGCCCGGCTCACGAAGGTGCACGTGCATATCCATCCAGCCAATCGAAATCCATTTTCCCGAGGCATCAAAAACAGGATCATCGCCGGCTTCCAGATTGGCGCCGATTTCCGTGATTTTCCCATTCCGGATACGAATGTCAACGACATCTTCAGATCCATCTTCGACATTCAGGACGGTCCCGCCCTTGATACACAGGTTTTTCTCGAGTTTGGAATTCATCATCCTGATAGATTTCGGGTGCTTGCAGAACGTCCTGATAACTTTGTGGTATCACGCGCTCTAATTACGATACCCGTCTGAAACTCTCCTGCAAAGTACATAGGCAAACCATTCTGGGCGCTGGAAATGTTACCAGCGAAACCTAATTCACGTTTTCCACAAGTAGTTTGCCCATGAATGACCTGCGACACGAACCGTCGGACCATCCCGCCACCGTTGCGTCCATTGATCTGGCCGCCCTTCGAAACAACGTGCGCCTGTTTCAGGATGCCGCACCCGGAATCAAGTTAATGGGCGTCGTTAAGGCCAATGCATATGGCCACGGCGCGATTCCCGTTTCTGAAACGGTGTTGTCCGAAGGTATGCAATCTCTTGCCGTAGCTACGATTGCAGAGGGAATTGAACTACGGACGGGCGGAATTACGAGTCCGATATTGGTATTCGGGGCACCACGTCCATCCACGGTTTCGCTCTATCACAGCTATAAACTGGATGCCACGATAACGGGATTGTCAGCGATAGATCTGTTCGATTCTGTTCTTGAAACACGTATTCATTTACATCTGGATACTGGAATGGGGCGCGTGGGCATCCAGTGTGCGGAGCTTACCGAGGCCCTGCAAAGGATTGATGCCAAATCAAACTTGAAGCTGGTCGGTGTGTCCACACACTTTTCATCAACGCGAGGACCCGATTCGGCGTTCGCACAGGAACAATGGAATAAGTTTGAGACAAGCGTCCGGTCGCTGAAAATTCGGCCTGAAGAAGTTCATGTCGCGAGCAGCACCGCCATTTTTACAGTGCCGTCAGGAATCGAGCCGGGGTTTGTAACATCGGCGCGGGTCGGTGTCGGGCTGTATGGATTACTCGATTTACCACCAGACATCGCAGACCCTGGTTTTCTACCGGTGATGACATTCGAATCTGAGATCACACACGTTAAAACGGTGGACGCAGGTACTCCCATTTCTTACAATCGAACCTGGGTAGCCCCTCGAAGGACGAGAATCGCCACCGTGGCCGCCGGTTACGCCGACGGCTTTCCCCGTAATTTGAGTAATACGGGTTCTGTCTTTGTGAGGGGGCAGTCGTTCCCGATAGTCGGTACCGTGTGTATGGATATGTTCATGATCGACCTCGGCCCATTGACCGAAGAAAGCTCACCTGAGGCAGAAAAGCGTTCCGTAATGCCCGGAGAGAGTGTAATTCTCTTTGGAATGGGAGGAAACAGCGTAGTTGACGTAGCCAAGAAGTCGAAAACTATCTCGTATGAAATCGTATGCGGAGTGAGCGGAAGAGTCCCGCGCATTTTCACCCGATGAATGAACAAATCGACCGCTAAAGTCAGAACCACGACGTTGTGTCAGGGAAAGTAGTATATTAACCCTCTGAGTCGGTTTATATCCCCCCGACTCCACACCTGAAATCCCGCTGAAAAAGAGAGTCGGAAGATCTATCATGGCAAATACCTTTAATCCCTCCGAGTTACATATTCTAATAGTTGACGACGAAGAGGACATCGTTGAAGTCGTCGGGCATTTTTTATCCGAAGCCGGATTTAATGTGCACAAAGCGTATTCAGGAAATCAGGCGATGGAAATGGCCACGCCCGATATTGACCTGATTGTACTCGATATCATGCTCCCGGAGATGGATGGTTACGAAATATGTCGGCGTCTCCGTTCGCGTGTTGAAACTGAATTGATCCCGATCATCTTTCTGTCAGCGAAAAGCGAAGAAGACGATCAGATTCGCGGCCTGATGCTGGGTGCTGACGCGTACCTGACAAAGCCAGTTTCGCCTCAGGTGATCGTGGCCCACGTTAAAGCTGTACTACGCCGTTCCGGAATCGAAGAAAGCCGGACATTGATTGTTGATAATCTGACGATTTTTGAAGACGAGTATCGGGCTTCGCTTGACGAAAAAGATCTTGGTCTCACGCTGACTGAATTTGAACTCGTTCGATACCTGGTCCGTCATCCGAGAAAAGCATTTACGCGCCAACAGTTGCTTGAAACGATCTGGAAAGACGCGATGATGGTGACGGAAAGGACTGTGGACGCGCACATTAAGAACCTCCGGGAAAAACTGGGGTCGTTTGCTGACAATATTCAGACCGTCCGCGGTGTCGGATACCGGTTCGTCCGGGACGAGAGCTCCAAAAGCGAATAAGGCAGTTCCGCCTCACAACGTTTCTCGGGGCGTAATGAAATGGCTAGAATTCGATCGGTGTATTCCCGATTTGCACGGTTGATTATCCCGACTCGTGCCTCCACCCAGACTTGGATGGGGCTTACGTTTTTATTTTTCGTAGGCCTGGCTGTGGTCGCAGTAAGCCTTTACATCACATTCGTATTGCAAGTGCAAGTTCAAGTTGCACTTGAGCAAACGATGCGGCAGGAATTATCGCGGATTGCAACACAGATTGAAAGCGAAAATGAGCGCATCGATCAGCTTCGAGTTGCCCGGCAGATTGCTCAGCTGTCAGACATTCGCATTACTATCGTGGTTGATGGGGAAGTCTTGCTGGACGCTCGAGGGAATACAGCATATACCGATTCACTGCTTTTTGAACGTGAGGAAATGCAGTTTCCCAGCAGCTCCCAACCACGGTTTGCTGAACGAGACGAGGAAGGTGGCCACCTGATTTTCGCCGCTGCGCAAGGGTTAGATAAGATCATCAGGATTGGAATTTCCCCACCGCCTCTTTTGATTTTGATTCACGGGATGCAGATCACGTTGGTGATTGCAACGGTAATCGCTCTGGTACTGGCTTTTATAGGAAGTTGGATCTCAGCACAACAAGTTACGCGGCCTCTATTGGCCATTCGCAACAGCGCACGTAGCATCAGCGAGGGCGACCTTGATGAGGAGATTATTGTGGTATCCAGGTCTGCCGAGTTTCAGGACGTTGCAGCAAGTTTGAATCAAATGTCTGATGCGTTTAAGGAAAAAATCGACGAATTGGAACGTCTTGCGTTGTTACAGAATGAGTTTATCGGAAATGTTTCTCACGAAGTCCGCAATCCCATTTTTTCGATAGGCGGGTATCTTGAAGCCCTGACGTCGAGCACCCTGTCTGCAGATCAAAGGCGTTTATATGCTGAAAAAGGGCTCTCAAACCTGGAACGGTTGAATAATCTTTTCAGTGACCTGATTGAGATTGCGCGGCTCGAGTTCAGGGAAGACCTGATTAAAACGAGTGTTTTTGATCTGCGTCAGCTCGCTGATGATGTTTATGAGTATCTGTTTACCAAAGCGAATAAGAAGAAGATTGATCTGATCGTTGAAAACGCTACAGTGTTCGTGATTGCGGACAGAAGTCGAATCCGTCAGGTTTTGATTAATCTGATAGACAATGCGATTGCGTATGCAGACGAGGGCACGGTTCGGTGCCGATTCAGACGCCGCCTTGACAAGGTCAGAATTGAGGTTGTTGATACTGGAAGAGGAATCCCGGAAGAGCATCGCGAAAAGATCTTCCAGCGATTCCACCGGGTTGATCCCGACAGATCAAGAAAAAGTGGAGGCACAGGTCTTGGACTGAGTATCGTTAAACAGATCTTACATGCTCACGGGGAAAGTATTCATGTAGAAAGCACGCTCGGACGTGGGACGCGTTTCTGGTTTGAATTGCCATTCGCAGAGGCCCCGGACGATCCTGACGCCCGGTAAGCCGGTTCCGAAGATTTTCAGAACGATATTTAGCGTCGAACATCTGCTCTGGTTGCGCCTACGTGGTACGGTTGTTGCATCTCTCGCTCTTTTCGGAGCTCTGGAAACCGCAAACAATTTTGTACTGTCGAGCGTAAGATAGAAGGTTAAGAAGGAGCGATATTCACATCCAGAACAATGACTACCCGCGATTTGGCGGGTACTGAAAATATGGCGGAAGCAGACACGATCCAGACGGTGACGTTTGAAGCAGATTTCGAAGTCGAGCCAATTGGGCCTTCTGACTTCGATCCAGAGGTGTTATTAAACGTCTACCGGACAATGCTTACGTCTCGTCGTCTGGATGAAAAAATGCTTACGCTTCTGAAGCAGGGCAAAGGTTTTTTCCACATCGGGTGCGCCGGACATGAAGCTGCGCAGGCAGCGATTGGACTGCTGTCTAAACCTGGGCACGACTGGTTCAGTATGTATTACCGCGACCTGATGATGTACCTGATGCTTGGTGGCACTGCAGAAGAAATCATGCTGCTGCATCTGGCGAAAGCTACCGATCCGAATTCAGGTGGCCGGCAGATGTCAGAACATTATGGAAACCGTGAACGCAACATCCTGACTGTGTCCTCCTCTGTGGGATCGCAGTTTCTGCCCGCTGTTGGTGTTGGGCTGGGGTTGCTGCGCGATGGCAACACAGACGCCTATGTGTACTGCTCTTGCGGTGATGGTGCGACCTCACAGGGCGACTTTCACGAGGCATTGAACTGGGCGGCACGTGGCAAAATGCCTGTTCTGTTTCTTGTTCAGGATAATAAATATGCAATCTCGGTACCAAGCAGGGATCAGACAGCCGGGGGCACAGCCTACAAATTGGCCCGAGGATACGAAGGCCTGGAGCGCGCTCTGGTTGATGGGACCGACTTTTTCCAAACGTACGCGGTCGCGAAAGCAGCGATGAAACGATTACGTGCGGGTGAAGGCCCGGTATGCCTGGTTGCTGACGTTGTACGTCTTATGCCCCACTCTTCTTCCGACAACCACGCAAAGTATCGCACGGAGGAAGAATTAGAAGCCGACAAGAACGAAGATCCAATCGCTCTGTTCGAACGACAGCTAACTGACGCCGGCATTTTGACGGAAGAGATCGTCGACACGATGAGACAGGAGGTACTTGTGGCCGTCAACCAAGCTTCAGACTGGGCGATCGAACAGCCCGACCCTACACAAGAGTCTGCGCTTGAACATGTCTATTACGAAGGAGACCTGGGTCTCGAGTTCGAGTCGACCGAACCTGCCGGTGAGCCAATTGTATTGGTTGACGCGATTAACCATGCGCTCCAAGAAGAAATGGAGCGAAATGAGAAAATTATCGTCTATGGAGAAGACGTCGCCGGGGGAAAAGGCGGTGTATTTACCGCAACACGAACCCTCACGGACCGATTCGGAAAAGACAGATGTTTCAATGCACCATTGGCCGAAGCGTCGATCATCGGAACGGCTGTCGGACTTGCCTCAGTCGGTTATAAACCGGTGGTAGAGATCCAGTTCGGCGATTACATATGGCCGGCGATGCAGATGTTAAGGAATCAGGTGGCCTCCTACAGGTACCGGTCCAACGGCGACTTTGGCTGCCCGATGGTCATTCGTGTCCCGATCGGTGGCTTTATCCACGGAGGATTGTGTCACTCCCAGAATATTGAGTCGATTTTCGGACATATGCCTGGTTTTCTGATCGCAATGCCGTCCAATGCGGCGGACGCGAAAGGATTACTGAAGGCCGCGATTCGGATGGAAGACCCTGTGATTTTCTTGGAACACAAGGCCCTGTACCGCTCCGCCGCTGCTCGATCTCCTGAACCTGACCAGGATTACCTGCTGGAATTTGGCAAAGCGAAAATTGTCCGCGAGGGCACCGATATGACCATCGTGACATATGGGATGATGGTCCACAAATCAATGTCAGCTGCAAGACAGCTTGAAAAAGAGGGCGTGTCCGTAGAAGTCATCGACCTCCGAACGATCGTACCGCTGGACTCCGAGACCATTCTTGCATCGGTTCGCAAAACGAACCGTGCCCTGATCGTGTATGAAGATCACGAATTCGTGGGTTTTGGAGCTGAGATCGCTGCACAAATTGCTGATCAGGCATTTTATGATCTTGACGCACCCATTCGACGAGTGGCAGGAGCATTTTGTCCGATAGGATTTGCTGATAACCTGGAGCGCGCCGTTCTACCGGACGAAGATAAAATTCTGACTGCCGCCAGAAACCTGGCTGCTCACTAACACTCCTGGATTTACGAGTTCGCTGAACCAAACTGGCGGGCCAATTCGCTGAACCGAGCAGGCGGACCAATTCGCTGGACCGAACCGACGGACCAATTCGCTGAACCGAGCAGGCGGGCCAATTCGCTGAACCGAACCGACGGACAGCGGACGGCTTGCGCCAGTAATAGCGACTTAGAGTGAGTCCAGAACGCGGCTCAGGTCTTTGATCAAATCGTCCGCGTCTTCGATACCAACCGATAGGCGAATCAACGTGTCCTGAAGTCCTGCCGCCCTTCGTTCTTCAGCCGGGATCGCTCCATGCGTCATCGTGGCCGGGTGGTTGATAAGACTCTCAACCCCACCGAGACTTTCAGCCAGCTGAAAAATCTGCATCCCGCTCAAGACGGCCACGGCCTTTTCCATTCGGTCATCTGTGAGAAGGAAAGAAACCATTCCTCCGTATCCGGACATCTGTTTGTTTGCCAGATCGTGTCCGGGATTATTCACCAATCCTGGGTAGTAAACTTCAGACACAGCAGGATGAGCTTCCAAGAAAGAGGCGATTCGACCTGCATTTTCGCAGTGGCGTAACATCCTTATTTGAAGCGTTTTAATGCCTCGAAGTGTCAGAAAACAATCCATCGGTCCGGGAACTGCGCCAGCACTTTTAATCAGGAACCGAAGTTTTTCAGCCCATTCTTCGCTGTTAGTACAGATAGCCCCACCGATAACATCCGAGTGCCCTCCGATATATTTTGTAGTCGAATGCACAACAAGGTCCGCACCAAGCGCTAAGGGCTGCTGCAAAATCGGGGTCGCAAATGTGTTGTCTACTGCAACAGTTATCCCACGAGCGTGGGCGATTTCTGAAAGCCTGGCGATATCTACTAGATGAACCAGCGGGTTTGTAGGTGTTTCGATCCAGATGAGTCGTGTCTTCGGTGTGATTGATTTCTCTACGTTTTCAGCAACCGACATGTCAACAAACGACGACTCTATGCCCATCGGTCCGAAAATCTCTCGAAAAAGGCGATACGTTCCGCCATACAGGTCATTTGAAGCTACAATATGATCGCCAGGACGAAGGCAACGGGCGATTGCATCTGTTGCCGCAACACCCGAAGAAAAACATATTCCGTGCTCAGCCCCTTCCATTAAGGCCAGCGCCTCCTCCAGTGCCGTCCGTGTCGGGTTCGACACACGAGAATATTCGTATCCTTTATGAACACCCGGAGCCTCTTGAACGTAGGTAGAAGTCTGATATATAGGGGTCATGACAGCCCCGGTTGCGGGATCCGCATGCTGTCCGGCATGAACCGACCGGGTTCCAAGTCCAGAATCATTCAGGTCTTTCGAATGCATTTTCGTACTTCAGAGAAAATATTCCGGGCAATTCGTACCACCGGAAGGAGTCTATAAAAAAGGGTTCAGGCCTCTGTTGAAACCTGAACCCGCTATGAAACTATAAACGATCGCACCATCAGGTACCGTTAGTTTCCACTTGTGTCGTCGAATCCAGCACAGCTTGATACGGCTTCGGCGGCCTCGATGTCATTTGTCTGTCCATACGCCTGGTAAAGGGCGCCACAAACACCTGTCGCATCTTCACCTTCCTGAGTAAACAACTCTCTGGCTTGCTCCAGTGGCTCAATTGACAACGCGAAATACTCCCGTCTCTGATCGGCAAGGTTATTCATCTGCTGATTCATCGAGTCTTTTTGCGCCTGGCTCAGAGAGTCGCTGTTGGCACGGAACTCATCGTCAATTGCGGTAAGCTGCTCGTTTACTTTCACGGCCATATTGATGTAGGCTGCGCCGAGATTGTATTGGGCATTTGAATATACAGGATCTATCGCAATTGCCGCTTTAAGTTGCGCTATGGCTTCTTCATAACGTTCTGCAACAACAAGTAACGACCCGTAATTGTAACGGAATAACTTGTTGTCTGGACTCGTTTCTACGGCCTGAGAGTATACCTCAAGCGCCCGATCGGTCTGGCCAGCCAACTGATAAGCGTTCAGCAATTCTGTTCCAATATCGGCGTCATCAGGATATAATTTCGCGGCATCCTCAAGCGTCGAAACAGCATCGTCATACTTTTCAGATGATCGATAAATACCTGCAAGTAAAACGTAGGTGTCACGCTCGTTATCTCCTTTCTCAATCGCTTTCTCGAGCGGTTTCGCGGCTGCGGCCGATTCCCCTGCGTTCATCAACGAGTACGCCTGATTCACATACGCACCCGATGAGTCCGGCATGATGCGAGCGGCATTTTTGAAAAACTCCGCAGAGTTTTTGAACTCGGCTTCGTCACTTTTCCCTCGGTTAAACGCCTGCGCACCCATGGTAAACTCGTTTGAGTATGCTATTCTGCGTGCTTGCGTGATAGACTCGTCGAGTGTCGGATCGAGTAACACTGCGCGGTCATACGAATCTAACATTTCTATAAGTAACTCAGTGTGTTCGTCAACGTCCCGGATACCCAGGATCATTTCGGCGATGACCTGACCTTTTAATTCAAGTGCATCAACGTTGTCTGGATTGTTGACAAGGGCTGTTTCGAGATTAGAAAGAGCACGGTCATAATCCTTGTTTTTCAGGTCCAGCTTTGCACCCTCAACATTGGGGTCGCTGGAACAACCGTCTGCTCCGATAAGGATTAATCCTCCGATCAGGAGGCAAATGAGTAATGGAATTCGCGTCATGGCTAATATTCTTCTTAGTGCTGGTGTCCGTTCGATGCACCGGATAGTGCTTATTGGGGCTTCCGATGAATCTGGAAGACTGCGAAAATAATCTTTAGACCGAGTTCATACAACTGTTAACGGAGAGTTCTTACTCTACAGAACGACTGAAATCTTTTTCGGGGCATTTCCCAGTTCAGAAGACACACAATTAACCAATATGTTTGCAAAGAACTCTAAAAACCCGGCGTCCGAATCATTGAGGACGTTCATGACCGGGCTTTTTGACTACGCAGGCCTGTTTCCTCCAGCATTGCTGCCCATGCCGGAAGCAGTTGTGCAATACGCCGCACACCTTCGTTCAGGGGATAAGTGGATGACCGGCCCATTTGTTTGCACCATCAGACAAATAGACTCACTGATCGCACAGGCTAAAAAAAATTCCGATATCACTCCAATAGAGGTGAGTCTCTTACCTCGACCACCGATTCAGAATAAATCGTTTCTTGATTCATTCTCAGGTGTCATTGAGCATGTTCGTGAGCTTGTTGGTGCAAATCCCGGAGTTATCCAACCTGTCATGCTCGAAATGAAGGTACCGCCTGAGTGTCTCAATTCTGTAGACGAGTTGGTAATATTTCTCTCACGGATATCATCGATGCAAAGTCTGTCAGAAATCGGGGTTACGAGGCTGTTTATAGAAGTCGTTCGAACGGACCGCTATAAAGAGGACCTCGAGACTGTCTGCGCCGCCGTTCATTCATTGCAAAGTGGTCCTGTTGAGTACAGTCTCAAAATTCGATGCGGAGGTATGGATGTAGCAGACTATCCATCCAGTAGTGAAATCGCCGTTTTCCTCGCGACGGTTATCGGGGCGTCGTGTTCGTTCAAAGCCACGGCTGGGCTCCATCATCCGATCCGGCACTTCAATGCATCTGCGAATGCTGTCATGCACGGATTCCTGAATGTATTTTTTGCGGCGATATTGTATTCAAAGTTCCGGATTAATCACGAAGAGCTTCTGCGCATTTTGAATGACGAGAATCAGGCTCATTTCGAATTTGTAAATGGTGAACTCAAATACGTGTCCTGGACCGCATCTGAATCTGAGATCGAACATGTTCGTTCTGAATCTGCCCTTTCCATCGGGAGCTGCAGCATTTTAGAACCTGTACAAGATCTGGTCGACCTCGGACTGTTTACTGAGCAATAGATTATTGAGCAATAGATTATTGAGCAATAGTTTATCGAACATTCATTTGTCTGAGATTCATTGGTCGAACATTAAGGACTTCGCAGCCGTTTTAATGGACAAATCATCCACCCGTTTTTGAATAATGACCATGCCCGACAACAGTACCACCCGCAGTTTTATTGACGTCCCCGACGGAAGTGATTTCCCGATTCAGAACCTGCCGTATGGTGTCTTCAGCGTTGAGGGAAGATTAAATGCCCATGTAGGTGTTGCCATCGGAGAAATGGTGCTTGACCTGACCGTGATGGAAGAATTAGGATTGCTGCAACCAGATGCCCGGTACTTCGGTGGCGGTTCGCTAAATGATTTCATGGCTGCGGGTCGAGAAGCCTGGGCGTTCGTCCGGAAGCGGTTACAGAATTTATTATCGGCTGAAACTGAAGTTCTTCGTGATGATTCCGGTCTGTTGCAGAATGTTTTATTCAGGCAGAGCGACGTAACCATGCACCTTCCGGCGCAGATCGGTGATTATACAGATTTTTATTCGTCAAAAGAACACGCAACGAATGTTGGAACGATGTTTCGGGGAGCCGAAAATGCATTGATGCCCAACTGGTTACACCTACCCGTTGGGTATCACGGTCGCGCCAGTTCCATTGTTGTGTCAGGTACGGACGTTCGTCGACCCAGCGGACAACTCAAACCTGAAGATGGTCCGCCGGTGCACGGCGCCTCCCGACTCCTGGACTTTGAACTGGAAATGGGGTTTTTTGTGGGTCCCGGAAACGAAATGGGCACCACAATCCCAATTACAGACACGCCTGATCATATTTTTGGAATGGTGCTGGTCAACGATTGGAGCGCCCGCGATATTCAAAAATGGGAATACGTCCCACTCGGTCCGTTCCTGGGTAAAAGTTTTGCCACCACGATTTCACCCTGGATAGTAACCATGGATGCCCTTGAACCCTTCCGTGGTTCAGGACCCGTACAGGATCCTCAGCCGCTGGCCTATTTAAACGGTATGCCAGAAGCAGCATACAATATCGAACTGGAAGTTGGCATTCGACCAGAGGGCGATTCAAACGATTCCATTGTTACCCGGTCAAATTTCAAATATATGTACTGGAGTGTCTGCCAGCAGCTCGCACACCATACCGTTAACGGCTGCAATGTCCGTCCGGGGGATATGATGGCATCCGGGACCATCAGTGGTCCTACTCCGGACAGCTACGGTTCGATGTTAGAATTGTCGTGGCGTGGCTCGAAGCCTGTAAAACTGGCGAACGGCCAGGAACGCAAATTTATCCAGGATGGAGACACGGTTGTCGTTCGTGGATGGTGTGAGAATGATGACCTGAGAATCGGTTTCGGAGAGGCGTCGGGGCTTGTTTTACCCGCACTATAGATCATGACGCGACGGCAGGTCGTGGCGAACGGTACCGGACAGCATGACGCGTTCGCGTGACAGACCGTCCGCGAGACACAGACAGCATTTCAGGTGTTTCTGGATAGAATTGACGTAATGTCCGCTCAAGTCGGACTATCTGGCCATTCTGATGCTGTGGCACGGCAGTTGTAAGTGGTACATCCGAATTTAACCAACTACAATACGACGATGAATCATATCATGAGAACCGCACCGATCCAAAATTTCAGAAACTTACACCGCGAACTGGACCGCCAGGTTAGTAGTATTTTTCCTTCGCTACGGTACTTTGACACTCCCGTCTGGAATGATTTTGCAAGAGATCACGCTCCCAAACTGGATGTTGTGGAGACCGACAACGCCTTTCAGTTGACATTGGACCTGCCTGGAATTCAGAAGGACGACATTGAAATCAGTTTACATGAAGGCATTCTGACGATTCGTGGCGAACGCGCAGAACGGGTCCTGGAAGATTCGGAAACTTCGCTCCGAAGCGAACGCTTTACCGGAACGTTCAGCCGGGCCTTCAAGATGCCAACGGAAATTGTTGAGAAAGACATTGCCGCCAAACTCGACAACGGCGTGCTGGTGGTCGACCTGCCTAAGGCTGAAGAAAGCAAACCACAGTCGATCAAGATTTCGTAACTTCGAAAATCTTACAGCTCATCGTAAGACGCAACATGGGGTCTGGCCGCTTGTCGGTCAGGCCCTTTGTTATTTGGTTTGATCGTGCTGGATCAGATCGGCAGGAAGGGTGAGTGTGAATGTAGATCCGACGCCTTCCTGACTCGTCGCCGTCAGCGTGCCTCCATGAGAAGTGGCAACAGCCCGGCTGATCGCCAGTCCGAGACCTGTACCAGACCCGACCTGCATTTCCGGTCGCGTTCGAGACGATGTACCCCGGTAATACCGGTCAAATATCAGAGCCAGCTCATCTTCAGACATTCCACTTCCAGAGTCGGTCACACAAACGACGATTTCGTTTTCTGTGTGCTTGCCTTCGAGTGTAATCCGCCCTCCAGAATCGGTAAAATGGATGGCATTTGAGAGTAAATTATCCAACAGACGCAGCAGACGGACGCCATCCGCCTCGATGATTGGTAAACCACTCTGGATTTTTTCTTCGAATTGTACACCCTTGCCCTCGATCTGTGGTCGGTGCCCACGCGCCGCGTCTGACAATAATTCGGCGAGGGGCACCGGTTCCTTTCTGAGATTCGGCTTAGGATTCTCCACCTGACTCAACTCAAACAGATCATCAACCAAGCGCTGCAAATAGTTTCCCTGGCGTTGCGCCGACAACAAGGATTCGCGCGCCTGATCCTGTTTTCCCTCATCATAGTACCGGATCCCTTCCTCCACGTACCCTTTCATAGCCGCCAGAGGGGTACGTAAATCATGCCCAACGTTGGCTACCAACTCTCTTCTGAGTCGATCACTGGTCCGAAGCGTTGCAACATTTATCGCAATCTGCTCGGCCATCTGATTTACGCTCGCTCCGAGCCGTCCAATTTCGTCTTCACTTCGTGCATCCACTCTGACGGTATAATCTCCCGCACCAATCTCCTCTACTTTCGAGGCGATTTTCCGAAGCGGTTTTATTATCCACCACGTAAACCCCGTAGCAAACAACATCGCTACAATAAGCGAGATCAGAAAAACGGAAACCATCGCTGCTCTATACGCGGATCGCGTCGGTTCAAGCTCCTCCGCTACTGTCGCGCTTATGGGCTGAATCACGAATCCGCCGACCAGAAATCCTGCATCATCAAATAATGGCGCGAACGCCCACCCCCCATGTAAATCGTCCGAAGTTCGATCGATTACGATGGATCCGTCGTCGAGAAGGCTTGCGATCGATTTGGGGACGCTTCCACCCGCGACTGTATCAACAACAGCGTCAGGAAATACATCTGAAGAAGGATAAAAGATGTCGATTTTACTCCCCTCAGAATCAACCAGCACAACCGGATCCGGAAACCGAAGTGACAGATTTAAACGGACCTGTTCCGGCAGGCTTTCCAGTCCATTCAGAAGCGGGGCCCCCAGACGTTCGATTTCATGCGCAAGGACGTCGATTCGTTCGCGAATACTACTTTCAGAAAGTTCTGCGCTTCGATCTCCCGAAAGATAAAGTGAGAACGATATTGCGATCAGTCCGGTTATGACCTGAGCTACCAGAATCGCACTGGCGACTTTCCAGAATACCGATTTCCGGCGTGAAACAGCACCGCGTTTTTCTGGATCAGGCATCTTCCTGTATCTCGAATTTGTATCCCACACCCCAGACTGTTTTTATGAACATCGGATTCGCATGATCTTTTTCAATTTTAGCACGCAACCGCTGGATGTGTGAATCGACGGTTCTGTCATAGCCTTCATATTGAATATCCCACACCTTGTCAAGCAATTGGAGCCGGGTGAACGGCCGGTCTACGTTCCTGGCCAGAAACAACAATAGATCATATTCCAGAACGGTAAGCTGGATTTCGTTATCTCGGACAATGACCCTCCGCATGATCGGATCAATGTGCAGCCCTGGAAAAGAAATAATTTCCGCCGTAGCCGGCGGCATTGATGCCGCTTCTTCTGTAAGACGGACACGCCTGAGAGCCGATCGAACCCGTGCCACTAGTTCACTCAGGCTGAATGGTTTTGTCACATAATCATCCGCGCCCACCTCAAGCCCGACAACGCGATCAAGTTCATCCGTTCGAGCCGTCAACATAATTACATACAACAGCGGGTGACTCACTCGAACCTGTCGACATACATCAAGGCCATTCAGTCCGGGAAGCATAACGTCCAGAAGCAATAAATCCGGTACTTCTTCCTCGATCGCCGCCAGTGCGTCATTCCCGTTCGCCTCCGCCCGCACTCTATATCCAGAATCCTCGAGCCGCCGGACAAGCAATCCCTGCAGTTCGGTATCATCTTCAACGACAAGAATCAGTGATTCACTCATATCAGTCTTCGGTATCGCGGGAGATCCGCTATTTGGATTATTCTGCTGATACAAATATACATATAGAAGGCCTGAAATCGGGTTTCGGAAAGGCCATCCGAGCAAAGTTCCACAGAATTGTGACAACTCAAGCGTCTCATTTAGGGTATACTGAATTACCCGGTTAATCCTTTTGGGGTGGACATGATCGGGTTATCAGTCATGATTTATCCTAATCGACATATCGCGGGTATCGTTGGAGTTGCTCTGTTCTGGTGTGTGTTTTCACCCGTTTCAACGTCTCAGAACACATATTCGGACGTTGTGGAGTGGGCTGATGAACAGAAGGCTAAGCTGTCGAAGCTTCAGTATGCGGAGCTGACCGAACGTGTTCGAACCAC
>Ga0114950_10001943_pt1 | contig 15803 bp, 8 predicted proteins | sample N075metaG_FD_83503 | JGI IMG/M metagenome (GOLD analysis project Ga0114950, IMG submission 83503) | Deep subsurface microbial communities from Kermadec Trench to uncover new lineages of life (NeLLi) - N075 metaG | ecosystem: Environmental > Aquatic > Marine > Ocean trench > Sediment | place... | reverse complement strand
GCGGTGGACGACGCCCTTTATGCAGGAAATCGTGTGGGGCAAGCCGAGGTCTCCTTTTCGGTGACGAGCCTATTCTCTCCGCAGCGCGAGGTGTCTGCTCAGATCGATGCGGGTGCGGTACGCGTTCTCCAGAGAGAGTTCGATTCGGTTTCGGTGAACGTGCGTTATCAGGAGCCGAGCGGGAACGTGAATGTGTTCCTGGTCCGATCCCCGGATGAAAGCTATTCGGGCCTCCTGGCCTTTGACGTGGAGGGTGACTTACGTACGATCCATTTGGATGAGTTGGTGTTCCGTTTTCCGGACGAGCGCTGGAATCTCGGTGGACCCGCTACCATTTCGTGGGATCCGGACGGCCTCACGTTCAGGGACTTCCGGATGAGGCGTCCGGGAGTAGGCGGAATGCGGCTACAGGCTCAAGGTCGGATTCCGTTCGATGGAGAGGCTGATTTTGGGCTGGAGGCTCGAGCACTCGACATCCGTTGGATCGCGCGTCTCCTTCAGCTGGACGAAGTACTCGAGGGCGTCGTAGATCTGGATCTCCGGCTGACGGGCACCGATGCGGAGCCGGTGATGAATCTTGCCCTCTCGACCGATGGCTTCCGTTTCCGTGAATATGTGCTCGACCGGCTCGAGGCCAACGTGGACTACGCAAGCCGAAGGGTTGCCGGTGACGTGGCGGTATGGAGCGATTCCCTGCAAATACTCACGTTGGACGGGGAACTTCCTTTGGATCTGTCGTTCAACGCCGTAGAGGACCGCTTTCCCCAAGAGGTGATCGATCTCGTGGTCCAGTCGGATCGGTTTCCGCTTTCACTGTTGATGGCGCCGTTCCCGGGCTACGAGGATGTGGAGGGGACGATTTCCGGGCGCGTGGACGTAGGGGGGTCGTCGAGAAGCCTCGCTCCTCAAGGCCGGCTTACCGTGAATGGAGGGGGAGCCTTCTTGAGTGGCCTCGGCGTACGGTATGACGACCTGAGCGGCACTCTCGACTGGTTTCCGGATGGGCGGCTGGAGGTAGACCTGGGTGCCCGGGCACTGGGAACGGCCAGGGTTGAAGGCGCCGTGACGCTAACCACCGTGTTGGACCCCGGATTCGACTTGACCATCCACCTTGACGAGTTCCAGGCGCTGGACCGCCGTGATGCGACGGGCCGTCTGAGCGGTGATCTTCGCCTCGAAGGATCCTTCTCACGGCCGGTGGTCTCCGGTGATCTTTTTCTGGATGGGGGAACTCTGTTTTACGAGGAGTTCCGCAGGTCAGCCGAGGTGGCCGATCTGTTCTTCGAGCGTTCCGCCGGGCTGACGGACCTACCGGTAGCCGACACGACGGCTTTCGGTTTCCGCCCGTTGGTCGCAGGCGAAAGTCCTTTCCTCCAGAACATCCGGATGGAAAACACGACGTTGACGGCCCGGCGCGACAATTGGATTCGCAGCGAGGAGATGAACATTGAGCTAGAAGGCACGCTCGACCTGCTCTACGATCGGCAGACTCAGGACCTGGCCCTCGTCGGTGTTTTGCAGGCCGTACGTGGATCGTTGTCGTTCAGTCCCCGGACCCTCCGCAAGCAGTTTCAGGTGGACGGAGGTACGGTGCGTTTTCTGGGGGCGTCAGGGTTCAATCCAGACCTCGACATCACGGCAAGCGAACCCGTCAGGACGCCGGAGGGGGACCGGCTCACGATCATCGCCGCAGTCACCGGAACGCTCCTGTCCCCCAGGGTCACGCTCAGGAGTGACGAGGCGGGGTTCAGTGAAGACGATCTGCTGAGCTACCTCTTATTCGGCCGTCCGACTTACGCCCTGACTTCGGACCAGAGCAGCGCGCTTGGAGCAGCCGGGGCCGTGGGGCTGAGCACCCTGAGTAGCCAACTCGGCGCAGTGATGACCGAAGGATTGGGGCTGGACTTCTTGGATTACCTTTCCATCACCCAGCGGGGTCTGGGGTCGCTCGGGTCGCTCGGCGCTAACAGCCGGCAAGGGGCTTTGAGTACGACCGTGGTCGAGACTGGCTTGTACGTGGGCGACTTCTTCGTGACGCTGCTCTTCCGGCCCGCGGCGGCGCAGGGAGGCGGCCTCGAAAGTTTCCCTGGAATCCGCTTCGAGTGGGTGGCGCCCCGAGGGTACACGATCCAATCCTACTTCGAGGACCAGTTCTTCAGAGGTCGTTCCGTAGGCTTCGGCCAGTTCGGAGTGCAGACCAAGAAGGGGCTGGGACTTTCGATCTTCCGGGACTGGGCGTACTGATCTAGCAGCCCCCGAGCCGGTACGCCGCCACCCGCCGCTCCCGCAAGGTCTGACCCAAGACACCGGCGGTCGACCCCCCTTTGAAGCAAGGCCGCGTCTCTGATATTTTACAGGGCTATGGCCCAAGAATTTCTCGTCGTGCGCGGTGCGCGGGAGCACAACCTCCGGAACATCGACGTCGAGCTCCCCCGGGGGGGCTTGATCGTGATCACGGGACTGTCCGGGTCCGGAAAGTCGTCCCTCGCGTTCGACACGATCTACGCCGAGGGTCAACGCCGCTACGTGGAGTCCCTCTCGGCCTACGCCCGCCAGTTCCTGGGACTCATGGAGAAGCCCGACGTCGACTCGATCGAGGGTCTCTCTCCGGCGATCTCCATCGAGCAGAAGACTGTGAGTCGAAATCCACGGTCGACGGTGGGGACCGTTACGGAAGTGTACGACTATCTGCGGCTCCTTTGGGCTCGCTGTGGCGTCCCGCACTGCCCCGAGTGTGGCAGGCCGGTTCTTCGGCAGTCGGCTTCCCAGATTGTGGAGCGGCTACTGCTTCTGGACGAGGGGACCAAGATCCAGGTGTTGGCCCCTCTGGTTCGAGGCCGGAAGGGTGAGTTCCGCGATCTCTTCGAGAAGGCTCGAAAGGGGGGCTTCGTACGGGCCGTCGTGGACGGAGAGATGATCGATCTCTCCGACCCGCCCGCGCTCAATCGATATGAAAACCACGATATCGCGATCGTGGTGGATCGGCTGGTCGTTCGGTCGGAGGATCGTGAACGGCTGGCCGATTCCGTGGAGACGGCGCTGCGGGCCGCCGAGGGCACGGTGGAGGTATTGCAGGCGAAGGGTCGTTCACGTGTGTCGCACCTTTTTAGCGAGCACTACGCTTGCGCCCACTGCGGAATCAGCCTGCCCGAGATCGAGCCTCGGCAGTTCTCCTTCAATTCACCCTACGGGGCTTGCGAAGAATGCGATGGGCTCGGTACCAGCAAACACGTCAATCCGGACCTACTCCTGGCAGACGGGAGTCTCTCCCTCCTCGAGGGGGTCATTCTGCCGTGGGGCGAGCCCTCGGGACACCTTCGAAGTTCGGTGATCGCCGGGCTAGCGCAGGCCTACGAGTTCGACCCGCGGACTCCTTGGAGCAAACTTCCTGAGGAGGCCCGCCACGCCATCATGTATGGTTCGGGTCGGATGAAGATCCGTTTTCCGTACCGCTCGGGCTCCGGAAACGCCCAGGGCCACTATGAGGACAGGTGGGATGGGGTGATCGAAAATGTGGAGTCTCGGTATCAGGACACCAGGTCCGATGCGGTACGCACGCAGCTTCATGATTACATGTCGACGCTCACGTGTACGGCCTGTGGTGGAAGCCGGCTGAGGGCGGAATCTCTGGCCGTGACGATCGGGGGCCGATCCCTTGGCGGGGTCGTCGATCTTTCCATCTCCGAGGCGCTGGAGTTCTTCCGGACCCTTCCGGTGGACGAGCCGATAGGCTCTGGGGCGGACCGGCATGTGTTACACGGAGAGATCGCGACGCCGATCCTGAAAGAGATCCAGGAGAGGCTCGCCTTTCTCAGCGATGTCGGCCTGAATTACCTGACACTCGGCCGTTCTGCAGACTCTCTGTCCGCCGGTGAGTCTCAGCGTATCCGCCTGGCCACGCAGATCGGAAGCCGCCTGGTGGGCGTGCTTTATATTCTGGATGAGCCCTCGGTGGGGCTCCATCAGAAAGACAACCAACGGCTTCTGGAGACCCTTCTGGCGCTTCGCGACCTGGGCAACACCGTGATTGTGGTCGAGCACGACGAGGAGACAATCCGAGTTGCCGACCACATCGTGGACCTGGGACCTGGAGCCGGACGTGCGGGTGGAGAGGTTGTGGTTCAGGGGACCCTGGCCGATGTGCTTGCGGAAAAAAACTCCCTCACGGGAGCGTATCTGGACGGTCGGCGGCGGATTCCAATTCCCGATCGGCGCAGGGAGCGAAATGGGGATCGCACGCTCTATCTGCGAGGCGCGAGCGAGCACAATCTGTGTGATCTCGATGTGGCCATCCCGCTCGGCTGCTTCGTAGCAGTGACCGGCGTGAGTGGATCGGGCAAGTCTACACTCATCAACCAGACGCTCTATAGGGCGCTGGCCCGTCACCTCTATCGGAGCAGGGTGGTCCCGGGGCGCCACGACGGGATCGACGGAATCGAATGGATCGACAAGGTGATCGAGGTCGACCAGTCGCCGATCGGCCGTACACCGCGGTCGAACCCCGCGACCTATACGGGCCTGTTTACGCCGATCAGGGAGCTGTTCTCCAGCCTTCCCGAGTCCCAGATGAGGGGGTACGGACCCGGCCGTTTCTCGTTCAACGTGAAGGGGGGGCGCTGCGAGGCTTGCCAGGGGGATGGCCTGGTGAAGATCGAGATGCATTTTCTCCCTGACGTCTACGTGCCGTGTGACGTATGCCGTGGAAGGCGTTACAACCGGGAAACTCTGGACGTTTTCTACAAGGGGAAGAACATCGCCGACGTTCTGGACATGACGGTCGACGAGGCCCTCGGTTTCTTCGATGCCGTGCCCCGGCTCAGGGCCAAGCTCGGGACCCTTTCGGATGTGGGATTGGGCTACATTCACCTCGGGCAGTCGGCGACGACACTTTCCGGTGGAGAGGCGCAGCGTGTGAAGCTCTCCAGCGAGCTGTCGAAGCGGGCCACGGGCAACACGCTCTACATTCTCGACGAGCCTACGACCGGCCTCCACTTCGAGGACATCCGGGTCCTGTTGGAGGTGCTCCACAGGCTCGTGGAGAAGGGTAATACGGTCGTCGTGATCGAGCACAATCTCGAGGTCATCAAGACGGCGGATTGGATCATCGACCTCGGCCCTGAAGGGGGAGGGGAGGGCGGACGTATCGTGGGCGAAGGCCCACCTGAGGCGATTGCCCAGGTGCCGGGTTCGCATACGGGTAGATATCTCGCGCCGCTTCTCGGAGTGTCCAGGAATGCTGGCGAAAAAGTTTGAGTGGCAGAGGGAAACCGGGTAGATTCGTTGTCCGTAGGGAAAGAGCCTGCTGGATTGGGGCCTATTGTCGAACTGTCTGGCCGCGGCCGCAGTAACGAGCCGCACAGAGCACGGAGTGGATCATGGTAACTCGAGATGATCTCGAGAGCTTCCTCATTCGGATGGATCTGGACTGGAACGAGGTGGATGAGGGGATGTTTCTTGTGCAGGGTCCGAGCGGAGGTGTGGTCGTCCACCTCTCCGATCCCGTGTTGCTAGTGCGCCTGAAGGTCATGGATCTTCCGAACGACGAGTCGGACCTGGGCGAGCTCTATCGGACCCTGCTCGAGCTGAACGCCACCGACATCGTGCACGGGGCGTACGGCATCGAAGACGGAGAGTTGATCCTGACCGACACTTTGGAATTGCAGAATCTGGATTTCGAGGAGTTACAGGCCTCGGTAGAGAGCCTCCAGTTTGCGGCGTCGAGTCACCTCGGGCAGATCAAGGACCTCGCCGGGGCGGACGGCGGCGGTTCGGATGGCGGCGCTTCGGAAGGCGGTGGTTCGGAAGGAGGGGACGGCGGCAAATGAGCATTTTTACGAAGCTGTCTACGGTCATCAAGTCGAATATCAACGATCTCATCTCCCGGGCTGAAAACCCGGAGAAGATGCTGAACCAGATCATTCTGGACATGCGGGACCAGCTCGCGAAGGCCAAGCGGGAAGTGGCGGCGGCCATCGCGGATGAACGGAAGCTCCGTGCCTCGCTCGACAGCGAGGTCAAGCAGATGCGTCAATGGGAGCACCGTGCCATGCTGGCCGTGAAGGAGGGCCGGGACGACCTCGCGAAGCAGGCGTTGTTGAGGCAGCAGGAGCACAAGGGACGCGCCAGTGCGCTCGATGAGACGTGGAAGGCACAGGCTGGGGAGACGGAGAAGCTCAAGGGCTCGCTGCGCCAGTTGAATGACAAGATCGAAGAGGCCAAGCGAAAGAGGAATCTTCTCGTGGCGAAGCAGCGGCGGGCTCAAGCCCAGCGGCGGATCCATGAGACGATGTCGGGGCTCTCCAACAACTCGGCGTTCGACGCGTTCAACCGCATGGCCGAAAAGATCGAGGAGCAGGAGCGCGAGAGCTTGGCCCACCAGGAGGTAAACGAGGCGCTTGGCCCCGGGACACTCGAAGACGACTTCAAGGCGCTGGAGAGCGGTACCGAGGGTGGTGACGTCGAAGACCGTCTCCTGGCGTTGAAACAGGAGATGGGATTGATCGCTGCGCCTGAGGACGAGGCGGCCAAGCAACTGGAGTCAGGTGACGAAGATGACGAAGCCGGGGATGCCGCCGGGGCCGCCGAAGGCTCGGATGGCGTCGCCGAATCCGCTGGGCCTGCCACGCCACCACCGCCCGAGGAGCCGGTCATTCATGAAGCGACGCTCATCGAAGAGTTCGACAAGCTGGGGAAGGGCGACTAAAGGCTGAATCCGATCGAGAAAGAGACCGAAAGCACTGGGTAAAACCGGAGCAGGGTCGGCAGGGCGTCTTCGATTTCGGCCTGTTTCTGCTCGACCCCGTTCAGATAAGCCGGCCCCGTGATGGGATCTTCGGCCAGCGGGCCCTCGGCCGTCAGATCCACTGTGGGCTGCGTGCCAAATCCAATGCCTACGTCGAAATTGATGCTGATCCTTTGCCCCAGGGCGTTGCCGACCCCGACTCCCACGTACGGCTGCAACCTCCTCAGGGAGAAGGTTCCGAGCAGGTGGTCGTCGGGCGACCCCGTAAAAGGCATCCCACCGAAATCCACCTCGACGCCATCGAACGTGCCGTCGACATCGATGTTCCCCTCATTGGTGATGAGCAGTCCACCCACGCTCACGTGGAGTGCCCCCAGTGGGTATAAGTCCACCGTGGTGAGCAGGAACGAGGGGAGGTCGAGCGCGAAGTTGATGTCTTCGATAGTAACCGTGGGACTACTGGGAATGACTCCGAACATGGACCGGAGGTTGATCTTGGGTGCGATACCGATGACAACTCCGCCGCCCACCCCTGTGGTACCGACCTGTCCGGCAATCGCGAACTTCTGGGCCTGGACTGGTGCGGCCCTGAGGAGGGGTGCGGACACAAGAATAACAAGCGCCACAAGGGCGCGTGGAAGGCGTACCATGACTTGGGGATTCCTCGGAATGGCCACGAAACCTAGGCAAGGGGGCCATGTAACAGCCTAGGACTATCGAGTTCAGCCCCCACCCAAGAAAACACCGCCCCGGACCTTTGCAAACCCCGAGCCCTGGCGGAGCTGAGGTGCGGGCCCGAGTTTTCTCCGGGGATCCAGTTTCTTTCCAAGAAAACCAAATACCCGGATACGATGAGCACGGTATACCTGAACGGCGAATACTTGCCCAAGGATCGGGCGACGATTTCGGTGGATGACCGGGGATTTCTGCTGTCGGACGGCATTTACGAGGTGACGTCTGCGTATGGGGGGCGTCTCTTCCGGATGGAGCAGCATATGCGCAGGCTCCAAAAGGGTCTCGACGCCCTCCGTATTGAATACGATCCGGCAGGGCTGCCGGAAATACACGCAAGCCTGATCGCCTCCAACACTCTCGACACGGAAGACGTAGCGATCGTCTATCTCCAGATCACCCGAGGGGCTGCACCGAGAACCCACCACTTTCCGCCGGCGGGAACGCCGCCCACGGTGTACGCCTTCGCCCAGGTCTACCATCGGCCGGAATCTGCCCGTTGGGAGCGGGGCTACCAGGCCATAACGGTTCCGGACCGCCGCTGGGCTCGAGTCGACATCAAGTCGATCGGTCTCCTACCGAACGTCCTGGCCCAGCAAGCGGCCGTGGACGCGGGGGTGTCGGACGCTCTTCTGGTGAGGGATGGCATCGCGCTCGAGGGCTCCCACAACAACGTTTTCGCGGTTTTTGATGGTGTGGTGACGACACATCCCGCCACACACCAGATCCTGCAGGGGATCGCTCGCGAATATGTGATCGAACTGGCCCGAGAGCAGGGCATTCCGGTAGAGGAAAGGCCCGTGTCCTTGGAGGAGATGCGCTCGGCAGACGAGATTTTTTTTACCGGCACGACCACCGAGGTAAGGCCCACCGTTCGACTCGACGACAAGCCGGTCGGGAGTGGCAAGGTAGGACCGGTCGCCAAGGCGCTTTACGAGGCCTTCAAAGAGGGGACGCGGGCGTAGCAGAGCTTCCTCCGCCAGAACTCACGGATAGATCAAATACTGCTCGCGGACCCGCTTGAAGGCCTCCAACTCTTCCCGCCATCCAATCCGGATTTCATCGACCCCCGCTCCTGCGTCAATGGCCTGCCGCAGGAGATCGGTCCCCGCGAGGCGATCGAAGTGGGCTTGGAGCCATCCCCACTGGGTACCGGACATGCGGTATGTCTCAACCAGGAGCGCGACAGCCGCGTGGGTAGGGTCGTATTCCGGCGATGTGGCCACCAGACGGACCCCCTCGACCTCCACACCGTCGAACTTTCCATCGGAGGGCGCGTTCGGGACGAACCTGACCGGCTCGAAGCGAACCCCGGGCAGCCCGTACCCGTTCATGGTTTCGGCGAGGGCCTCTCCGTCCAACCAGGGCGCACCAATCTGCTGGAAGGGCGCCTCGGTGCCCCTCGCCACGGATAGAACGGTGCCCTCGAAGAGGCATGTCCCAGGGTAGTGGGTGGCGCTCTCGACGTCGGGCATGTTGGGGGATGGCCGGATCCACGGCAGTCCGGTCTCGGCGAAGGACATGTCCCGACGCCATCCGTCGACAGGTGTGACATGAAGCTCCCCTCCGACTGCGAATTCGCCCTGGTAATATCGGGCCAGTTCTCCGAGCGTCATGCCGTGGCGCATCGCCATGGGATACCTGCCCACGAACGTGGCGAAGGCCGGATCGAGGATGTTGCCCTGCGCGGCACCGCCGATCGGATTCGGGCGGTCGAGTATGACCACAGCAATCCCCCGTTCAGCGGCCGCCTCCATGGCCAGGGTCATCGTGGATACGTAGGTCCAGTAGCGGGCGCCGATGTCCTGAAAGTCCACCAGGAGAACGTCGATTCCGTCGAGCATCTCCGGCGTCGGACTGAGCACGGCGCCGTACAACGAATGGATCGGTACGCCCGTCTCGACGTCGACGTCGTCCGAGATCGATTCTCCCGGGTCGGCCGTGCCTCTGATTCCGTGCTCCGGTGCGAAGAGGGCCACCAGTTCTACGGACGGATGTTCATGAATCCGATCGATTGAGGAACGGCCCGAGCCGTCCACGCCGGTTTGATTGGTGATCAGCCCGACCCTGCGTCCCGCCACCAGATGGAGCGAGTCCTCCAGGAGGACTTCAATTCCTGGGCGAACCCCGTCGAACCCGGTGCTGTTATCCTGGTATAAGGAAGGATCGAGTTGCGCGTCCGGCCGCGGGCAAGCGAGGAGAACCAACATGAAACAGGATTGTGGCACCCTCCATAACTTCATAACTTGCTCTCCTAATGACACTTGGGCCGCTCTCCCCATTGATGCAGAGGTCTTTGAGTTCGTTTAATGACAATCCAGAGCATTCCCCGACTCCCCCTGAGTAACCCTACGGGAAGCTTCTGGATCCTGGCGCTGCTGTTTTCCGCGTGCTCCGGGCAGGCTCCCGTGACCACGTCGGCCCCTCCAGCGGCGTCTCCGGGGGAGATCGTTCAAGCGGAAGCTGACCCATCGACGCTCCCCACGCCGGCCCCGGAGCGCGTGGCGTCCTCCCCGCCCGCCGCGGCATCGACCCGGCCCGCCGCGGCGTCGAACAGGCCCGCCCCTCTTACCTGGGCTCAAAGCACGCTCGCCCGGATGACACTCCGCGAGAAGGTCGGGCAGCTGATGATGCCCTTCGTGCTTGGTAATTTCGCACCCGAGGGCAGTGAGACGCATGACCGCATCGTCAACGTCATCGAGGAGGAGCACGTCGGTGGGGTGATCATGTCGGTGGGATCCCCGAGCGAGGTGGCGGTCAAGCTCAACGACCTCCAGCTACACTCCAAGTTCCCCCTCTTGGTGGCCGCAGACCTGGAGACGGGGGCGGGATTCCGCTTCAGAGGAGCCGTTCATATTCCGACGAACATCGCGCTGGGTGGAGCGACCACGTTTCCGTCGCTGATGGCGTTCGGCGCTGCGGGTGAGCTCGATTATGCGTACCAATTGGGGAGAATTACGGCCCTGGAAGCCCGCGCCATGGGCGTGCATGTCCCGTTCGCTCCGGTTCTGGACGTCAACAACAACCCCGAAAACCCGATCATCAACATTCGCTCGTTCGGAGAAGATCCGTATGCGGTTGCGGACTTGGGCGTGGCGTTGGTTCGGGGCATTCAGGATTTTGGCGCCGTGGCGACCGGCAAACACTTCCCGGGACACGGAGATACGGAGACCGACTCTCACTTGGAATTGCCCATAATCCGGGTCGGGCGTGAGCGCCTCGATGCCATCGAGTTGGTGCCGTTCCGCGCGGCCATCGGCGCAGGTATGCAAGGAATCATGACGGCGCATATTGCGGTGCCGGAGATCAGCGGAGAGACGATCCCCGCGACTCTGTCCGAGCCCGTGCTCACCGGGTTACTCCGGAACGATCTGGGATTCGACGGGATCATTTTTACCGATGCGATGGATATGGTCGCCGTAGACCGGCTCTTTCCCCGCGGTGAGGCCGCGGTCCGCGCCGTGTTGGCGGGAGCGGATGTTATTCTCATGCCGCGAGACGTGAAGCAGGCCATCGATGCGATCATCCGAGCGATCGATGAAGGACGGCTGACGGAGGCCCGTCTCGATGAGTCGGTCGGCAGGCTGCTTCGGCTCAAGGAGGACTTGGGCCTCGACGAAGAGCGCACAGTACCGATCGAGATGATTCCACGCGTCGTGGGCCTGCCCGAGCACATGGAGATCGCTCGCGAGATCGCTGAACACTCGATCACACTGATCCGTAACGAGGGCGATCTGCTGCCTCTCCTGGGGACTCGCAGGGCCCGCGTGCTGTCCGTGAGCTTTCGTGACCCCGGGGACGTCCTCTCGGGGCGGTATTTCGACGCACGTCTGCGTAACACCTATCCGCGGCTCGTGACCAAGTCGGTGGATGAGGGGACGAATTCAGAGGCATATGAGGATCTCCTCCGTCGGGCGGGACGGTCGGACCTGGTGGTCGTGTCGGTCTACACGAACTTCGCCGGCCGGGTCGAGCTTCCCGACGCCACCGTGGAGCTTGTGAACGAGCTGGCCAGAAGGAGGGTCACCCACGTCGTGATCTCGTTCGGGAATCCGTACTTGATCTCGCTGTTTCCCGATGCTCGGGCCTATCTGTTGGCGTGGAGCTCGGCACAGGTCAGCCAGGAGGCGGCGGCGGACGCGCTGTTTGGGGCGATCGCGATCACCGGCCGGAGCCCCACGGGAATGGAGCCATTCTTTGCGGTGGGTGACGGCATCCAGATCCCCCTCAAGGTGAGTGCCAGTGGGAGATAGGACGTTCGCTTGCGCGGCGGTCCTGACAGTGCTGTGGTCGAGTGGGTGTGGTGGGGTTAGGACGCCAGTGGGCACGTCGGTGGGCACGTCGATCGCTCCGCCGGTGGGTGGCTTCGCCGACGTCGGGGCGTCTTACGGGGCTGCTGGCCCGGTAACTCCTGGCAGAGCCCCGTTGTCGCCAGACGCGTGGCGGTGGGTCGAGGAGACCCTGTCTTCGCTGACCCTCCGGCAACAGGTGGCCCAACTCGTAATCCAGTGGCTGCCTGGATCGTACGCGTCGACCAGTAGCGCCGAGTTTCAGGAATGGGCGGGGTGGGTGGAGGACGACGAGATCGGCGGCCTCTATCTGTCGATCGGGCTCCCGCATTCGTATGCGGCCAAGGTCAACGAGCTACAGGCCCGGTCCAGGATCCCGCTGTTGGTGACGTCCGATTTCGAAAGCGGCGGACCTGGCATGCGGATCAACCATTCGTATGCCTTGCCGTCGCTCCTTCCCCAAGGTGGCGGAACGAGCTTCCCGCCCACGATGGCGTTCGGGGCGATTGGAGAGGAACGTTTCGCTCGGGAGTACGGCCGAATTACGGCGTTGGAGGCGAAGGCGGTAGGGCTTCATCTCAATTTCGCGCCGGTGCTGGACGTGAACTCCAATCCGGAAAATCCGGTGATCAACACACGTTCCTTCGGCGAGGACCCGGAGACGGTAGCGCGTCTTGGAGTCGCCTTCATCGAAGGTTCTCACGAAGGCGGAATCCTGGCGACCGCGAAGCACTTCCCCGGGCATGGCGACACCCGAACTGACTCTCATGTCGCGCTCCCGGTGATACCGGCGGATATGGATCGGCTCAACTCGCTGGAGCTCGTGCCCTTCCGGAGGGCCATCAACCAGGGTGTGGATGCCGTTATGACCGCCCACATTGTTGTGTCGGGAGTACAGGGGTTGGAGGCGGCGCCGGCCACGCTTGATGCACGATTTATGACCGATCTACTGCGGGACGACATGGGTTTCGAAGGACTCCTCTTTACGGACGCGCTCGTCATGGGCGCTCTCTCGGAACGGTACGGGGCGGCAGAGGTGGCGGTCATGGCTCTCGAGGCTGGTAGTGATGTGCTCCTGATGCCGACCGATGTGACGGAGTCCATCGATGCCGTGATGACCGCGGTGGACGAGGGGCGGCTCGAACCGGCACGGATTCGTACGTCCGCACGTCGGGTCCTCGAGACCAAGGCTCGAGCCGGGCTGCACCTTGGCCGGATGGTCGATCTGGACGCTGTGGACGAGGTGGTGGGAGCGGCGGACCATCTGGCCTTCGCGGACACGGTCGCGACCCGATCCATCACTCTTCTCCGGGATCGGGATGCCGTCCTGCCCGTGGATTCACGCCGGACCAAGAGCGTTTTCAGCCTGACATACGCCCGCGCGGACAATCTGATCGCCGGCACCACGTTCGATCCCGCCCTCGCCAGCAGAGTCGAGTTGGCGAACCGGGCGAGGGTCGGCACCGAAACGCGTAAGGAGGTCTACGACTCGCTCAAGGTTGTGGCCGCAGAAGCCGATCTCGTGATCGTGAGTGTGTATGCGCCTCCAAGGTCCGGGACGGGGGAGGTCTCCGTGTCCGAAGACATGGCGGATTTTATCGCGGTGGTGGGTTCGGAGCGTCCGATGATGGTGATCTCTTTCGGTAACCCCTACCTGCTGGCGGCTTTGCCAGATTCACCCGGCTATCTGATTGCGTGGGGAGCGCACGAGGTTTCACAGAGCGCTGCGGTGAGGGCACTCTTCGGGGAGGCGGCCATCAGTGGCCGCCTCCCCGTGTCCATCCCGCCCTTTCACGGAATCGGTGATGGACTCACGCGCTCGGCGCTGCCGGATCCGGTCGACGTGAATCCATCCTCGGTGGAGGTCGATGCGGCGACCGTTGGGATGGACGCCGAGCGCCTCGCGGAAATCGACGTCCTCGTGGCCGAAGCGCTGGCGGATTCGGCGTCACCGGGGGCTGTACTGGCGATCGCACGGCACGGGCGGTTCGTACGCCTCCGAGGGTACGGGAAGCTGGATTGGGCCGAGACTGCCAGCCCTGCCGACCTCCCTTCGATCTACGATCTCGCATCACTCACCAAGGTGGTGGGAACCACGACGGCGGCCATGATCCTGGTGGATGAACGGCGTCTGGATCTGGATGCACCGGTAGTCCAGTATCTTCCGTGGTGGGCGGAGGGGGATCCGGCCAAAGAGAGCGTGACGGTCCGCCATCTCCTGTTGCACCGGGCCGGCCTGCCCCCGTTTCGGACCTTCTACCTCGAGATGGAAGGGCGAGACGCCTATCTGAACGCCATCGGCCAGTTGCAGTTGGATTACCTGCCCGGTACCCGAACCGTCTATTCGGACATCGGCTTCATGACCCTGGCCTTTATCATTGAGAGCGTGAGTGGCCAGGGGCTCGATGAGTTTCTGCGAGAGAGAGTCTGGGATCGCCTCCGGATGCACGATACGGGATTTCGGCCCGCCGGAGCGCTCAGGGACCGGATCGCTCCGACGGAGGTCGACACGGTTTTCCGGAACACACATGTGCACGGGGTCGTGCACGACGAGAATGCGTACGCGATGGGTGGGGTCGCCGGGCATGCGGGCCTTTTCTCCACCGTCACAGACCTGGCGGTTCTGGCCCAGACGTTGCTCGATGGAGGGCGTGTGACCGGATGTGAGCGGGAAGACTCCAATAGTGGCGGCGAGAGAATCTGCGCCGCCGGCGTTGCGGGTTCCGTGCGATTGGTGTCTGAAGAGACGGTAAGAGCGTTCACGAGGCGATTCGATTCTCAGGCCTCACGCGCACTGGGCTGGGACACGCCGGGCGATCGATCCTCGGCCGGTGACTACTTTACCTCTGCTGCGTTCGGGCACACCGGCTTCACCGGAACCTCGATCTGGATCGATCCTGAGCTCGACATGTTCGTCGTGCTGTTGACCAACCGAGTGAATCCCACGAGGGACAATGAAAAGCACGTGCCCCTCCGCCGCGCGATCCACGATGGTGCGGCCCTGGCCATCACCGACATGGAGGTTTCGCTCCGTGGAGGTTGAGCCCCGGGGACGTACCGACTCGTCGAACCCCCGGGCGCGCGCCTGAACGCCTTCACCCCGCTCGACTTTGGCGTACTCCTGGTGTACCTCGCAGGCGTGACGGCGTGGGGGGCTTGGCTGGGCCGGGGGCAGACCGGTGGCCAGGACTACTTCCTCGGAAACCGGGAGCTGCCGTGGGTGGCGGTGATGTTGTCCGTGGTCGCCACCGAGACGAGTACGCTCACCTTCTTGAGCATCCCCGGTGTTTCGTACCTGGGTACGCTCGGGTTTCTCCAACTGACGTTCGGGTATCTGGTCGGCCGCGTGGTCGTGTCGATGTTCCTGCTTCCGGCCTACTACCGCGGCGAGTTGAGCACGGCCTACGCACTTCTCGGAGAGCGCTTCGGAGCAGGAGCCCGGCGGTTCGCCTCGGCGGTTTTCATGGTCACGCGGCTGCTGGCCGACTCGGTGCGGCTTTTCGCCACCGCCATCCCGCTGGCCTTGATCACGGGATGGGACTATCCGGTGTCGATCATCGTGATCGGGGCGATAACGGTCGTGTATACCTATTTCGGGGGAATCAAGGCCGTGGTCTGGGTCGATGCCCTCCAGATGGGTCTCTACCTCCTGGGCGCCCTCGTGGCGATCGTGGCGCTCCAGGTGCTCACGCCGGAGGGTTGGGCTGGCATTCTGAGCAGTGCGCGTGAGGTGGGGAAGCTGGACGTCATGAACTGGTCGTTCGACTTCTCCGAGCCGTATACGGTTTGGGCGGGCGTGCTCGGGGGCGGTGTCTTCACGATGGCATCACACGGGACCGATCAACTCCTCGTGCAACGGCTGCTCACCTGTCGGGATCTCGCGGCCAGCAAGAAGGCGCTGGTTGGAAGCGGGGTCGTGGTGATGGGTCAGTTTCTGATTTTCCTGCTGGTGGGCCTCGGCCTGTGGGTGTACTACGAAGGCAGGACCTTCGGCACCACCGACGAGATTTTTGCCCTGTTTATCGTGGAGGCGCTTCCTC
>Ga0114950_10001942_pt1 | contig 15804 bp, 11 predicted proteins | sample N075metaG_FD_83503 | JGI IMG/M metagenome (GOLD analysis project Ga0114950, IMG submission 83503) | Deep subsurface microbial communities from Kermadec Trench to uncover new lineages of life (NeLLi) - N075 metaG | ecosystem: Environmental > Aquatic > Marine > Ocean trench > Sediment | place... | reverse complement strand
TACCTGCTTGGGTTCCCCCCCTTCAAGCGGTAGCACATAAATTGTGGACCCACCACCTGGCAGCCCTTCCCTATGATGGCTGATGGCCAATAATTTTCCATCAAACGAAATTCCATGATCGTTGTTATTATCATTTGCAAATCCGGTATTGTGCTTCGTTATTTCTCCTCCCTGATCAGATATCGTATAAAGAGATCCATTCATATTAAAAATCAGTTGATCGCCGTTCGGCATCCAATTAGGAGCTTCAAATCTTCCATTTGATGTATATATTACTTTCCTTTTCCCATTAAATACGTTGATTGTTTCAAGTCGGCACCCTAAAAAACCATTATCATACGGATTGTAATCATTATCAACAGGATTGTCCAGTCTGACATTCCAAACTATTGCTTCTTCAATCACCTCCTCGTTGTGTGATGAAATAAAAAGCCCGACCAAAACCTCCTCTCCATAATTTGTGCTGTGCTCACCAACAACCTGAAGTGGTTCCCCAATGTTTGCAGCCTTCATCGTGATTACATTTCCTTTTCGCTCCAGTTGTAAAATGGAGTTTTGGTTTTTCCTGCTTTCAATTTGATCTTCAGGATCTCGCATTTGAGCACCTTTCGAAACTCTCCATTGCAAAGATGTAAGTCCATCTCCGTGCAGCGTGGCGCTTACGTGGCTGGCGTCTTCATCGAGCGATTCCCGAACCATCCATCCGATTTTTCTGTGGGGATCAGCACCTTCACCTCTAAATTCAAAATTTGCTGTAAGAATAAAATCACCTTGGATTGGCTTGTAGGCATAATGAAATTCATCGCGATCAAACCAAATGTTATAACCACTACCTTTCAGAATGTATTCCTGTAAGTCGGGATTATACAATACCGATCCCTGTAATTTTGGATTTCCAATGTCTTTTGAATTTACAAATTGACCTGTCGATTCCACCTGGCTTAATGACCTGGTAGCGGAGGTCAGGATTAGTAAAACTATTAGAACTGATTTCATACTTCAATGTATTGATGTTCTTTTAAAAAAACCAACTACCGCTTGTAAAAATGGATATGGTGTCATTTGTCAGGCTTTGTATATTAATCATCATAACGCTTTAAAAATGAATAAGATCACAGTACTCATTTTTTTATTTATCGTTTCTATCTGTCAGGGATTCACTCAGGAAACGACGAAGAACGACTCCACCAAAAAAGATAAGAAAAAAACTCCTTAATAATGGCTGTCTATGAACAAAAAATTATGCCTACAACAGAAGGAGGCCTCGACTTTAAAGCCAACCTGCAGCAAATTATTGATGGATATCCGGGACATGAACACTCGTTTCCCATTTTCCCTTTATACAAAGATGCCATCGATATGATCGCTTTTTCACGAACGGTATGTACACCTACATTGCTAGTTGCATACGGCGGCCCGTGGGCAGAGAACTATTTTTACCCAACAGAAGATCCGCATTCCGATAAGAAATTAACCCACTTTATGCCCCACGATAACCTTGATTCACGAACCAGAAGAAGAACAGCAGGTTGGTTCATGGACGAAGAGCACGTATTTGAAGAACTTTCCAGCTTTGCAAACGATCTGGTAGTGGCCGGAGGTCGGGTTGGGATCGGAAGCCACGGTCAGCTTCAGGGGCTTGGGTATCATTGGGAGCTCTGGGCACTGCAATCAGGAGGTATGACCACGCACAACGCTTTGAAAATAGCCACTATCATCGGAGCTGATGCCATTGGTTTGGATGATGATCTGGGATCTATTGAAGTGGGGAAACTCGCTGATTTGATTATTCTTAACAAGAACCCGCTGGAGAACATTCGAAATTCAAAAGAAATTATATACGTGATGAAGAATGGACGATTGTTCGACGGAAATACGTTGGATGAGGTATATCCTGAGAAAAAACCATTAGGTTCTTTCTGGTGGCAGGATTTTGCTCCGTCCGGGGTACCAGGGATAAGAAAATGACAAGAATTACGCTGTTGCTATTGGTGTTTCCTTTCTGGTCTTATGGCCAAACTAAGGACCTGAAGTTCATTGATCTTTTCAATGCTTCCACAAACGACTCAGTTTCGTGCTACAGAATCCCCGCGATCATTACGGCTTCCAACGGAGATGTGGTGGTTGCCATAGATGAGCGCGTACCTTCCTGCGGAGATTTGAAATGGAGCAATGACATCAATATTGTTATCCGACGAAGTGTTGATAATGGAGAATCCTGGACGGATATTGAAACAGTTGTGGATTTTCCTAAAGGTCAATCCGCATCCGATCCATCTTTCATTTTGGATCAGGAAACACATGAAATCTTCCTTTTTTATAATTTCATGGATTTAGTAAATGAAAAAGACGTGTATTACTTGCATGTAGTTAAGAGTACTGATCATGGTAAAACATGGTCACAACCTGTTGATATAACAAGTCAGATTTCAAAACCTGAATGGCACGATGATTTTAAGTTTATTACTTCTGGAAGGGGTATTCAAACAAGTAGTGGAAAGTTGTTGCACTGTATTGTAAACCTTGATCATGGAATGCATGTTTTCGGAAGTGATGATCATGGAGAATCCTGGTATCTGATTGACACGCCTATTTCTCCTGCCAATGAATCCAAAATTGTTGAATTAGCTGATGGCACCTGGATGATCAATAGTAGAGTAAACAATCAATCACTCCGGTATATACATACTTCAACGGATGAAGGGAAAACATGGACCTCAATGGCTGATGAAACGTTGATCGATCCCGGGTGTAATGCAAGTATAATTCGATATTCCAAAGCATCTGATGGAAAAAAGGACGTTCTCATTTTTTCGAACGCTAAAAGTGTTAAAGGCAGAAATAATTTATCTATCAGGTTCAGTACGGATGAAGGAAACACGTGGTCCGAAGGAAAAACTGTTTATAATGGCGGATCCGCATACTCATCCATGACAGTGCTAGAGGACGGAGATATTGGATTATTTTTTGAGAAAGATGAGTACAAAGAAAATGTATTTGTCAGGATTCCTTTGGAGTGGGTTATGTCAAAAAAATGAACTTCAAAGTTCCCTTTCTTTGCGTTTCAGGGTCTGTACATGAAAATAAAAAGCTTCTTATTCCCCAGGATGATACGTCCTCTCCGCCCGGGCCTCTACATCTTCTTTGTAGTATGCAACATCCTTAAATTGTACATCAGCATATCGCTGAGCCTGATCGTAAAAATGTGGTGAGTTCGGGTTAGAATTTTGACCTCCGGCCAACATACTCTTTGCTTTTACTTTATCACCAAACTCCACAACAGCTACAAAACTGTTCCCAGAAGTACCATAGATTTTATTCGTGTTTTTCCCCTGACGTGCTCCGTATGATGCAAGAGCACCCCATCTTCCGCTGGCCAATCCAACGGCTATACTGGGTTTTGTATCGTCAAACTGCAAATCAATATCACCGGTTAGCCTCTGAAATCTATTGATCTCACCCCACGAAATATCCCAGGTACCAAAATCTTCTTCCATTTGATCTAGTGTTTCACTGAATAGTTTTAATCGCTCTTCATCAGGTGCGTCAGTTCCAAAATAATTAAATCTATCCATACCTCTCAATCCTTCCGGTGCATTTCCCTTTCTGTTGATGTTCAATCCATAATAATGAGCAAGAGACATCCCTACAGATTCCTTTGAAGTCTCAAGATTCCAATTCCTTAATACATCAATGGATTCTTTAAGTTGTACATAATCCGAAGAATTCCGGTCATAGGCTTCGACTATTCCCGGAACCACTTTCTCAAATGCGGGAATGTAAGGGTCGTACGCAGTCTCAATAAGTTTATCCAATGTCAGATCCTTGATGCCAGTAAGTACTTTGATCGCATGAATCCCTCGAAATGTTTCTCTATTGATGGACATATAATAGGGATAATCTTCAGGTTTCGGGCTGTTTTCAAGAGCAGAAGTAAAAGGGTTCGAATTACAATTTTGAATCCATCCGTTTGCAGGGTTCAGAACGGTAATGGACTCATCTACTTCGTGCAAACCATTCCAGTCAGTATCAGGATTACTTCCATCAACAGGTTTGGAGTAATCGTATGCTACATTTCTTCTTGGAATAAAATTCCCATGATAATACGCTATGTTTCCTTCAGAATCTGCATACACTGTATTATTGGAAGAGTTTGTCCGAATATTCATCATTTCACGAAACTCTTTATGTCCTGATTTCTTTGTACGTGTATAGGATTGTATCAAAGCTTTCACAGGTTCCCACATTAATGCTGTTGCTACCCACTTACCATCAATTTTATGAGTGACAGGTCCATGATGTGTTTTATACGTTGTGAATGACTTCTCAAGAATTTGATCGTTCTCCTTATAACTCAAGGAAACCTCACTCGTAATTACGCGACGTTGTTCATCACCGTATTGATATTTCAACCCTTCATCATCTTCAATTATTGTCTCTACAAACTCATCAATGACGTCCGTATAGGTTGACGTATGCATCCATCCTGTATTTTCATTGAACCCCTGATACACAAAAAACTGACCCCATGTGACCGCTCCATACGCATTTAACCCTTCTTCACTTACCATGTGCACTTCTCCTCTAAAATAAAATGAGGTGTGAGGATTTATCAGCAGCATGGCATTACCAGATGCTGTAAGCTGACCTGATATTGCAAATCCATTGGAACCTTTTGGTTCTTCATAAGGATCAACAAGTACAAGTCCATTCCCTTTTTCATTTAACGCCAATGATTTGTCCTCATAAAAAGCTTTGATCCTTCTGGTTGAAATACGCTCAATATCACCGCCAATTGAACCTTCCGAGAAATACATGGGCATCCATGGTTCAAATCTTGTAAGAAGAGCCGGAGTAACCTCCGGATGCGTATGCAAATAATAATTAATCCCATTAGCCCAGGAAATACATAATTTCTGTAACCATTCCGGACTACTTTCATACGCTTCCATGGCCTCTACTCTGGTCATAAATAAACGCGCTCTCAGGTCGCTGTAAATAGCTTCTTCACCATCGACTTCTGCTAACCGTCCTATTGCCCATATGTAGTTCCGCTCAACCCGGGCAAAATCATCCTCACACTGAGCATATAAAAGTCCAAAAACAGCATCAGCATCTGTTTTACCGTAAATATGGGGTACTCCAAAGTCATCCCTGATTATGGTTATGTTTTTTGCCTGTTCTTCCCATTGCTGAACCTCACTGATTTGTTGTTCGCTGCATGAAAATGAAATGACTAATAGTAAGATAAGAATGCGCAACTGATTCATAATTGTTGAAGATCTTATCGCAATATATGAAGGACAATCTGTCGATGAAAGCCTGGTGCTCCAAGTTTTTACATTCAATTAAATGATCACAGTTAGTTGTATTTGTTACACAACTTGTAACATAGATAAACCTAAAACCATAAATTAAAATGTCACTAGCCTGATTGCATGTTTACTCCATTCTGAGTGAGTCAACAGGGTTTACAGTAGCAGCCTTCACTGCATGATAGCTTATAGCTATAAGCGCAATTACAATTGAAATTATAGCGCTGACAATAAATAACCATGGAGATAGTGGGATTTGGAATGCAAAGTCGCTCAACCATTGTTCCATCATCCAATATGTAACAGGGATCGAAAGAAGAATTCCAATGCCCAATTGAAGCGAAAAGCTTCGAGCCAGTAAACCAAATATTGTTGTATCGGAGGCTCCAACTACTTTTCTGATGCCCATTTCTTTAACCCGGCTATTGATCACAAGTACCGTCAGACCGAGCAGACCAAGACTGGCAATAATGATAGAAATAACCGTTACAATAAGTACCAATTGATTCGTTCTTTGTTCATTTTCATATAAAAATTGCATATTTTCTTCAACGAATCCCAGGTTCAGATCTTCCTCGGGAAATGTAGATTTCCATTCTGTTTCCAAAATCGTTCTAAGTTGTGTGAGCTGAGTACCCTTATAACGGAATACCAGCTTTGGCACGGGTGAATCAATATAATCATGATCGGAAATTGCCGGATACAAAATATTTATATTTTGGGTGATAATCAATGGATCGACCTCGTTGTGTAACGAACTGAAATTAAAATCTTCTGTCACCCCAATAATCTGGTGTTCTCCAAATTTCATGCTAGGCAACTGGGCATTTAAAGGATCTTTAAGTCCAAAATACTCCACGGCTGCCTGGTTTAGTATAATTGCCTCTTTTTCGTCAGCCGTGCTTTCAGGTTTGAAACTTCGTCCCAGTTTCATTTTAATCTGAAACGTATTCAAATAAAAAGGATCAACGGTCAAAAGCCTGAATTGTCGAAATGTTTCGTTATCATCGGTGAATGATAGTTTTCCCCAACCTGCAGTTCCAAAAACATGTGAACCCATCCCAATATCAGAAATAGAAGGATATTGTTCCAATTTGTATTTAAGGAGGTTTCCTTTCTCCATGGCCGATCCAATGAATTCGCTCAGACGCTGAGAAGATGGATCAGGATAAAGTGGAACAACTACAACGGTGTTATAATTGTAGCCAAGGTCTTTCGAGTGTATATAATCCAGTTGTTTATTCATGATTAACGTACTGGAAATGAGGAAAACAGTGGCAAAAAATTGGAAAACAACCATTCCTTTCCGAAAATGATTCTTGTTTGTAAGATTTGATCCTCGGAGAATGGTTACCACCTTAAGCCTGGAAAGTACGAATGCAGGATATATGCCAGATGATATGCCAATAACCAATGCAAGGCCTGAATAAAGTCCCAGGTGCCATGGCTGAAAATCGAGAGAGATACCGGCTCCGGTCAGGCTATTGAATGCAGGAACTGAAATAAATGCAAATCCAATGCCTGCTATCATTGCTATCATAGTAATTAACATACTCTCAGTAATATATTGGCTGATTAACGTTGACCTAAAAGCACCCATTACCTTTCTAATTCCAACCTCTTTTGATCGTTTCAAGGATTGACCAATGGAAAGGGTTGTATAATTAATGCAGGCAATTACCAAAACCAAAATGCTGATAAAACCCAGTATATAAACAGAGTCCTTATCTCCCACCGGAGCAATTCCAGGTGGAATTTCTGAATTTAGATGGATGTCAGTTAATGGTTGAAATCCTATGTTATATACACCTGGTTCCACCCTACCTTCCAAAAGACTCATCACTAATTCAGGCAATTTTTCTTCGACAGTAGAAATTGATGAGTTTTCTTTTACCAACACATACGTTTCCGGCGAGATAGAAAACCATGCATTCATAGCACGTTCACCGTAGAGATCAAGATTGTTTTCATTGGAAAATGCCATATCAAACTGAATGCTCGATGACTCCCTTATGTTTTCAAATACTGCCGATACTGAGAATTCCCTCAGTTCCTCTCCAATCTGAATTGAAATTAATCCTCCAACAGCAGATTTACCTCCAAAATATTTAATTGCATAATTTTCAGATAGTACGATGGAGTTCTTATCCGGCAGCGGAGTTTCTGTATTTCCACTACTAATATTAAAATCAAATACATCAAAAAACTCCGGGCTTATGATTCCTACAGTTTCATCTGTTCTGTCTTCACCGGTACCAACAAGGTAATTGTTAAGATCAAATTGAACACCAAATTCAATTTCATCAAAATTGTTTTCCAGAAGCGTTTCAAAACGCAGAGGCGTTTCTGAGTTGAAGAATATTTTGTCCTCGGCATATACTTCTTTTAGCCAAACTCTGTAAATATTATCACTTTTAGAATGAAATCTGTCAAAACTAAGTTCCCGTTGAACATAAAATCCCACTAGAATGAAGCAAGTGATACCAATAGTGAGGCCAATAAGGTTGATCCCTGTGTTAAACTTGTCATGCCACAGTACTCGAGTGGCAATTTTGAAATTATTGGATGTCATAGCGAATAGATTATTTTCGTATTGATAGTTTCTTTGAATTACTGAATAACGGATAGATCGAAGTACAAGCCAGACAAAATGGAAGTTCGCACTTTGTACACTCTCCTTAGATTTATGTTCATACATCTCGTATAAGTCGCCCTGCAAATCTTCCAGCAAATCCGGATTACAGAACCACTCCAGGAATCGGTTAGCCCACTTTGGTGGAGTTTGGATCATACCGATACAAAAGTGAGTTTTGGAATTTTGTTATATAGACTGGTTCGAATTAACATCACCTCTTCTATCGTTTGTCTTCCAGCTTGCGAAAGTGTAAAAAATCGCTTACGCCTTCCTCCTCGTTCCTGAGTAGCCCCACCCATAGTTGATCTTACGAATCCTTTTTTCTCAAGTCTCCTCAGAACAGCATGAATGGCTGTAACATCCAGAACTCTATTCGTGTTTTCTTTAATCACTTCTAAAATTGTTACCGCATATGCGTGCTCATACAATGATCCAACAGTCAATAGTACAAGCTCCTCTAATTCTCCAATAGTACTCCCTTTCATAATCTAAATATGTTGTACAAACATACAACAAAGATATATATCTTGTTGTTTTGTACAATAAATAAACTTTTGCTAATCTTATCCTATTTCAGTATCATCGGGTTATGAATCAATCAGAAGTGGTAATCATTGGAGCAGGTGGGGCTGGATTAGCCTGTGGAGCCCTTTTGAAAAAGGCAGGAGTAGATCCATTGATATTGGAATCAAATGCTAATGTAGCCTCGAGGTGGCGAGGACATTACGACCGATTACACTTGCATACCAACAGAGGGAATTCAACCCTACCCGGATTACCTTACCCAAAAGGGACCCCAAAATATCCTACAAGAAACCAGGTGGTTGAGTATATGGATACCTACTCTGGCAGGATGGGCCTGGAACCTGAATTTAATCAGAAGGTTATGAAAGTGGTTATAGGGGATTCCGGATGGACAATTCGTACACAAGAGAAAGAATACCTGACCAGATACATCATTTTTTGCACCGGCAAAGCCAATGTTCCACAAATGGTAGCAAAACCAGGTTTAGATTCATTTCCAGGGCCATTACTTCATAGCGCAGCGTACAAAAATGGAATCCCCTTTAAGGATAAAAAAGTTCTTGTGGTTGGATTTGGTAATTCTGCTTGCGAAATAGCTATTGATTTGCATGAACATGGAGCTTTCCCATCACTTTCTGTGAGGTCTGCAGTAAATGTGATTCCGAGGGATATTCTAGGTATTCCGGTTCTTCAAATAGGCATTGTTCAGGGTGGGCTACCACCCCGGGTAAGTGATACATTGAATAAGCCATTGCTCAGATTTCTAGTAGGAGACATTGAAAAGTATGGATTAAAAAAACTACCGTATGGTCCACGTGTGCAGATAATAAACCACGGTCGAATACCCTTGCTCGATATTGGAACAATGAAATTAATTAAAGAAGGGGCGATAAAAATATTCGGGGATATTGAGCAAGTTGATGAATCAAAAATCTTATTTGAAAACGAAAAATCTGAAGAGTTTGATGCGATCATTTTTGGAACAGGTTATCGATCAGGAATCGAAAAATTTATTTCTATTGAAGATGATCGGCTGGAGGATATTGGTAAACCCATAAGAAAAAGAAAAAAAGTAGGTGAAAACAATATTTATTTCTGTGGTTATTATGTTTCTCCAACAGGAATGCTACGAGAAATAAACATAGAATCACAAGCCATTGTCAAGCACCTTACCAATAAAATAAAAGTAATTAAACGGTGAGAATATTTAAATTTATTAACTTCAAAGGAACGAATATATGCAAACTATACTTGGTTCTGGTGGATCTATTGGCCATGAACTGGCAAGAAATCTAAAAGAATATACATCTGATATCAGACTAGTAAGTCGAAATCCTAAAAAAGTCAATGAGTCGGATGAATTGATGGCTGCTGACCTGTTAAGTGCTGCCAATATCAATCAGGCGGTGAAAGGTTCCTCCATCGTATATGTAACCATTGGGTTTAAATATAATTTGAAAGTTTGGCAACAAAACTGGCCCTCATTTATGTCCAATGTGATTAAGGCCTGTACAGAACATAATTGCAAATTGGTATTTCTGGACAACATTTATATGTACAACAAGGAAGACCTCGATGGAATGGATGAAGAAACCCCATACAATCCCTCCAGTAAAAAAGGGTTAATCAGAAAAGAGGTTGCAAACATGATTCTGGAGGGGATAAAAGATGGGAAGCTAACTGCCCTCATTGCCCGATCAGCAGACTTTTACGGTCCGACGATTCCGGAAAATAGTGTTCTGGCAGAAACAGTTTTCAAAACACTTAGCCAGGGGAAAAAAGCAAATTGGATGAGTTCCTTAAAATTTAAACATTCATTTACCTATACTCCCGATGCTGCGAAAGCAACTGCAATTCTTGGAAATACTGATGATGCCTACAATCAGGTATGGCATTTGCCTACGGCCTCTGATCCGTTCACAGGTAAAGAGTGGATTGATGAAATAGCAAGAGAATTGAATGTAACTCCAAAAATCCAGGTGGCTCCGATATTCTTAATAAGGATTATGGGTATATTTTCTCCAATCATGCGTGAACTTGCTGAAATGATGTATCAATACGACAGGGATTATGTATTTGACGGCAGCAAATTTGAAAAACGATTTAATTTTAAGCCAACAAGCTACCTGGAAGGAATAAAAGAAATTGTGAGAATCGATTATAATAAATGAATCGACTTATAATCATAGCGCTCAGTTTGATTATAAATTTGACCGGTATGGCTCAGGAAATTTCACTCATGACGTACAACATACGGTATGATAATCCCAGGGATGGTGTCAATCGATGGGACAACAGAAAGGACTTCCTTACAAAACAAGTGTTGTTTCACGAACCCGATGTAATGGGTGTTCAGGAAGCCTTGCATCACCAGGTCAAATACATCGATGAGGCATTGATCGATTATTCGTATGTGGGAGTTGGCAGGGATGGGAAGGAAAAAGGTGAGTATAGTGCCTTGTTTTTTAAGAAATCATTCGAGGTTCTGGATCAGGGTACATTCTGGCTATCAGAGACACCAGAAAAAATATCCGTAGGTTGGGACGCTTCCATGGCGAGGATTTGTACCTATGCAAAATTAAGGCGTGGAGAAGATATTTTATGGGTATTCAATACCCACTTTGATCATATTGGACAAAAAGCAAGGGAAGAGAGTGCAGCCCTTATCATTCAGATGATTGAAAGAAAAACAAATCTAAGTGAAAATGTAGTTCTTATGGGTGATTTAAACCTTCAGCCAACCTCTGAGCCTATACAATATCTTGCAACAAAAATGGAAGACACGTACAATTCACCCATTTCATTTGGTCCGGATGGTACATTCAACGGATTTGATATAAGTAAGCCTGTTACGCGCAGAATCGACTATATTTTTGTTGGTGGACTAAATCTTATTAAATATGCTGTTTTAAGTGATAATGAAGATCTTAGGTATCCTTCTGACCATCTTCCTGTCATTGCGATCGTGGCATTTAAATAATACTGAAAATTCAATTCACTTGTGCTTTTCAAAAGTGACATCCTTGAGAAAATTGTAACTGGAAAAATCACCAGGGTTTACAGGTTGTGGAAAAAACCTATGGTAATTCCTGGTGGAACTCAATTAACACAGGCAGGTCTCTTGAAAATTCTTGATATTCAGGAAGTAGATGCAAAGAAATTAACCAGTGAAGAATTAAGGGATTCTGATCAATCAATTGCGAGTTTGCAAAAGCTAGTTTCAAAAAATGGGGTCCTGTTTGAAATTCGAGTTCAATTTGAAGGTGCAGACCCTCGGATTAGCTTGAGAAATAAAGCGTTGGAAAACATGGAAGATTACCACGATCTGAAAATCAAATTGGACAAGTACGACAAAAGCAGATATGGACCGTGGACACAAATACTTGATGAAATCAAGAAACATCCTGGAAATAAAGCTCAAATATTGGCGGATAACCTTGGGTTCGAGAAGTTGTGGTTAAAAACACAAATCCGAAAACTGAAAGCACTCGGTTTAACAATTAGTCTTGAAGTTGGATACATACTATCCACCAGAGGATTATCCTATCTGGAGTGGAAAAACAAGTAAAAAGTCTAATTAAACATTTATCAGAAATCCCTTTTCTGATCCAAAACATTAAATAAATGAACCGATCTTAAAACTCTGGCTACATTTCGTTGGCGAACTTCGTTGCATAAAAAAAAATACAAACATGAAAGTAAAGCAACAAGAAGAACCAGCGCCCCTGTAGATGGTTTGTGGAAGTACTTATCCGATTTCTCGAATATCCAGCAATTTCATCCTTTCCTTTCCAAATCAGCTTTTATTGAAGGAAATAATACGTGCGAGGTCGGTGGAACCAGGCAGTGTGACATGAAAGATGGAAATTACATTAAAGAAAGGATCACCGATTGGAAAGAGGGCTCACATTATACAGTTGACATTTTATGATTCTTCCATGCCAATGAAAAATTCTTCAGCAACATTTGGAGTTCGAAAGCTTGATTCGGGTGGTTCTGAAATTTATATGGAAATCGAAACTGAACCTACAAATAAGCTGATGCAACCAATGATCTATCTGATGTTTCATTTCAAGATGATACCTGGTAGTATCAAAGGACTTAACGATTTCTATAAAAAAGATAACCTGGTTAGCAATCTTCAGCTAAGCTGAATGATAAGGTTCTTTGTATATTAGTAAGTAATCACTTACTATGTCCAGAAAGGGCCAAATTTTAAAGTCCGGGTTGTTATTATTCTCCAAAGAAGGTTTTCACGCGACTTCAACGCGGAGCATATCAAACCATGCAGGAGTATCAGAGGGGTTAATATTTCGTCATTTCCAAAGTAAAGAGGGACTTCTTTTTGAATTGCTTTCAAATTTAGAATCCCGGATGAGTGTGTATCATGATCCGATTTTGAAGAATAAAGACCCACAATCTGCAATTTTTGAATATATACATATTCCATTCGGTCTTAACGAAATAGATATAATCTATTGGAGGCTTTTTTATAAATTAAAGTGGGAAGTTGATTTTAATCAAAAACCCAGATTGTTGTTACTTTCTAAAAAACTCAACTGGGCTTTCAGTGAATTAGGATCTCTAAACCCTGAATTAGAAACAGAATGGCTGATATCTCAAATGGAAGGAATTTCCCAGGCTGTAATCAAAAACTCATTTACGAATAAACTGAAAATGAAGAATTTTCTCATCAAGAAATATACGTTCTAACCGACGAGCGAATGAGAGGTTCATTGTAATTCCTGAGACACCTTGTGTTAGGGGAAGTCCCTGATGTAAAAGAAATGCTTGCTTATAATGTGCCGTATTAGAACAGCAACTATTCAATCAATGCACTAATTTTTGAGTTTTGCCCATCTGTTTTGAATTATTTCAAACGAATCTTCCAACTCCTTCAATCCTATTTTCAAAGCATCAGTTGGTCTTACATCTGCAGACTGCAAGATTTCCAACAAATAAATAAACTTTTGCTGAAGAGCTACTACTGTCTCTTCTTTTGCAGGTTTAGAATAAATACTTCCGTATAACATATCCGCATTCCCTGGTTGACCCTGCCCTCTGAGTTGCAGTACTTCACTTTCTTGCTTGCTCTTTTCTTCAATCTCGCGGTCTATTTCCTCACGTATAACCTGGAGTTTATGGTAAGTATCATAACACCTCATGGAGTAATTGGTTTGTTCTCTGATATCATCTATTGATGATTCAACCCTTGGGTCCATCCTTATTGTCAATGATCTTTCAACCTCAATACCATCAACACTTAACTTTACCGAAACAGACCCCGGAGCTATGTACGGGCCATTCGGGCCACTTGGTGTACTATTATATACCGCTGATATGGAGAATTGCCTTTTTGTTCCTTTTAATTGGGTATATCTAAGATCCCATACCAACCGATGATGGCCTTTGGAACTACCTACCGATTTTGCAGGTTTAATCCAATACGTTGGATGAGGAAGTTTTGTTGAATCTATGAATTCTGCTTCATAATAATTGGAAAATGACCGTACCAACTTACCATCATTGTCAAAAATATCTATGGATACCCGATCAGCATCGCTACCAAGATAGTAATCAATGATGGCACCGTCTGGCGGGTTCTGTCCGGTGGGTTCTTCAGGTGGGAAGGGGGTATCTAAAAACATATTGTTCCTGACACGAGTTGCTATTGGTGGCTGAAATAAATACGTTTTCGAAACCTGGTTCATTTCCCTTAATATTGAAATATTGTCAAGAATGAAAATTGATCTGCCATGAGTACCCACTACAAGATCATTATCGTGAATGACAAGATCACGAATTGAAGTAGGTGGCATATTTAACCTTAATGATTGCCAATGATCACCATCATCCGTAGAAAAATAAATTTCACGTTCTGTACCTGCATATAGAAGTCCTGGTTGCTTTGGATCCTCTCGAACCACATTAACAGGCCCCTTGGCAGGCAATCCTTCCACTATCTTCTCCCATGTTTCCCCGGAATCATGGGTTCGGTAAATATGTGGTCTTAGGTCATCATTTCTAATTCCATTGATGGCAATGTAAGCAGATTCTTTGTTGAAATGACTTGCATCAATCTGAGAAATTTTGTCCCAGGCATCCAGTTCATCGGGAGTCACATTCTTCCAGGAATTACCTCCATCTGTAGTCAGGTGAACCCAGCCATCATCTGTTCCTGCCCAGATAGTATTTACATCAACATGAGAAGGACCCAGTGCGTAAATGACTCCTCTCCTAGCCATCGTTTCCATTGCAGGTGTTCTGAAATCGCCTATACTTTCTCTTAATTTGGGCTGAGGATTTGATAAATCAGGACTGATAATTTCCCATGATTGTCCTCCACTTGTTGTTTTCCATAACACGTTTGTGGCAAAAAGAAGCATGTCGGGGTCTTTCGGATGGAACATCAGGGGCATTGTACGTACAAACCTGTACTTCCCAGATCTTACAGCTTCAGGAGCAATGTTTTGGGACTGGCCAGTTAACTTATTGAACTTGATTACCCTTCCGCCATAAATTATATTATGATTTTTAGGATCTGGCGCAATGTAGGCGTACTCATCTGCACCTACACCCATCCAGTCTCTCACAGATATTTGACCTCCATTGCCCCGACTGGAAATACCAATTGCCCCACTCTCCTGTTGCCCACCGTACACCCAATATGGAAACTGATTATCCGTAGCAACATGATAGATTTGGGAAGTAGGCTGATTGTACCATGAACTCCAGGTAACTCCGCCGTTTACAGTGATGGTAGCACCCTGATCTGCTGCAAAAATCATGATATCCGGATTAGCCGGGTTAATCCAAATCCTATGGTAATCATCTCCTCCAGGGGCACCCTTGATGGCCATCCACGATTTTCCTCCATCGTTAGATTGATACGCTGAGATATTTCCAACATACAACTTGTTTTCATCTTCAGGGTGAACTTTAATCTCTCCAAAATCTCCTCCTCTTCCCCATAACCGATAATCATCATTAACTCTTTGCCAACTTTCACCGGCATCATTGCTCATGTAAATACCACCAAGATCCCCTGCATCAACTGTGGCATACATTTTATTGGAATTTCCCGGGGCTATACCCACTCCTATTCTGCCTACATCTGTTGGTAATCCATTGGTTAGTTTTTTCCAGTTATCCCCACCATCTATTGATTTGTATAGTCCACTATTTTTCCCAGAAAACCTGGCATTCTCCCATGGGCCTTCCTGGTGTTCCCACATGTCAGCAAAGAGTATTTCCGGATTGGTTGGATCGAATTCAACCTGGATTGCCCCCGTGTTATGGTTTATATAAAGGACTTTCTCCCACGTCGCC
>Ga0114950_10001941_pt1 | contig 15805 bp, 12 predicted proteins | sample N075metaG_FD_83503 | JGI IMG/M metagenome (GOLD analysis project Ga0114950, IMG submission 83503) | Deep subsurface microbial communities from Kermadec Trench to uncover new lineages of life (NeLLi) - N075 metaG | ecosystem: Environmental > Aquatic > Marine > Ocean trench > Sediment | place... | reverse complement strand
CGTTCGCCTATGCCGCGTATCTGGAAGAAACGTGCGCGATTTGAACCGCTGGCATAATTCAGGTTGGGGATAGAATGAATGAGGTCCTCAAAATGCTGTGCCGAACGTGATTTGATGACTTCCTCTGTCAGTACGGTGATGCTGGAAGCCGTGTCCATCTCGTTGGCTTCACGATAGTCAGCTGTAATGACAATTTCTGGTAGGGATGCCATTGCAATCGGTGTTGCAACTAGTGAGGTTATAATGGCAGCTATCGCCGCCCAACCTGTCCTGGCGAGATTGAATGTGGGAATCGATATCATGAGCCTCTCCTGTGTGTTGAAAGAGACCCGGTTTTAACTTGACGTGGTGACTCGAAATTGATGCAGCCTTTTCCTACGCCGGTATTATCCGGATCAGGTTCTAGGGTTTACTGGCAAGCCAGAATCTCAGGTCAGGTAGACCACCCCTAAGGAACGAAAACGATTATAACCTATTTCAGAGCATCAATGTTGTTCAATGATCGGTTGCAGCTGGGGGCTGATACGCCATACCGGGTTAGCCTGCTGAAAGGCGTAGGCCAGCTGTAAAACAGAATATTCCTGGTGGTGTCGGCCGACAATTTGAATGCCGACCGGGAGGCCTGTATCGGTGAATCCACATGGCACAGAGATGGCAGGTAGACCCGTACATGAAATGTAGTAGCTGGATTTCATCCAATCAATATAGGTATCCATCGTCTGGCCTTCAATTTCGGTAACGTATTCTTCAGTAACATCAAATGGTGGTACCTGTGAAACAGGCAGGACCAGATACTCATACTCCTGCATCATGTTGCCAATGCGGCGGAACAGGTTGGTTCTCATGCGTTCCGCCCGGGCTATATCGAGACCGGATAGTTTCAACCCTTCTTCTACATTCCAGATGATGCTTTCTTTGTAATACTCTCGATTTCTGGTGATACCCTCGTGGTGCAATGCCGAAAAGGACCAGGCGCGGAGCGTCTTGAACACTTCGTCAGCATCAGTGAAATCCGGACATTTTTCTTCAACAATGCAATCGATGGATTCAAATAGTTTATGGCTGCCTGCTATGATTCCCTGGACATTTTTAGCCACTGGAAGTTGCCCATCGAAATCAGGACTAAAGGCAATCTTCACGCCTTTAAAGTCTCGTTTCAGTGGTTCAAGGAATCCAATCCCTGATTTTTCAATCGAAATAGGCACCCTTGGGTCGGGTCCCGCTATCGCGGCAAGCAAGAGTGCACAGTCCTCTACTGTGCGGGCCATGGGGCCGAGAACAGGGAGCGTAAACCAGGTGGATTCGGACGGGAATGCCGGAACTCGACCCGGGGACACCCGGAGCCCGACGACATTGCAAAAACTGGCCGGATTTCGTAGTGACCCACCCATATCACTGCCATCTGCAATCGGTATCATTCGTGTTGCCAGTGCAACCGCTGCACCACCTGAACTGCCACCACAGGTCTTACTGGTGTCGTAAGGATTCAAAGTTGTGCCGAACACGTCGTTAAAAGTTTGTGATCCTGCTCCCCATTCAGGCGTATTGGTCTTGCCTACAGTGACAGCACCGGCATCAACCATTCGCTGTACGATGAGGGAATTGGCGTCTGGCACGTGATTCTTGAACAGCCTTGAACCGTAGGTCGTACGAATTCCTTTTGTATTAACCAGATCTTTATGGGCGACAGGAAGACCTGCAAGCAAACCTGGATTGTCACCCCGTGCAATTTTCGCATCGACGGTTTTTGCCATGTCTATCGCGTGTTCTGGTGCCAGGGTTACAATAGCGTTGACGATGGGATTGGTTGCTTCTATTTGTTCAAGATGTGCACGCAACAATTCGCTAGCAGAAACAGACTTTGTATCAATCAGCTTGCGAAGTTCTACAGCAGTTTTCGAACAGAGTTCAAGATTGTCGTTCATGGGCTATCCCACGGAAAAATCAATGTTATAGCATACAGGGGTTTAGGTAGATGGATAAATTGTAGATAACAGATGCCCAGGTTCCATTGTCCCTTGTGCCATTATCCTGACTTCAAGCACCAGACATGCACCGCCTGAAGATGTTATTCGAATGCTCTGCGAGGCAGATATCAGAAAAACGATTATGGCCATCGAGCCGAAATCAGGATCGGTAGGTTCAGTAGACGTGAACATAATTGAAATCACACGGAAAGGCATCGGTGAAAGTAAAAACACCAGGGACATTCCCGACAAAACACTTGTTTACCCTATTGCGTGTTTGTTGCAGACGACTGTCAATGGTTTCGAGTCTGAACCAGATTTGCAGTCGTTCGTAGGTTAAACAATCGACCTGGAAAAACGTTAGACTAGAAAACACCTCATGAAGTGATGTATCAAGAGCCAATAATTTTAACAAGTCGCGTTGCAGTTACAAGTTGAACTTAGATCATAATATCTCTTAGCTGATTGTCGTGAATTTAAAACGACCCTGGAATCAAGCCAAGGCAGAAACACTAACTAAACGAGGATTATATTATGGGATTCGCATTATCCAGCATCAAACTCAACAGCCCGGCATTCGATCAGGGGGGCGCTATCCCCATCCTGCATACTGGAGAGGGGGCGGATACTTCTCCGGCACTCGAGTGGAGTGATGCACCAGATGGCACCTGTGCCTATGCGATCATCTGCCATGATCCGGATGCCCCCCTGGTTACCAGTCAGGGTACTTACGGGTTTGTGCACTGGGTTCTATACAATATCCCTGCTGATGCCGATAACCTCAGTGAGGGTACAGACCAATATACTTGTGGTAAAAATGACTTTGGCAATGAAAGCTACGGTGGGCCCATGCCACCAAATGGGCATGGTAAGCATCAGTACTATTTTTGGGTGCTGGCGCTGGACCAGGATCTTTCGCTGGAAAATGGATTGACCATGTGGCAACTACTGGAACGTATTGAACCCAGCCTCATTGGCATGAATCGCCTGGTTGGTGTTTACGAACGTGACTGATCCAAATCGTTGCCTTGATTGAGTGGCAGGGTCACCAGCCCGGGTTTTACCCGGTATCCCGAGGGACACCGGGAGTCTGGACAGCTTGAAGCTGGCTCATGATATCCCTGGCACGTTCCTTCTGCGGTCCCGTTTTTTTTGGCATGGAAAACCCCATACGGGTAGCATATTCGCGATGGTTCTTCACAAAATCTGCGTAGTCATCGTACTTGCAGGTCTCAGCGAGATTCATCAGGTCATCGTCGCTGATTATTTCCTGCATTTCTTTCCAGCGTCCCTCAAGGGAGAGTGCGTGTAACTTTAAACCTAACTCTTCGAGCCCATGCAATCGTAGTACATGGTGATAGCTCCTGGTGGATCCGTAGAATGACAGGGGAACCCTGAGTTTTTGTAGACCCTGGTAGATTTCATCATCATTTTCCCCGAGTACAAGATAACCGCTCATGGCAATATCGATGTCCTCCCAGGTTCGGCCGGACCGGTCGAGACCAATCTTCACATTGGGCAAGAGGGTTTCGCGCATGTATTTATCCGTCATGATGCCGCCGTGGGGCAGTATGCCATCAGCAACTTCTCCTGCGACCCTTGCCATGGCTGGCCCAACAACCGCCAGGAAGACTTTTGGCTTCGGAAATTCAATCGGGCCGGGATTAAAATTCGGGGTCATCAGTGTATAGCGATATTCCTTGCCGATAAACTCCGGGTCCGTGCCATCCTGCCAACTATCCCAGACGGCTTTCATCATCTTGATGTATTCCTTCATGCGCGGTGCGGCAGGGCTCCAGGATCCGCCGAAACGGCGTTCATTGTGGCCTTTTACCTGGCTGCCAAGGCCGATATTGAATCTTCCCCTGGTCAGCTGCTGGATATCCCAGGCTTCCATCGCCAGTACCATTGGACTTCGGGGAAAAGCGATAGTGACGGAGGTCAGCAGTTCAATTTTATCTGTGGCATAACCTGCCAGTGCCATGGTCAGGATTGAGTCATGTGCCAATTCGCCACAGTTGATGTAATCATATCCGTTAGTTTCCGCTTGCTGCGCCTGTTCTGGTGCTTTTCCTGGCCAGCCACCTACACCTGTGCCCAGTTTCATCTACTCGCCTTGTTTATCTGGATTGGCCCTTAAAAGACCACTAATCAACTGGCACGTCAAGGCACATTATCGTCAGCACCCTGTGAGATATGTTACAGATATGTTTACAAGTGGTACCCTGCCAGGAAAGACAAAATAAACGAACGGTATTATCAAGTGATGACACTTCAAAATAATATGGATAAATCTTATGGATCAATTTTATGGATCAAAGTAAAGCGCACCTTGGTGTGACATTTGGCAGTCTTGCTGTTTTAGGTCCGAGGGCAGTAATGGATATTGCACGGATTGCCCGGGATATGGGATACCAATCTCTCTGGACGGTTGAGGCAACGGGCACTGATGCCTTCACGTCGCTGGGCAGTGTGTCCGCGGTTGCGCCAGAACTGGATCTCTGGCCACCGGGATTATTCCCATACAACTCCGTACGCCGACACTGGTTGCCATGTCAGCTGCCACGCTGCAGGCGCTTGGTCCAGACGTCAATATCTGGTTGGGAATAGGTGTTTCAGCGCCAGGTATTTTGAAACAACATGGCGTGGACGTGACCAGCAGACCTATCGCCATGATGCGTGAATATGTGGCACTGCTTCGCGAGTGCCTCTCCGGTGAAACCGTCTCCTTTGAGGGTGATTTCTGGCAGGTGAAACGATTCCGGCTGGGTGTTCGATTGGGGGAGCGCAAGCCTAAAATAGTCATGGCGGCGCTCAACCCGCAAATGTTGAAGCTCGCAGGTGAGATCGCGGATGGTGTGCTATTGAACTACCTGCCTGCTTCCCATATTGCATCATCAGTAGAGATCATAAGATCCGGTGGTAGCGCCAGGATTTTTAGCTATGTACATGCTGCAGTTGGTGATTTTGAACAGCAGGCCCGTTTTGCTCGCAGAGACCTGTTTAACTATGCAATGGCAGACAGTTACGCCAATATGTTTTGCTCTGCAGGGTTCGCCGACGAAATTGATAACCTGAGGGCAAGACACCGACAACGGGATCGTGAAGGTGCACTGGCTGCAATATCAGAAAACATGATTCAAGCGATCGATTTTATTGGGCCGGAAGCTGAAGTGACTTCTTTCGTTCGATCATACGTTGACGCGGGTGTTGAATATCCTGTTCTTATGCCTTTGCCCTGGGGTGAGGATCGTGGAGCAGTGGCGAGGCAAACCATGGCGGCGGCCGTACTTGCTGTTGAACAGCAAAATTGAACTGTCTGGAACAGCACGGTTAAAAATGGAGATAAAGCGAACAAGGACTTAGCTTATGCTGAAAATAATCTCCGGCTCATCGGTTTATTCACAGCATGACCAGTCCGGCGAAGACATAAGCAATAAACGCGCAGAAACCTGAAAATAGCGCGTAGGGAAGTTGAGTTCTCACGTGTTGCAGCAGGTCACAGCCGGATGCCAGGGCCGATACTGCAGTTGTATCAGATATCGGCGAACAGTGATCTCCGAATACGCCACCCCCCAGGATTGCTGCAAGAATGAGTTCTGCTGGTAACTCCAGCGTTTGTATCAGGGGGACGCCAAGCGGTATCAGTATTGCGAAGGTGCCCCAGGAAGTACCTGTTGAGAACGAGATAATACCGCCTGCGATAAATAACATGGGTGCGACTAATATCAGCGGCAGGAAGTCTCCCACCAGGCTGGCGATGAATATTCCCGTACCGAGTTCCTTGAGACTGGCGCCAAGTGCGAGGGAAAACAAGACGATGGTGACCAGGGGTAGAAGTTCGCCCATGCCTTCAAATGCAAATTTCATTAACTGGACCTGACTGTGCTCTCCCTGGAACAACATCATGATAAAGGCAATCAAGCAGGCCAGTGATGTTGCGTAAAGAACAGATTTGGATCCATCGCCTGCCGTCAGGTTCCCGTTACCAGTCCAGAGCATGAATGCGACCATACCGAATATGAGCACCATCATGGGCACGATTAAATACCTGGATTTGCTCGCGGGAACCTCAAGGTGAACGACGGCGGCGTTAGAAGGATCATCCTGGATATTTCTTAGGGGGCCAAATGTTTTGCCTGTATAGGCAGTATAAAATACCAACGCCAGTGTAAATATTGCGTAGAAGTTAAAAGGAACCGTGCTCCAGAGTATGACGGCTGCCGGTTCCTCAAATTCATAATTGCTGAGCAACGCAAGAATGTATGCTCCCCAGCCATTTAGCAATATCATGATGCTGACGGGTGCGGCGGTACTGTCGATGATGTAAGCAAGCCGTGCGCGGCCCAACTTGAATTTATCGAACAATCCTCTTGACAGTATACCGGCCGTTAATATGCTCAGGTTGCTTTCTACGAAGATGGCACCCCCTACAAAGCTGGTTAATAATGCAGTGCGGCGAGGTGTCCGGGCGATGCCTTTGTTGATGAGTAGTTCAACCAGTGCTGTAACACCGCCGGATTGCCGGACAAATGCGAGAAGCGCACCGATCATCAAACTGAAAACAAGAAGGCGGGTATTACCGATATCAGAAAATACGGCAACGATTCGTTCGAGGCTGTTCAGCCAGCTGATGCCCAGTGTCGGGATGGAGGGCGAACCGAGTAACCATTCAGAAAGAAAGATGGCAGAAAAGAGCGCAAGGATGACTTCCCTTTGCCATAGAACGATGATAATTGCTAACAGCGGCGGCAGGATTGAAAGCCATTCCATAGTGTACCCTTCAGATTTGTCTCTCTAGCATATTTCAATTCAGAAATGAGGCTGAAGGAAAGTGCCATCAAGCTCTTAATTTTAGTCGCTCATGGAGTTGTTTAAATAGTTTGTCTCGTGCTGAATTCATTTGTTCAGCGGCTTCATTGTCTGTCATTTCTGAGTCGAATGCATTCGGCTTCTTGAATGTAACACCCGGCTTTAGATATTGGTTGCGTCGCGGCAGTGAGAGTTGAAGTGCCGATAAACCTGATCACTGTTGAGTGCCGAAAATTCAACGGCGTAATGCTCACCAAGAAGCGAATATCAGTATCCGTGTAGGTGCGCTTGAATCCGTTCTGGCGAGCAAGCTGGGCCTTAGTTTTGACATACTGTTGCATCAGGCGTTTTACTTGAACCAGGGAGTCGTTCGTTACTTTCATCAAATAGCGAGTAATCATGCCTTTTATCGGCCTTACCGGGCAATAGATATTCGTGCTTCACCAATGTTATCTGTACCCAGCGATAGCGCGCTTGTTTACTGGTCGCCAGAGCAATGGCAGCTTCCTGCGTGCGCACTAAAAAACCGTTTGATCGCGGCAATCGTCGTTAGTTCTTTCAGACTCATGATCTTTTTCACCCGATGATCACGAACTATTGCAATAACCTTTTCAGACTCATCTCATGTCGGAAATACTATTCTGCCGTCTACAGGTTCATCTGATGCTGGAGAAGAGTACTGGTTTTGAACTTGTAGGTGCTGATTTAAAATCCCAATGGGATTCGATTATTGTAAGCATGGATGTTGACAGGATGTTGCATGATTCAAAATAGATTGGTTTGCCACTATGCTCGTAGCCGTAACGATGATTTTGATTTAGTACTCAAGTTTGTAAATCCGCTTCACGTTGCCACCCAGGACTTTTGGTCGTACTTCTTCAGATAATTGTTCTGCATAGCGAGTCAGGTCATCCACCCAGGTATGGGGATGATCCGGATGCGGGTAATCCGTCGCCCACATAAAACAATCCGCTCCCACCTGCTCAATAATGTGCGGTGCAGCTGTTTCGTCCGGGTCGCCGGAAATAAAACACTGCCGACGAAACAGATCTGCTGCGGATGGGCGCTTGATATTCAGGGACGCCGAGAATGCATCCAGGCGATCCAGCATGGCACCGATCCAGCCAGAACCTGCCTCCAGGACACCGAGGCGTAGTGCCGGAAATTGCTCCAGGGTACCCAACGAGAAAAACGAGATAAGCGCTTGTTGTACGATCGCTCTAAGCCAGATGGCTTCCCCCCAGGCGCGGCCGTGTCGCGGCCAGTCAAAGATATCTGCGGCAGCAGCGTGCGGCGTAAAAGTTGGATGAATTGCAAGTGGTACATCAAGCTCCACACATTTCTGGAACAAGGGATAATGGGCCTGGTCACCGTGAATAACCTTATTGTGATTAAATGGATTAACCCAACTGCCCTTGCATCCATCTTTCACTGCTCGCTCCAGCTCTTTTACGGAACCCTCTACATCCAACAATGTTAGCTGGGCGATAGGCACCAACTTTCCTTTTGAATCCCGGCAAAAATCCGCTATCCAGCGGTTGTAGGCACGACAATAGGCGAGGCTGAGTTCCGGGTCAGTCAGTTCCACCTCCCACAACAAGCCAATGGTTGGATAGAGCAGTGTACATTCAAGATTTTCCTGTTGCATTAAATCCAGTCGCTGTGCCGCATCACAGGAGCCGAACGGCATATTGTCAGAGTAACGCCGCTCCGGGCTGGGTCGCATATCTTCTTCACCCATGGCGCCAAGTAGTCCCAATGATCCCTTGCGCGTTCTTTTCGAGGGTTGTTGGTTTATTTCAAGATACTCGTAGCCCTCGTCATCCACGCCTATTCGCAAGGCACGATCTTTATACCTGTCTTCTAAATAGTTCTCCCACAGATCAGCAGGTTCCAGAATGTGACCATCGGCATCGATGGTGCCGGGGTACTTGAAACGTTTAATTTCGTATGCCATTGAACGATATTTCCTTTGTCTATAGAAGTCCGTTGAGGCGGTTCAGATTGGCGAACTGCATGGGGTCCAGGTCTTTGTCCACCAGAGCGGGATGGTCTGGAAGATAACGGTGAGCTCGATAGATGCTGACGGTCGCCTCGCCCCGTTTGTTGTTATTGATGAATGGATTTATCCACTCCCAGACTACCTCACTCGCCCGATTAACTTCGAACAATCGTCCGCTGGTGCCTTCGCAGATCAGTACGTTACCCGAGTCGAGCCGGGAGGCACCTGATATGTGCCCACTGTAAAACTGGCTAAAAGGAACCCCGTGATAAGTCCAGATGATCTCGCTTGTATCGGGATCGATTTCTATTACCCGGGATGTTGCCTGGCCATTATCAAACACCTGGATATTCTTGTCATTTACCCAGATTGTATTGTGCTGTCCGTGGGTTCGGTCAAACTTCCATCTAATCTTTCCCGATTCAGCATCGATGATTGCGACCCGGTCCGTATTTCGAGCAGAAAATACAATGTCACCCTTGCTGTTAACGTCGATACTGTTGACGTGTGTCCATTCCCATCGACGGGTTGTGGGATATATGGGATCTTTCACCGGGTCGAGCAGCTTCCATATATGAATTCGCCTGACTTCCTTTCCATCTTTATCAACTTCAACCAGGTCGTCACCCAGAAGTCTTGGTAAACGTTCTCTTGGCATCTTGAAACCGCCGCGGACCTTCTTGTGTAAATCCTCTGGCAATTCAACCCATTCGGGTACCATGGTGTTACCGTTTTCAAATCGATAGAAATCATGGTGTTGCGCACGATTTTCATATTCCCATACGACATCCCCATGCCAGTCTACTTCAACCAGCGTGGTGTGATAGCCGCCTAGTCGGGTCACATGTTGTTCGAATGGTAAAGGTGCTTTTGTTGGTTCGTCCTTCGGAGGGTCCGGCAGATTGACATCGGAGCCTGTCATCAGCAGGTTGCCATTGTTGAGCAGTCGGCCATAGCCAGGGTGGATATGCTTAAACGTCCAGCGGTGAACAACGCGGCCATCCATATCGATTAGATAAGAGGATTGATCACCATGGGGAGTAAGAAGTGTGTAACCTTTTGTTGACAGTCCGGACCGGTGATAAGTTAATCCTGTTGATCGATTAATTGACCAACCCATAGCTGACTCCAGGGTAAATACATTTCCTGTGAGTTTACCTGTAATTTGAATTTGATGTTACGCTGAAAAAAATCAGCGGAATAACGGGTATCTTATGATCAAGAATTGGAGGTCGTTAACAACGACACATTTTACACCGGAGAAGACGCAGGCTACCGGCGACAGGGGAATGGTGGTCACTAACAATCCGCTGGGGTCTGCCGCGGGAATTGAAATGCTCGCCGCTGGTGGTAATGCGATTGATGCTGCCGTTACCGCACTGTTCGCACTCACCGTTGTGGAGCCAATGATGGTTGGTGTATTCGGGGCCGGTATGTCGACCATTCACCTGGCGTCTGGAGAATATAGATTTATTAATAATTACTCCATTGCTCCCGCTGCTGCGACCGCCAGTTTGTACCGGCCCCTGTCCGATACCTGGCCAGACTACCAGCAGGTAGAGAATCGTGAGAATGAGGTTGGTGTGCTTGCTACAGGTGTACCGGGGAGCCTGAAGGGTTGGGTTGAAATTCTGGAGGCCTATGGGACACTCTCGCTTAATGATGTGATGCAACCGGCAATCCGTTATGCCAGGAGGGGATTTCCTGCCACCGGATACTTGTGCGAAATCATCGCCAGGTTTTCAAATGACATCATGTTGTTTCCTGAGACATCGAAAACCTGGATGCCGGGTGGAACGCCCCTTAAACCTGGTGAAATGGTCAAACAACCTGAATACGCTGAAACGCTTGAACTGATTTCCAGCAACGGACCGGATGTTCTCTATGGAGGTGAACTGGGCGAGCTGGCCGTAAACTACATTCAGGGGGCAGGTGGGATTATTACCATGGATGATCTGCGGTCTTATGAAACCAGCAGGGCAGATGTTGTACATGGCACCTATCGGGGATTTAATATTATCGGGCCGCCGCCGCCCACCGCAGGTGGGGTTCATGTCATTGAAATGTTGAATATTCTTGAAGGATATAACCTGGGTGAAATTGGTTTTGGAACCGCCGACAGTGTTCACTTGTTGGCAGAAGTCATCAAAACAGGATTTGAGGATCGCGGAAAGTACATGGGTGATCCTGATTTTTTGGATGTGCCTGTGGAGATGTTGATTGATAAGAAATTTGCGGCAGAACGTCGTCTGCAAATAAACATGGAGCAGGCCCGTCGTATTAACACTGCCTACCAGGCGGAATCAAACAGTACGACACATATGGCTGCCGCAGACGCGAGTGGAAATATCATCACGGCGACGCATACCATTCACAGCGCTTTTGGTTCGAAGGCAACGGTACCCGGAACCGGGATGTTGTTGAACAACACGATGAACATATTTGACCCGCATCCCGGTATGGCGAACTCCATCGCACCGGGTAAACGGGTGACCAGCAGTATGTCTCCCATTATTGTGGAGAAAGAGGGTGAGCCGGTTTTTTGTGTCGGTTTAGTTGGCGGCACCAGAATATTCCCGTCTGCACTTCAGGCTATCGTCAACGTTATTGATCATGGCATGTCGCCGCAGGAGGCCGTGGAAGCACCCAGGATCTGGACGCTGGGAGAAGACCTGGAAATGGAAACCGGTTATCCGGATAGTGTGAGATCGAAACTGGCACGGCGAGGGCACAATATTACCGAATTGCCGATCATTGGTGGCGGCATGGGTATGATCATGTTTGCTGACAACACAATGACAGGCGCCTCTTGCTGGCGAGCCGATGGCACTCCGATGGGTATCGGTGGCGGCATGGCCCGAACTGGTATCCGCTTTAACGTTTAGCTGTTAAAGGTGATCCGTTAATTTCTGTCCGTTGCTTTTCCGCATTTATCTTTTGTGAACCGAATTCGCCGTCTGTGCCAGTTTTCTTCTCGCGCTACTGAAAGCACCTTTCACGGCTGTGACGCCACGACAAGATTTGTGGTTGATTTAATGAATAGCACCAGGCTCAGGACTGAGAGCAGTGCAGCCAGCAGAAACGGTGCCCCTGGAAAGTATATTGTTGCTCCACCGCCACTGTAGAATCCAAATACCTGAGTCATCATCGGTGGACTGATGATGGAGGTCAGACTCATCATACTCGATAGCCCTCCCTGGAGTTCACCTTGCTGGGATGAGCCAATTTGCCCGGAGGCGATGGCGTTCATTGCAGGACCTGCGAGTCCGCTTAGTGCGCCAGGTATCATAGCGGCATACATCATCCAGGGGGCATTCGCAACAGCGTAACCGCAAAAAGCAAAGACAGACATGGTCATGCCAATCATTCCGGCCCAGCGCATGCCCACTTTTGGAATAACGATACGGATCAGAAATCCTTGTACAAGAACCATCAAGGCGCCAATAAACCCGAGCGAGTAACCTATTTCTCGCGGAGACCAGTCAAACTTTTCGATGGTATAGTAACTCCAGATGGCCGGAAGAACATGGTGGCCCAGGTTGTAGATGAACATCACGCCGAGAATAGCAAAGACAACTTTGTATTTACTGAGTTCGCTAAACGTTGCGAACGGATTAGCCCGGGCTGGATTAAAAGATCGTCTGTTATTTTTCTCCAGCGATTCCGGGAGTATCAGTAATCCAAATACAAAATTGACGGATAAGAGTGCAGCAGTCGCAAAAAAAGGTACCCTGGCACCATACTCTCCAAGAAAGCCGCCAATCACCGGACCGATGATAAATCCCATACCAAACGCCGCACCCATCATTCCAAAATACTGGGCTCGTTCCTCGGGCTGGGTGACGTCTGCGATGTAGGCATTACAGGTGCTTAATGTCGATGCACCAATTCCTGAAATGAGTCGACCGGCCAACAGCAAAATCAGGCTTTGTGCAAACCCCATCAAGACATAGTTGATCGCCAGAGCAACCATTGAGATGAGGAGGACAGGCCTGCGACCATATGCATCCGATAAATTGCCGAGCACTGGTGCAAAGAAAAATTGCATGACGGCATAGACAAACATCAACCATCCGCCGTATTGGGCGGAAGCCGCAAGGCCTTCACCGGTCACATCCATTATCAGGTCCGGCAGCACAGGTATGATAATGCCGAAACCGACTGAGTCCATCAGGGCTGTAGTGAAAATAAAGGATAGCGCGAGTTTGTTGATTGTTATCCAACGTTTAAGTGAACGATTGTTGGGGAATATTGGGCAAGCCTGCTAACGATTGCAAGTCCGCTTCTAAAGAATAGTGCAGGGATGGTGGTGCACTGTTGCTCAATCTGAATGGCGTTCTGGTAGAATAGAATCCGCGGTTGAACCGGCTTGCGTCTTACAGACAGGAGATCTGCCGAAAGAATCAGCCAGTGGTCTTTCTCGCGGTTCAGGCCGATGAGGTTCTTCTGAACCCGGAAGGTTCCGCGTTGGCCGAAGGGTATGGACTGTATCGCGCTTAATACAAGATACTGCCGAATAATTTTGTGACCTTCCCCTTGTTAAAGTTTCCCGTGTGGTGATTTATTGACTACTGTATATACAACCAGCATGTTGGATGATACGATATGATTCACGAGTTTACACTTAGATGGGTATTCACCTGAGGCTTTATATCGCTGAAAAACCTGGGCTAGGCCGTGCAATCGCTGATGTCCTGCCAAAACCTCATCGCAGGGAAGAGGGATGTATCCGCGTTGGTAATGGCGACTATGTTAGCTGGTGTATTGGTCATTTGTTAGAGCAAGCGGAACCCAAAGACTATGACCCGGCATACCAAAAATGGTGTGAGGAACACCTGCCGATTATTCCGAAAGACTGGAAACTAAATCCCAGGTCGAAAACCAGGAAACAGTTAGCGGTATTACGCAAGCTGGTGAAACAATCAGATGAAATAATCCATGCAGGTGATCCCGACCGGGAGGGTCAATTGTTGGTCGACCAGGTAATCGACTATCTTGGGGTCAAGGGCAAAAAACTTGATGCTGTGAAACGCTGCCTCATCAGTGATTTAAATCCTGCGGCAGTAGAACTTGCATTGACGAAACTGAGGAGTAATAAAGACTTTTCACCCCTGTCTACTTCAGCCCTGGCAAGGTCCAGGGCTGATTGGCTATACGGCATTAATATGACCCGGGCTTATACATTGCGTGGGCGCAAAGTCGGCTTCGATGGGCTGTTATCGGTGGGGCGAGTGCAGACCCCGGTTCTTGGCCTGGTTACTCGCAGAGATCAAGAGATTGAAAATTTTGTCTCACGGCCTTTCTATGAAGTGCTGGCCCATCTCGAATTGGTAGAGAAAAAGACAGCCGACGAAACCGCGCATTGTTTTGTGGCCAAATGGCATCCCAGCACGGCTTGCGAGGCATACATGGATGAAGACGGCCGCGTACTTTCAAAAAAGCTGGCGAAGAATGTCGTTGAACGCATATTCGATAAACCTGCCCGGGTTAAGGATATGGTCGTCAAAGCCAAAATCCAGGCGCCACCCTTACCCTACAACCTGTCAACATTGCAAATTGACGCTGCCAACAGGTTTTCCATGAGTGCACAGCAGGTGCTGGACCACTGCCAGAGTTTGTATGAGCGCCACAAATTAATCACTTACCCAAGATCTGATAACCGCTACTTGCCGGAAGAACATTTTTCCCATGGGGCGAATGTGGTAAAAGCCGTCGGAAGGAATAGTGAGTCGTTAAGCAATCACGCAGAACTCGCAGATACCCGGCTAAAGAGTAAAGCCTGGAATGATAAGAAGGTCAGCGCGCACCACGCAATTATTCCCACCGAAAAGTCCAGTAAGGCGGAAGTTATATCCAGGCAACTTTCAAGGCAAGAGTTGCAGATTTATGAACTCATCGCGCGTCAGTTTCTATGCCAGTTCTATCCCAGACACGAGTATACCGATACGCGGTTAGAACTGGAGATCGAAGGAGGGCTCTTCGTTGCCAGTGTTCGCGAATCAAAAGTAGAGGGATGGAAGCAGTTGTTTCCGGCTGTATCCCGAAAGCGGAATAAAAGCGGAGATGAGGCGCCATCCCGTTTGCCAGCGCTGAAAAAGGATGAATTATTACATTGCCTGCGCGGAGAATTGCTGGAGAAACAAACCCAGCCACCAATGCATTTTACGGATGCAACCCTGCTGGCAGCCATGACCGGCATTGCGCGATTCGTCAAAGACCTGCAGGTTCGAAAAATTCTTAAGGAAACGGATGGATTGGGTACGGAAGCAACCCGGGCAGGAATTATAGAATTATTGTTTAAACGGAAATTTCTAATTCGAAAAGGCAAGCAGATTCGTTCCACGCAAACGGGGAAGGCCCTGATCCAGAGTTTGCCGGAGAGTGCCACATTGCCTGACATGACCGCACAATGGGAGTTTGTACTCGATGCCATCAGCAAGAAACAGGCAAATTATTCTGCGTTTATGCAGCCTCTAATAGATTCTTTGCATGCCTTGATTTCACAGAGCAAATCCATTCTTCCCCTGGAGCTAAAGGGGTTGAAATCGGGTAAGGGAAATTTCAAGAAAAGTCGGCGGCGTAAATCTAAAAAGGCAAGTAAGTAATGTAAGCGTCGTTTGCCTTTATCATTTCAAATTTTCTTCGGTGTACAACGATAATTCGATCATTCGTTCCAATAACTTGTCAGCAGGTAAACCGGGGAAGTTTTTTAGCACCAGCTCTTTTGCGAACAATCGTGCAATGTAGCGCAGCTTTAAGGCACGGGTTTTTGACGCATAGACAAAATCCCTGTGCCCATTATTAATTACAATAAGATTTTGTTCTTCGTTGTAACGGGAACGCCAAAGCTCTCCAGCGGCATGTAAGTAAGTATATCCTGGCAATCCCGTTCGGTGGCCTGCATTGGAATCAACAGTGCTTTCCAACGAATCAGTAATGGTGATTAACGCTTCTGCTTCGCAGGTAACTTCACGTTGCCTAACTGTTAGCTTGATCTTAGCTAACCCGGGTTCATGTCCAGCGG
>Ga0114950_10001940_pt1 | contig 15809 bp, 11 predicted proteins | sample N075metaG_FD_83503 | JGI IMG/M metagenome (GOLD analysis project Ga0114950, IMG submission 83503) | Deep subsurface microbial communities from Kermadec Trench to uncover new lineages of life (NeLLi) - N075 metaG | ecosystem: Environmental > Aquatic > Marine > Ocean trench > Sediment | place... | reverse complement strand
TTTCCCGGGTGTAGGCATAGCTCTTGGTGGAGCCTTCGTGGTCGTTGAAGGTCACGCAGGGTGAAACGATATCCAGCAGCGCGAAACCCTTGTGGCCCAGGGCGGCTTTGAGCAGGGGCACCAGTTGTCCCTTGTCGCCGGAAAAACCTCGTGCAACAAAGGACGCGCCCATCCCCAGCGCCAAAATCACCGGATCGATCGGCGCCTGGCGGTTCTCTTCGCCCTTTTTGGCCTTGCTGCCTATATCGGCGGACGCGGAGAACTGCCCCTTGGTTAATCCGTAGACGCCGTTGTTCTCGATGATGTACACCACATTGAGGTTGCGCCGAATCGCATGAGCAAACTGACCGAGCCCGATGGACAGGGAATCACCGTCTCCCGATACGCCGATGTAGTGCAGTAGCGGGTTGACCGCGCTGGCGCCCGTGGCGATGGCGGGCATGCGCCCATGGACCGCGTTGAAACCGTGGGAAGGGCTCAGGAAATAAGCCGGGGTCTTGGATGAGCAACCGATACCGCTGAGCTTCGCCGCCCGGTATGGAGGTATGTTGAGCTCGAAAAAGGCCTGCACGATGGCCGCGGTGATGGAGTCGTGCCCACAGCCCGCGCAAAGCGTCGACAGTCCGCCTTCGTAGTCGCGCAGATTGAGTCCCAACTCATTCTTGCGCTGTCCGGCGTATTCGACTTTTGGCTTGCGAATATAAGTCACATCGATTCCTCGTTGTCTTCAGGCAGCGGAACCCTGTTCCTGTACGCTCATGATCCCATCCAGTACATGGTTGGACCCGATCGGGAAGCCATCGTAGTGCAGCACCGAGATCAGCTTACGCTTGGACACGTCCATTTCCAGCACGAGCATGGATTTCAATTGCGCGTCCCTGTTCTGTTCGACCACAAAAATCCGCTCGTGTTTGTCGAGAAACTCCTGGACCTGCTCGTTGAAGGGAAAGGCCTTGATGCACATGTAGTCCAGCGGCAGTCCCTGAGCGTGCAGCCCGTCGAGCGCTTCCCGCACCGCAGCGTCGCTGCTGCCTATGGCCAGGATGCCCGAAGTGGCGCCACGCTTCGCAATCACCGTTGGCTCGGGGACCAGGGATTTTGCCGTGTCCCATTTTACCAGCAGACGCTCCATGACATCCCGGTACTCGTCCGGGTCCTCGGTATAGGCGCCATATTTGTTGTGCCCCGATCCGCGGGTGAAATACGCACCCTTGGGATGCTCCCCAGGCAGCGTTCGGTAGGGGATGCCGTCCCCGTCGGAGTCCAGGTAGCGATGGAACTTGTCCATCTTTTCCAGATCCTCGGCGTGCAGCACCTTGCCCCGGTCACCCTCATAGCTGTCGTCCCACTCCAGCCGCGGACACATCCAGTCGTTCATGCCAATGTCCAGATCGCTCATCACCAGCACCGGGGTCTGCAAACGCTCCGCCAGATCGAAAGCCTTCACGGCGTGATAGAAACAGTCCTCTGGATTGCTGGGGAACAACAATACATGCCGCGTGTCGCCATGCGAAGCATAAGCCGCCAGCAACAAATCTGCCTGTTGCGTGCGTGTGGGCATGCCGGTAGATGGGCCGACGCGTTGAACATCGAACAACACCGCCGGCACCTCGGCATAGTAGGCATAGCCCAGGAACTCACTCATCAGCGAAATACCCGGACCACTGGTGGGCGTAAAGGCGCGCGCGCCGTTCCAGCTCGCCCCCAGCACCATGCCAATGGCCGCCAGTTCATCCTCGGCCTGCACGATGCAATACAGGTTCTTGCCTTCTTCATCGCGACGGTAACGTTTGCAATAGGCGGCAAAAGCATCCATCAACGATGTGGAAGGTGTGATGGGGTACCACGCGCCAAAGGTGGCGCCGGCATACAGACAACCCAGGGCGGCGGCCGCATTGCCTTCGATCATCATGCAGTCGCGGGTCTTGTCCATGGCTTCAACACGGATGGGCAACGGGCATTCGAAATGTTCTTTCGCGTAGTCATAGCCCAGATGAATAGCCTTCAAATTGGAGGCAACGAGTTTCTCCTTGGATGCAAAGGTGTCCTTGAGCAACTGCTCGATCACCTTGAGATCCATATCGAGCAGAGCTGCCAACGCCCCCACGTAGATGACGTTCTTCAACAGAATCCGGATGCGCGCTCCCTCAAAATTCTCATTGGATATTTTCGACAGCGGCACGCCGAGCACCGTGATGTCTTCACGCTCCAGCCGCTTGACCCGGGGCCAGGTGGAATCGTACAGCAGGTATCCGCCAGCACTGACCTCGTCGCGGTCCTGGTCATAGGTTTCCGCATTCATGGCCACCATCAGATCCACGCGGCCCGAGCGGGCGATATAACCGTCCTTGCTCACGCGAATTTCATACCAGGTGGGAAGCCCCTGGATGTTCGACGGGAAGAAGTTCTTGCCGGCGACCGGGACGCCCATCCGGAACACGGTCTTCATGACCAACGCGTTGGCGCTGGCGGAGCCTGTGCCGTTCACGTTCGCGATCTTGATGACAAAATCGTTGATTCCGGCGGTCTGGTTCATGCACCGTCACCCGCGTAGGGAATCTTCAATGAGAACTTCTGCATGTCCCAGGCGCCGGTGGGGCAACGCTCCGCGCACAGACCGCAATGCACGCAGACGTTTTCGTCCTTGAGCATGACGCGTTTGGTCTGGGGCAGGTCCTCGGATACATATATATCCTGCTCCATGTTCAGGGCCGGCGTGTTGAGCCGCTGGCGCAGTTCTTCCTCGGGTCCGTTTTCCGCGATCGTCAGGCAATTGACCGGACACACATCAATGCAGGCATCGCACTCGATGCACAGCTTGGCAAAGAACACTGTCTGGATATCGCAGTTGAGGCAACGCTCGACCTCTTCATCCGCTTGTTCCGCGGAAAACCCCAGCTCCACCTCGATATCGAGGTTTTTGAAACGCTCCTTGAGACTGACGTGAGGCATCAGGCGACGCCCAACGGGATCGAAGTCGTTGCTGTACTGCCACTCGTGAATACCCATCTTGGTGCTCACGAGATTCATGCCAAAGGCCGGGCGATCCGTCATCGATTTGGCCTGGCAATAGTTGTGCATCGAGATGGCCGCCTGATGACCATGCTCCACGGCCCAGATGATGTTCTCCGGGCCCCAGGCCGCGTCACCGCCAAAGAAAACACCTTCACGGGTGGACATGAAAGTGGTCTTGTCCACCACCGGCATGTCCCACTCACCGAACTCGAGACCGATGTCCCGCTCGATGAAGGGAAAGGAGTTCTCCTGGCCGATGGCCAGAATGCATGAGTCACAGGGAATCACGACTTCGCCTGTGGTTTTGGACTTGAGTCGGCCGTCCTTTTCGTCTTTGTGCCATTCAACCTGGGAGAAACGCACGCCGACCAGCTTGCCATCCTCGATTACGTACTCTTCCGGCGAATGGTTGAGGATCAGATCGATCTTTTCCTCGAGGGCATCATCCAGCTCCCAATCCGAGGCCTTGAGAAGGTTGCGCGGTTTGCGCGCAACCACACGGACTTCTTTTCCACCGAGACGCAATGAGGTGCGGCAACAATCCATGGCCGTGTTGCCACCGCCAATGATCACGACTTTTTCGCCGATGGAATCCACGTGATCGAAGGCAACAGATTCAAGCCACTGGATTCCGACAAAGATCTCTTCCGTGTCATAACGACCGGGCATTTCCAGGTTCTTGCCCAGCGGTGCCCCGGTACCCACAAACACCGCGTCGAATTCGCCTGAATCCAGCAGTGCTTTAAGACTTTCAACTTCGCTGTTGAGCTTTAAATCTACGCCCATGTCAACAATGTCATTGACCTCCTGGTCGATGATCTCCGGCGGCAAACGGAAACGGGGGATGTTGGTACGCATCAAACCGCCGGTCATGTCGAGCTTTTCGAATATCGTGACCTCATAGCCCAGCGGCATCAGGTCATTGGCCACGGTCAGCGAAGCGCAGCCACATCCGATGCAGGCAATCTTCTTGCCGTTCTTTTTCTTTGGAATCTTCGGCAAACGGTCCTTGTAGTCGCCGGCCAGATCGGAAGCGACCCGCTTGAGGCGGCAGATCGCGACCGGCTCACCGTCGAGGCGGGTGCGCCGACAAACGGGCTCGCAGGGACGGTCACAGGTGCGACCCAGGATGCCAGGGAACACATTCGACTTCCGGTTGACCATGTAGGCATCCGTGTACCGCCCCTGGGCGATCATCCGGATGTACTCGGGCACGTCCGTATGGGCCGGGCAGGCCCACTGACAGTCAACCACTTTGTGAAAATAATCCGGTTTGGACGTATCGGTCGGTTTCACCGTGCACCATTAGCTGTTGCGGGGGGCCTGTTGGAGCCCCATGGGGGGCCCTTTTGACTCAGTGGGGGCCCGTTGCGAGCGCAACGAGCGATGTTACACGCGGCCGCCGCAGCTTGCACGATTGTCCTGGTCGTCCTGTTGCACGCGGACGCACAGCACGTCGCAGGGCGCGTCGTGGATAACCGCGTTGGCCGTGGAGCCCAGCAAACGGTCGATTCCATGCCTGCCGTGCGTCCCCAGCACAATCAAATCAAAAGCCCCTTCCTGGGCGTAACGCACGATCTCGGTCTTGGTGTAACCGACCGCCACCTCCCGGATGGCATTGCCGGCCCCGGCCCGCTCCGCCAGTTTGGCCATACTGTCCCTGGATAGCTTGACCAGCTCCTGTTCATCCACGTGCCAGGTGCTGGTGGTAGCGAAAGGATAATCGATCCCCATGGGTGGCATGACCTCCACCACGTGCATCAAGGTGAGTTCGGCGCCGTTGCGTTCGGCAATCTCAACCGCGCGGGTCGCCACGGTGCCGGCGATCGGCGACATGTCGACCGGCGCCAGAATTTTCGAATATCGATGTCCCATCGTCCGTTTCCCGACTGACCTTCCCGTAGAACCAGATTAAACGCCAGATTTCACCGCGCCAATGCGCACATCCCACACCTCGGGCCACGCCTCGGGCCAAGATTCAGGCAAAGATCCGGGCAAAAGCCAGACAGTCCCGTGGCTGGCGGGACAGGTTGGGGTGTACCGACCAGCGTTCCACCAGGCCCTGGGGAGACAGGCCGGCCTTTTCCAGCACATAGGCCGACGCCAGGTTATCGATATCGCAAACAGCCCAGACCTGCTGGATGTCCTCCCGGGCATCGCACCAGGCGATAACCGCTTGCAGGGCTTCGGTCATGTAGCCCCGGTTCCAGTAGGACCTGGCCAGAACAAAGCCCAATTCCGCCTGCTGGTTCTCCCGCCAGGCCGAGATCATCCCCATCGTTCCCGGGCCCTCCCGCGGTGTCATCAGCCAGGAATGCTCTTCGCCCAGAATCATTCGATTAATGGCGCCCCGCAGGAACACCTCGGTGTCCACCACGCTGCGCGACGGGACCCAGGTCAGATACCGGGTCACCACCGGGTCGTTGCCCCAGGTCTCAAATATGGCCCGGGCATCCGCCAGCCGTGGCGGCCGAAGCCGCATACGGGGGGTCAGGAGGATGCTCTCGGTCTGATTTGGGGCGATTTTTGGGGCTTTTGCCGGCATGACGATGCGCAGGGGGCCTCGAGGCCCCGGCTTGAGTAGAATAGGCTGCTGAGCCGGCCGCCACCAGTGCGACGCCGGCCATTTTTCGCTCAACAGCAAAGAATTCCGCGACAATACAAAAAGGACGGCGCAAGGATGGCCTTCGACAATACTGATATGAGTACAGCGAGCACCGAGACCACCGCCGCACCGCAGAGCGCTGCCGGCGAAGCCTTTGCGGCCCTGCGCGCGGCGATACGGCAATGCATCATCGGTCAGCCCGCACTGGTGGACCGCCTGCTCCTGGCGCTGCTCGCCGACGGGCATCTGCTCGTGGAAGGCGCTCCGGGGCTGGCCAAGACCAAGTCGATCAAAGAGCTGGCCGCCCGGATCGAAGGTGACTTCCACCGCATCCAGTTCACGCCGGACCTGCTGCCGGCGGACCTCACGGGTACCGACATTTATCGGCCCGCAGACGGTTCCTTCAAATTCCAGGAAGGACCGATCTTCCACAACCTGGTGCTGGCGGACGAAATCAACCGGGCACCCGCGAAGGTTCAATCGGCACTACTCGAGGCCATGGGCGAACGCCAGATCACCGTGGGCCGCACGACCTACATACTGCCGCAGTTGTTCCTGGTAATGGCGACCCAGAACCCCATCGAACAGGAAGGCACCTACCCGTTGCCCGAGGCACAACTCGACCGGTTCCTGATGCACGTGCGCATCGGCTACCCGGACGGTGATGCGGAAACGCAGATCCTCGAACTGGCCCGTAACGAGGCCATCGAAGCCATCGAGGAAAGCAGCACCCCTGAAGTCCTCGTCACCCAGGAGGAAGTGTTCCAGGCGCGGCGCGAAGTGCTGTCGATACACCTGGCGCCGGACCTCGAGGAATACCTCGTGCAACTGGTACTGGCCACGCGGGACCCGTCCCCCTACAGCCAGGAACTGGTGCGCTGGATGCAATACGGCGCCAGTCCCCGCGGAACCATCGCGCTGGATCGTTGCGCCCGGGCACATGCCTGGCTGCATGGCCGTGACTACGTGTCTCCCGAAGACATGCACGCGGTCGCTTTCGACGTGCTGCGTCACCGTGTCCTGCTGTCCTTCGAAGCCGAAGCCGAAGGCGTCGATACCGATCACTTCATTCGCGAACTGCTCCGGCTTGTACCGGTACCCTGATCATGACCCACAGCGGCAACTTGCTCGGTGTCGTCAGCGACGTCGACGAATTGATCCAGCTCCGATTCCAGACCCTGGGCCTGGATTTGTGGTCCGGCAGTCGTGTGCAGACCTACCTGAGCGGCGGTCACCATTCGGCGTTCCGCGGTCGCGGTATCGACTTCGACGAATCCCGTTATTACCAGCCTGGTGACGACATCCGTCACATGGACTGGCGTGTCACCGCCCGCACGGGCGTGCCGCACACCAAGGTGTTCCGGGAAGAACGGGAACGCCCGGTCTTTCTGATCGTGGACCAGAGCCCGCACATGCGCTTCGGGACCCGCGTCGCGTTCAAGTCGGTCATCGCCGCACGCACTGCGGCGCTGTTCGGGTGGGCCGCTGTCAACGGGGGCGATCGTGTCGGCGCATTCGTCTCCGGCGTGCTGCCGGATCACGAGATCCGGCCTGCGGGCGGGCGGCGGGGTGTATTGCGCCTGATCCGAGGCCTCGCGACCGCGTCGGCGCAAACTCTCGAACCCGACAACGGCGCCAACGTGGGATTGGGTGAAGTACTCGCCAGAGTCCGACGCGTGATACGGCCCGGCAGTCTGGTCGTGATCCTGTCGGATTTTGCCGGGCTGGACGAGGAAACCGAAAGGCATCTCACGCGGCTGCGCCAACACAACGATCTGCTGGCGTGCTTTATTTACGACAACCTGGAAGGCACCCCGCCTCCGCCAGGGCGTTATTCGGTCACCGACGGCAAGACCATCGCCGTACTGGATATGGCGGATCGGCAGGTACGCCTTGGATACCAGAGCGGGTTCCAGACGCGGCTCAACAAGACAACCGCGGTGATGCACAGCCGCAGCATCCCCTTGTGGCGGCTGGCCACGCATCAAAACCCGGTAGACATTCTGCGGCGGGGTTTTGCCGTACAGGCGAAATTCGCACCGCGCTTCCGCCGGGCCAGCTGAAGTCCATGAACGAAATCCTCGGCCAGTTGCGCGATATCCATATGCCCCCGGAGCCCGGACTTTGGCCTCCGGCGCCGGGATGGTGGGTGCTGGGGCTGCTCATATTTGCGGGACTCCTGTGGCTGGCGTGGCGCGGCTGGCAGGCGTCGTCACGCTACTGGTTGTATCGAAGGGTAGCGGCAGACTTGAACACCATTTGTTCCCGTCATGCCCGCCACGGGGATGATCAGCGTCTCACCGCGGATGTTTCCCGGCTCTTGCGTCGAGCCGCGCTGCGAGAATACACGCGCCCGCGCGCGGCCGGCTTGACGGGTGACACCTGGCTGGCTTTTCTGGACGAAACCCACGGCGGGAACGATTTCAGCACCGGACCCGGACGATGTCTGGCGACGGTGCCGTACGGCGATCGTACGGAACGGGTCGACGCAGACGCCCTCGCCGGCGTGGTTCGACACTGGCTGCGCGGCAACCTGGGGCATACCAACCACAAGAGCCGGGAGCAGGCCCGATCTGGGGCGGGACACTGAGCATGCTGCAGATCGTCTGGCCCTTTGCCCTGCTCGCCCTTCCGCTGCCCCTCCTGGCAGCCTGGCTCCTGCCGAGCGCACCGCGCCAGGAAGGCGCCGCCCTGAAAGTGCCTTTCTTTGAACGTCTCCGCTCACTGGCTGACGCAGACGCCCGGCGTCGCAACTGGCTGCGCCGGGTACTGGCGATACTCGCCTGGCTGGTGCTGATACTGGCCGCGGTTCGGCCCCAGTGGCTGGGCGAACCGGTGGAACTGCCCCGCAGCGGTCGTGATCTGCTGCTGGCAGTGGACATTTCCGGCAGCATGGAAACCCGTGACATGAAACGCGGCAATGTGCTGGAAACCCGCCTGGAGGCGGTGAAGCAAGTCGCCGGCGAATTCATCGAGCGCCGCGAGGGCGATCGTATCGGCCTGGTGCTCTTTGGCCGGCAGGCGTATCTGCAAACCCCGCTGACTTTCGATCGCACGACCGTACGCACCCTGTTGGACGAGGCGGAAATCGGGCTTGCGGGCAAGGAAACGGCGATCGGGGACGCCATTGGCCTGTCGGTCAAACGCCTGCGGGAACGTCCCATCGACCAACGGGTACTCATTCTGCTCACCGACGGCGCCAACACGGCCGGCGCCGTAACACCGTTGCAGGCGGCCCAGGTGGCCGCGGCGGAGAGCGTACGCATTCACACGATCGGTGTCGGGGCCGACGAATTGCTGGTGCGGGATTTCTTCGGTACGCGACGGGTCAATCCATCGGCGGAGCTGGACGAGGAAACCCTGGGCCGCATCGCGGGGATGACCGGTGGACAATACTTCCGGGCCCGGGACAAGGAAGCCCTGGAAGAAATCTATGTGTTGCTGGACGAAATCGAGCCCATCGACATGGACACCGAGACCTTTCGACCTACCTCAGAGTTGTTCATGTACCCGTTGGGGCTGGCGCTGACACTGAGCGCGCTGGCAGGCTTCCTCGGCCTGCCGTGGTCGTTGGCCTGGAGTCCTGGCCGCAAGCGCAAGGAGGCTCTCGCTTGATCGACTGGACCCAGTTCCATTTTCTGCGGCCCGACTGGTTCTGGGCGCTGGTGCCGTTGGGCGTTTTGATTGGCGCGCTGTTGTGGCGGATGCGACAGGGCGATGGCTGGCGCGCCGTGTGCGACGCGCACTTGCTCCGCCACTTGCTGGTGGGCCGCGCCGAGCGGCGTCGCGCCCTTCCACTGATCCTCCTGGGTCTGGCCTGGCTGGTCGCGGTGCTGGCGTTGGCAGGGCCGACCTGGTCTCAGCAGCCGCAGCCGGTATTCCGCACCACTGAGGCTCGTATCATCGTGATGGATCTGTCGCGTTCCATGGACGCGGGGGATGTGAACCCCTCGCGACTCCAGCGCGCCCGCTTCAAGGTCGCCGACATTCTGGAACGCAGTGGTGAAGGCCATACGGGACTGATCGCCTTCGCCGGTGACGCCTTCATCGTGTCACCGCTGACCGAAGACGCCAATACGGTCGCGGCGTTACTGCCGGCGCTGACCACCCATGTGATGCCGGTACAAGGCAGCCGTCTGGACCGCGGCATCACCAAGGCGGTGAAACTGCTGGTCCAGGCCGGATTCAGCACCGGCAACATTCTGGTGATTGCCGATGGCGGCGCCGATGACCAGGCGCGCAAGGCAGCGGCGCAAGCCGCTGACCAGGGCTACCGCGTGTCCGTGATGAGCATCGGCACCCCCGAAGGCGCGCCGGTCCCTTTGCCCGACGGGGATTTTCTGAAGGACAGCCACGGAAACATCGTGATTCCCCGCGTTGAACGGGGCGCGTTAAAGGCCGTTGCTGCCAGTGGTCAGGGACGCTACACGCCCATGACCCCGGACGCGCGGGATCTGGACTATCTGCTTGCCACCGAAACCGCCGACCTTTTCGATATGGACGCCACCGCGGTGCATGAAACCAGCGACGCATGGGCGGAACAGGGCCCCTGGCTGGTGCTGTTACTGCTGCCACTTGTGGCGCTGACCTTCCGGCGTGGGTGGGTATTCTCGTTGATGTTTCTCGCGCTCGGCCTGTCACCGCGCGCACACGCCGTGAGTTGGGACGATCTGTGGTTGCGTTCCGATCAGCAGGCCGCAAAAGCCCTGACCGAAGATCGCGTGGAGGATGCGGCGCGGGTGGCACGGGATCCGGCCTGGCGCGGCAGCGCGCAATACCGGGCAGAAGCGTTCGAAGAAGCAGCGGCGGACTTTTCCGCTCTGGAGTCGGCTGACGGCCACTACAACCGGGGCAACGCCATGGCCCACCTGGGCAACCTGGAAGGCGCCATTGCCGCCTACGACGAAGCGTTGAAACGTGACCCGGAACACGAAGACGCGACCTTTAACAAAGAATTACTGGAACAACTCAAGCAACAGCAGGAACAGCAACAACAGGGCCAGGAAGGTGAATCCCAGGAAGGCGAACAGCAGGACGGCCAGGACCAGACCACCGAAGGCGAGCAACAGCAACATCAAGGCGAACAGGGAGAATCCTCGGGCGAGGAGTCCGAACAGGACCAGGAGCAGGAAGGCGAATTCACCGACGCCGAGCCCCAGTACCAGGACGCCCCACCGGAATTCAGTGAATTCGAAGAGAACGAACTCACGCCCGAAGAACGTCAGGCCATGGAGCAGTGGCTAAGGGCCATACCCGACGACCCGGGCGGTTTGTTGCGCCGGAAGTTTCTGCGCGAATACCAGCGTCGGGCCCGGCGGGGTGAAGACGTTTACTCCGGCTGGTAGTCCGCCGTTACCAGGGCTCGGCGGGCAGCGTTTACAAGAATATGTGTCAATCATGAAAAAACTGATCGCATTACTCATTTTGTTTGGGGGGCTGTTTGGCGCCGGGTTTGGCGCGGTGGCCCAGGCGGAACTGACCACCCGCCTGGACCGCACCACGGTGCTCGAGGATGAAACCGTGCGCCTGATCATCGAACAGGCGGGCCAGGTCCAGGGCGAGTCACCGGACTTCTCGCCGTTGTTGAAGGATTTCGAGATCCTCGATCGCACGCAATCTACACAGATGGAGATCGTCAACGGCCGCGGCCGATCCACCACCCAGTGGATCGTTGAGATCGCGCCCAAACGTACCGGCGACATCGAGATTCCGCCGATAACGGTAGGCAGAAATACTGCACCCGGCGTCACGCTCAGGGTGACGGCGCGCGAATCAGTCGCGGGTGAAGGAGAGGCCCGAACGCTTTTTATCGAAACCGAGGTGGACAACCTTGAACCCTACGTCCAGAGCCAGGTGCGCCTGATCATTCGGTTGTTCCAGTCGGTCAACGCCAACATCCTTGATGGCACGCTGACCGAGCCAAAACCGGAAGACGCGGTCGTGCAGCGCCTGGGCGACGATGTGCGTTACCAGACCCGGCGTGGCGACCAGGGTTATGTCGTGATCGAACGGCGTTACGCGGTATTCCCGGCTGCAAGCGGCCCCTTCGAAATCCCTCCGATTCTGTTCGACGGACACGTGGCGGATGCCGCCTATCGCCAGGCATTGCGGGATCGTTTCTTCAGCCGCGGACGCCGGACACGCCTGCGTTCCGATCCCATTCGCCTCGACGTTCGACCACGCCCGGAAGAGTTCACCGGCACGTACTGGTTGCCCGCCCGGAACATGAAGCTCAAAGAGACGTGGTCGGAAGAAAACCCTGTGTTCCGGGTCGGCGAGCCCGTGACGCGCACAGTTACCCTCGAGGCCCAGGGTCTGGATATTACCCAGCTCCCGGAGCTGGATATCACCAGCATCGAGGGCGCCAAGGTCTATCCCGACAAACCGGCCACCAGGCGCTGGGCTGACAACGAATGGGTATTCGCGATGCGCGAACAAAAACTGGCGGTGGTGCCCACCCGCGCCGGCGCCTTCACGCTTCCCGAGGTTCGTCTTGCCTGGTGGGACACCCGGGCCGACGAGCAACGCACCGCGTTGATACCGGCCCGGGAGATTGACGTGTTGCCGGCCAGCGGGGTGGCCCCGGACGCGCCACCATCGATCGGCGACGGGGCGGCGGCCGTACCGGACGCACCCGTCGTCGCCGATGCGCCGGCCGGGAGCGTTGCCTTTTCTTTTGAGACCGCCAACCGCGGTTTCTGGCCCTATCTGTCGGTTGCGCTGTTCATCGCCTGGATCCTGACGTTGTTGGCGTGGTGGCAACAAACCCGTGATCGCAAGGCAAAAGCGCCGGAGACCCGCGAAGCCCTGGACGTCCAGCAGGCGCTGCAGGCATTAAGAAAAGCCTGCAAACGCGGCGAGCCCCGCGATACCCGGGAGGCGCTGCTTGCCTGGGGCCGGGCGACCTTTGCCGCCGACCCACCCCTGAACCTGGGGGGACTGTCGAACCGCATCGTCAACGCCGAGCTCGATGAACAGCTCCGGCGGCTGGATGCCGCCCTGTACGGGGACGGGGAATGGGATGGCGGCATGCTGTGGAAGACGGCGAAGGAGGCCCTGCGGCCACCGAAACAGGAGAAGAAACGCCGCGCCCCGCTGCCGGAGCTGTACCCCCAGCCGGCCCGGGGCTGAGCGGCGTTAGCGAGCGACGATCTCTTCGAAGCGGGCCGTGACGCCCGTGTCCGGTGGGCGGAGGCGACTGAAAACAACGATCGCGAGGGTGGAAAACAAAACCCCTGGCACGATTTCATAAAGATCGAAAATGCCGCCGGTCAACTGCTTCCAGACGATCACGGTAAGCCCGCCAACGAGGATTCCGGCCAGAGCCCCGGCGCCGCTCATGTTCCGCCAGAAAAGCGACAACACGATGGCCGGCCCGAAGGCTGCGCCAAACCCCGCCCAGGCATAGGCCACGAGATCCAGCACCTTGCTGTCCCGGTCCATCGCCATCACATAGGCAATGGCTGCGATGGCGATCACCGCCACGCGACCGATCCAGACCAGTTGGGTCTCGGTGGCGTTGCGATTGATCAACCCTCGATACACATCCTCCGTGACCGCGGAAGAGGCCACTAGCAACTGGGAGTCCGCCGTGGACATGATGGCCGCCAGGATTGCCGCGAGACAGATCCCGGCGATGACCGGGTGGAATACGATCATGGCGAGACGAATAAAAATCTTTTCCGAATCCGCGTCCTCCAGTCCCGGCACCATGGCGATGCCGGAAAAACCGGCCAGCAGTGCCGCGGTCAGTGTAATGAACACCCAGGTGACGGCGATGCGCCGGGCGCCGGGCAGTTCGGATTCGGAACGGATGGCATTGAAACGCGCCAGGATGTGGGGCTGTCCGAAATACCCCAAGCCCCAGCCCAACAGAGACGTGATGCCAATGAAACCCAGCGCGCTGCCGTTGGCGTTGCTGAAAGGATTGAGCAGTTCCGGGTTGGTCATCTCCATGCGGGCGGTCACGACACCCCATCCGCCGGCTTCGTTGATGACGATGGCCGGTACCAGCACCAGCGCCAGGGCCATGAGCAAGGCCTGGAAAAAATCGGTCCAGGACACGGCAAAGAACCCGCCCAGAAAGGTATAGGCGATCACCGCGCCGGCACCGGCCGCCACCGCCCACTGGTAGTCCAGCCCGAACACGGACTCGAACAGTTTGCCACCGGCAACGAGTCCTGAGCTCGTGTAGAAGGTAAAGAAGACCAGAATGAAAATGGCGGATACCACCCTGAGCAGGCGCGTGGTATCGGCAAAACGTCGCTCGAAATAATCGGGAATGGTGAGCGAGTCATCCAGGGCGGCGGTGAAACGCCGGAGTCGACTCGACACGGTGCGCCAGTTCGCCCAAGTGCCAACGAACAACCCCAACGCGATCCATCCCGCTTCGTAACCCGCCACATAGGCATATCCGGGCAAACCCATGAGCAGCCAGCCACTCATATCCGACGCGCTGGCGCTCATGGCGGTTACCCAGCGCCCCATTTTCCGTCCGCCGAGAATATAGTCCGAGAGATCCCGGGTGCGGCCAAAACCCACCAGACCGATGGCCAGCATGGCGGTGAGATAGACCGCGAAGGTCCAGATGATGGTGGCGTCCACAGGAAGCTCCGCTCAGGGGATAGCCTTCAGAAGGTTACCCCATCCGGCGGGGAAGGTTTAAGACGGGCGATGGTGGGTAAGCGGAGGCCCGGGGTCGAAACTGCGAAACAGCAGCCGATCCCTGCCGCGATGCTTCACTCGCTGGCGTGCGTACAGAAGCAATACGAGAATACCCCGTACGGTGCCGATGTCTCGATGAGCGTCCGCACATCGCGCTGGATCGCGGCCAGAGTGGGGCTGGCACCCACCAGGTCATCGAAAGGCAACTCGAGCCGGGCGGCGAGATCGATCCCCGCCCAGCCCAGAGTGATGGTGGACCACTCCATCAGCAACCGTTCGGTAAAGGTCAGTTCGCGTTCTATGATCTGGATGTCGTAGTCGTCACTGATGCCGGCCTTCTCCGCTGCGCTGGCAACGGCTTGATAAAAACCACCCAACCGGTCCACCAGGCCCAGGTCAAAGGCGTCCTGTCCGCTCCACACCCGGCCTCGCGCGATGGCGTCGATTTCTTCTGGTGTCTTGCCCCGGGCTGCCGCTACCTTGTTGATGAAATCGTGATAACCGTGCTCCACGATTGTCTGGATGGCGTCACCCAGTTCGGGTTGCAGGGGCCGATCCGCGCGCAAGGAACCCGCCAACGGCGATGTGCCCACCCCATCCACATGAATTCCGATTTTGGCAATAGTGCGCGAATAACTCGGAAATAACCCAAAGATGCCGATGGAACCGGTTAGCGTAGTCGGGTTCGCCCAGATCTCGTCCGCATCCATGGAAATCCAGTAACCGCCGGACGTCGCCAGCGAACTCATCGAAACAACCACAGGCTTACCTGAGTCACGAGTCAGTTCGATCTCCCGGCGAATGACGTCAGACGCAAAGATGCTGCCCCCAGGCGAATCCACGCGCAGCACGACTGCCTTGATGTCGTCGTCTTCCCTGGCGCGGCGAATCAGACGTATTATGGAAGTGGCGCCGATGACCCCCTGGGGCTGGTCCCCGTCCTGGATGATTCCACGCGCCACCACGACGCCGACCCGATTGGCGGAGCGGCGCAATATGGACTCTGCATCGGTGATCTGCAAATAACTCTGGAAATCGATCTGCAGGAACGACCCGTTCGAGTCTTTGCCTACGAGTTCGATGAGATCAGCTTCGACTTCGTCCCGGCTGGATATGTGATCGATCAGGCCTGCCTGGAGAGCGGTTTTTGCGCCGCTGCCACCGTTGGCCCGCAGATGTTCCGCGTAACGCCAGACGTAATCATCGATGGCGTCAGGGTTCAGGTCCCGGGCTTCGGCAATATCGTCCCGGTACGCGGTCCAGAGCGACTCCAACCACTGCATGCTCGCTTCCTTCGCTTCCTCGGACATGGAGTTGCGCAGGAAAGGTTCTACAGCGCTCTTGTACTCCCCCACCCGAAAAACGTGGACATCCAGTTCCAGTTTATCCATGCCTTCCTTGTAGTAAGTCGGGTACACGGAGTAGCCCTGCATGAACACCAGTCCCTGGGGGTTCATGTAAACCTCGTCGGCGGTGGCGGCCAGGTAGTAGTGGTGCTGCATGAAGCTGTCGCCATAGGCGATGA
>Ga0114950_10001938_pt1 | contig 15811 bp, 12 predicted proteins | sample N075metaG_FD_83503 | JGI IMG/M metagenome (GOLD analysis project Ga0114950, IMG submission 83503) | Deep subsurface microbial communities from Kermadec Trench to uncover new lineages of life (NeLLi) - N075 metaG | ecosystem: Environmental > Aquatic > Marine > Ocean trench > Sediment | place... | reverse complement strand
GCCGAACAAATCGATCGAAGCCCCTCCGGTGTCGATTGTCTTGCCGTCGATGAGATTGACGTTGGCGCCGCTGAACGACACAGCGCCGCCACCGGTTTTGATGTCCGCATCGATCGTGAGGTCGCCCAGCAACGAGTAGTCGATCACGTCGTCTGCGAGTTCGGGCTGGCCCGAGTTCGCCCGAAAGTTGAGGTCGAGGGTCATCTCGCTGTCGTTGTTCGTGATTGCCCCAATGATCTTGATGTCGCCGGCGGCCAGCAGTGTCAACGAGGCCTCGGTGGCGGGCAGGGCGTCGGCCGCGTTGAAGATGAGGGCGGCGTTGAAGTTGATGTTCCCCACCTCGTTGCCGGCATCAGCCGTTTCGCCCTGGGTCGTGATGGTGACGTCCGCGCCACTCAGCAGCACCGACTTGATCAGCGCGACGCCGATCTCGGAGGTCGTGCCGGTGCTCGGGACCACCGTGGGGCTGAAGATCAGATCGGGGTCGTAGCTCCCGTCTTCGATCAGTTCGTCGTCGAGACAGCTCGTGCAACTCGCCACGATGTCGATATTGAATGGATCGAGCAGCCACTCGCCGCCGCGATCGCTGTCGAGCCCGCTGCGTGCGTGAATCAGCGGACTGCTCAGCACGTCGAGATGCTCGAGCCCGGAGGTTTCGACGAAGCCACCGCTACCCGAGATGACGCCACCGCGCGCGGTGATCGTGCCGTAGCTGCGCGTCGTCTTGTCCGACCAGACGATGACCTCGCCACCCTCGCCCTCGTGAGTGGCGTCTGCGCGAAGTTCCGTGTGCTTGCCGACGAAGGTGCCTTGGGAGGTTCGCGTGCCGGCTGCGCCGCCGCGGTCGCCGCCCACCAGGATCACGCCACCCCCTGAGTATCCGGACGCGTCGAGCACCGCTTCGTCGGCGATGGCCACGAACTCCCCGAGGACCTTGATGCTTCCGCCGACGCCACCTTGCGAAGTGTTCGTCGCATCGAGCCGCCCGTGCCCCGAGACTTCGACCAGACCCCCGGCTCCTGCTTCGAGTTCGATTTCCCGGGCTCGAATTAGACCCTGGTTGCGAATCGCGAAGGAGAGCATGTCCCCGGCCAACATCCGCACCCTGCCGGACCCGGCGTCGATCGTGCCCGAGTTGTCGATCGCGGGAACTTCACCAAACTCTCCCATGTCGCTCGGTCCGCCCACAGGCGTGGGAAGGGCCGAGTGGATTACCACGTTGCTGTCGTGTTCGCGCAACCAGACCTCGTCGCCCACCACCGCGGTCAGGGTGCCATCGGCAAGATAGATTTCTCCGCCGTTGGTGATCCGCGCGCCGATCAGCAGCGCGCTGTCCGCGTGAATTTGGCCGAAGTTGGCGACTTCGCCGACGATATTCTCGACGTGGAGATCCCCCGCTCGGAAGTCCGTAACCGAGACATTGCCCGCGATCGCGACCAGGCGACCCACGTCGATATAGGAACCGTCGGCAAAGTGCACCCCCGCCTCGTTGGCGAACACGCATGACGAATCGCAGCTGACCCTGCCGCGAAAGACCGAGACACTCATCCCCGACGCCTGGTTGAGCACGCTCGCACCCCGGTCTTGAACGAACCTCAGGGTGTTGTCGGCCTTTTGATCCATCACATCCCAATGGATCACCGCCCGGTGGACTTCCTGTTCGAAGGTCGTATGCGTCTGGGTGTTATCGGTGAAGACCCCGTCCTGGGTTGTGGCATTGCCGATTGCGGTTTCGGTGGTCCCCCCCGCGAAGCTCGCCGTGGCGGGGCTGACGAAGAAGCTCCAAAGCGTGAGCCAGGCGGCTCGCCGCTTCCACGGTCCGTTGCGCACGCGCAAATGCGCGGCCAGGCCCGGGGACGACTTGCCGCCCCTGCCTTTGGCACCGCCCACGCGACCAAAACTGAGAGCCTTCATGCCCAACCGCTCATCCGTATCTGCCAACTCCTGCCTTCATTTCGACCGCGACCCCGCTGCAAACTCGCCCGAGTTTGCGGATCAGTACATGATGCTGAGGAGGAAGTGAAACTTTCCCGCGTTGTCGATCCTGACCTGACCGCTCGAGTTGCTGTGCGATTCCACGATGCCCCGAGCCCAGTCGGCTCGCAGGCGCAAATTACCCTTGAACGTCGCCTCCAACCCTACACCAGCGGACATCAAGAACTGATCGAATTCAGAGACCTCGGCGCCGCCGTTGCGGTCGCTGTACCCGAGGTCGATAAAGCCGCGAAGCACCAGGTCCCAGTCGGGTCGGCCGTACACTTGCTGAGGACTCGCGCGAAAGTCGCCGATCAAGGGGATCCGCACAGGCTGGCGTCGAATCGGCAGGGCGCGAGGCAAGTGGAAGCGGTACTCGGCGCTACCTATATAGACGGAGTCGCCGACAGAGGCGCCTTGCTCAAAGCCCCGCACGCTATAGAGGCCACCGATCACCTGGGAGAGCTGGGGAATCAAGCGGTAGTTGAAGGCGTATTGGCCGCGAAAGCTGAGTGCAACTTCGTGGGCGAGGGTCGAACTGTCGGCCGTCGAGGGATCGGCCCAGGCTTCTCGGTTGAGCAGGGGTTCGAGGTAGTGGCTCACACCGATGTTCCAGTGCAGTGCGACCCAATTGTCGTCGGCATCCGTGCGGCCAAGATTGATGATGTTGTTCCCGTCTGCACTGCCTACTTCCAAACTCAGACGGCCGCGCAGGTTCGAGTATTCGTTGATTCGCTCGGTCTTGACGCCAATCGTTCCGGTCGATAGATCGAAACTTCCTCGATTGCTGAACGAGGTATTCTTGAAGTTCACCCGCCGAAGTCTGGCGCCGACAAAGGTGTCGACGAACAGATTGCCTCGCTGCCAGGTTTCGTAGATCAGTTCGCCGCCGAGGTTCCAGTCTTTGGTGATCGCCTCGGTGACCTCAAAGTCCGCGAGTTCTCCCAGGCCGATCTCGACTTGGCTGAAGCCTCCCGACGCACGCCAGCGCAAGTGGTCACTGCCCCACCACGGAATCTTGTCTCGCTTGAGCCAGGCGAACCGCCCGGGCTCGAAGTCGCTGGTCTCCATCCAACGCGGGCGCTGCTTGCGGAACCACGGCGCTTCGTAGGAACCGTTGATGCCATTCAGGTTGTTGAAGCCGGCGTTCAGGTATTCGAGATTGAGGATGTCGTCGCGGTTGGTGAGCTGACGGTGGATGATCCCCAGGCGACTCTGCCAGAGGTTGGTGCGCTTGGTTCCGGTGTCGGCAACCTGCAAGTAGGCGGTGAAGGGTTTGGGTTCGTGGACGCGATAGTCGAGCGCCACGCCGGTGCCGTCCTCGGAGGCGGCGAGCGCGGCCTCTACGTGGCGACCCGGGTGTCGGTTCAGGCGATACAGATAGTCCTCGAGCAGGTCCTTCTGAATCAGATCCGTGGTTCCAGAGGCGGCGTGGATCTCGGGTTGCAGCGGCGAGCGATCGCGAATCTCATTGTGGTATTTGTGATTCACGACCCAGGTGCCCTGGATGCGGTGCCCCACTGCGATGGTGCGGACTTCCTGGATCCGACCGGTCGAAACCAGGAAGCGCAGGGGTCGGGACGACCCATCGGAGTCCGCAAATTTGCGCAAATCTTCTTCGCTGCGGGGATCGATGTCCAGGGGGTCGGGCAGGACATAGATACCCAGCAGGCCGAGGTCTCGAGTCGCGCGCAGCAGGGAGCGGGAAATACTTGCGAGCGCGCTGGCGTGGAAGCGGGCCAGTGGCTGGGAAGCGCCGGTCAGGCGAACGCGCGCGAGCTTGCCGCCCGGACGGGGAGAAACGTATCCACTGTCCGTGGGCTGGAGCACGACCTCGTGGGGGAAGATCTGCGCGAGCGAGGGATGGTCGGGGTGGGGCACCCGGAACGTCAGGCTAAAGCGGTCCACCTCGAACACCGGACCGTCGCGCTCGGTAGCGCCCGAGGCTTCAACCTCAGTCTCGGAAAGTGCCGGTAACGCCACGAACATGCTGCACAAAGCCGCGAGCATCCCGAGGCGCCCAGAGAGGCGAAAGAGGGAGCGTTTCGGGGGGCACAACACCCGGTTCATCGACCAGTCTCTCGAAACGCGGGCATGGGAGCCTACTCGCTTTGTACGGCAGTGATCTGTTTGGGGGTGTACAGCCTTTGACACCCGCAGCAATCGAACTAGTTCGCTGAATACACAGAGAGAACTCGCCTTGGTGCAAATATCACCAGGGCGCGCCCCACTTTAGCGATCATGTGCAAAACTTCGAGCCAAATGGGGGACTTGCTCGGGTCCGGCGGTCTCGGAGTGGTCTTTCCGTCGAGAATGCACGGGGATCGCGCCCAATCCCCAGAACCGCTCTGGCCGAGGAAATATCATGCCGAATGTCCTGGAGATCGAGAAACGCGACGGCGTCGCGACCCTCACCCTCAATCGCCCCGATGCGATGAACGCGCTTTCGGTTGAACTCCGCGCTGCGTTGGCAGACGCCTTCCGCGCCCTGCAAAACGACGACCAGACCCGGGTGGTGATTCTGACGGGTGCCGGTCGCGCCTTCTGCGCCGGTCTCGATCTCAAGGAGCTGTCGCAGCCCGGCGTCGCGGAGGGGAACGGCGAGCGGGACTTCGGACGCGCGCAGAGCCCGGTCCGGGCGATGGCGGCCTTTGCCGGTCCCATCATCGGCGCGATCAACGGCCACGCGATCACCGGGGGTTTCGAGTTGGCGCTCGCTTGCGATCTGATGATCGCGTCCAGCCGCGCCAGCTTTGCAGACACCCACGTTCGCATGGGGGTGATGCCGGGCTGGGGCTTGAGCCAGCGACTGTCGCGCATCGTCGGCATTGGTCAGGCGAAGGAGATTTCGTTTTCCGGAAACTTCGTCGACGCCGAGCGCGCACTCTCGCTGGGTCTGGTCAACCGAGTCGTGGCGCCCGACGTGCTGATGGACGAGTGCAGCAAGCTCGCCGCCGAGATGGCGTCCTGCGACCCGGAAATGCTGCAGAGCTACAAGCGTCTGATCGACGAAGGCTACGGCATGAATTTCCGGGACGGTCTGGCGCTCGAGGGCAAGAACACAGTCGGAAGGTTGAGCGAGATCGATGCGGATGTAATTGCGGAGCGACGCAAGCAGGTGACATCCCGGGGCCGCGCCCAATCACACTGATGGGCCGGAGCGAAGGGTTTTAGAGAAAGGGGTTGGTAGCGGATGGAGACTTCATGGTGTGGCGACTGCAACGGCGGTCCGATTGATCGGAACCCCCTGCAGGAACACCTGGCGAATGTCCGCCAGTGCGGCGATGTCGAGGGTCGGATCTCCGTTGACCAACAATAGATCCGCCCGCTTGCCTACCTGAATGATTCCGGAGTCAGGCTCGCCGCCGCCTGCGAGAAAGCGCGCCGGGTCGAGGGTGGCCGCGCGAATGGCTTCGGCCGGAGTGAAGCCGGCGTCGACCAGGATCGCCAACTCCCGATGCAGGCTCGCCCCGGGAAAGACGCCGGACTGCACATCGCTGCCGGCCAGGATCGTCATGCCCGCTTCGTGCATTCTTCGCACGTTGTCGAGTCGCACCTCACGGGTATTGGCTGCCAGTTCCAGCCAGCTGTTGAAGCCACCGACGTCGAAATCTTCGGGGGGTTCGGCGAAGGCGTCGAGCACTTGCTGGGCGACGATTTCAGTTTCGAGCCGGGTTGGGTCGATGGGGCCCTGTCGCGATCGGCCCCAGCGGTCGAAGACCTCACTGGTCGTCACCACGGGGATCCCGTAGCCGGCCAGGACGGCAATCTTGTCGTCGGGGATGCGTTCCTTGTAGACGCCGTGGACCCAGAGCGCGACTCCGGCCTCGGCCGCGTCGATGGCGTCCTCGGTGGTGCCGATGTGGGCGACGGTGCGCAGACCGCGGAATTTGGCCTGGGCGACAATCGCGGCCGCGATCTTGCGAGGCATGCGCGGAGCATCGAGTGGGATGGCATCGATCACGATCTTGATGGCGTCCGCACCCGCATCCGCGAGTCGGTTCACTTCCGCAAAAGCTTCGGCCTCCGTATCGACTGCGGTCGCGGCCCGGGGTACCAGGTACCAGGCGATCCAACTCGGTGCGAGCATTTGAATCAGGGCCCGGGGATGCCCGCCACTGCAGGTAATCAACATACCGGTCGAATAAATCCGCGGCCCGATGAGTTCTCCGTTCGCCACGCGCTCTCGCCGGGAGAAGGCATCGTCCGAAGCGTCCGACGGATCGAAGACCGTGGTCACCCCGGCGTAGAGGTACGCGCGAAGATTGGCTTCCGGGTCGGGCAGGGCGGGCTGCCAACTCGGCCCCGTCGAGGTGTTGACGTGGCCGTGCATGTCGATGAGACCCGGCACCAGCGTGGCCCCTTCCCCAGAGATGATCTGGGCTCCCGCGACCGCAGGCATCTTGCCTGTCTGCACGATCCCGACGATCTTGCCGCCGCTGATCACGACATCCCTACCGGAGGTGACCTCGAGGGAGTCGACGTCGAGCACCGCAACATTGCGAATCACGATCAGACCGGCGGACTTCTCGGGTCGCGACACATCGACGGTCGGCAGCGAACTGCCGCATCCCAGCAGTTGCGCGCAGAGCGCGAGGGCCATTGTAAAACTTGCGATGGATTTCATGCTGACCGCCCATTGGGCCCGAGGTTCGACCCGCTTACTCGACCGCCATGCGGTTCTGCACGCGAGTGATTCTGCGCTCCAACTGAATCGAAAGGAGTTCGTCGCCGCCCCGAGCTTTGAGCAGCGTGCGGCACGCCTGCTGCTCTGCTTCGCCAAGCGTATGGAACCAATCGAGACATCGCTGCAAGACCCAGAGCGGGTAGACCGCGGCGCCGGTCGCGATGTCGACTCCGCGCAGACGCCCGGTAAACCGGCCCACGCTGGGTTCGTCGATTCCCTCCTCGGAGATCGGAGTTCCGCCCGGGTGCTCGGGGTTCGCTCGCACCCAGGTGTTGAACAGCTCGGCTGAGGTGAGGATCTGTTGGCCCACGTCGGTAAGGCACATGCGCAGCAGTTGTAAAATTGTTTCCGGGACCTCGTCGTTCGCAAGGTAAGCCTCAGGCATCTGCGAAAACTCGGGTGAGACGATCTCCGGCGTGTTCATGTGCTCGGTCCAGCGAAACACCCTGGGCGCGTGTTGCTTCATCAAGCTTGCGGGCACCGGGTCGCGCGCGAGATGACCAAACAGCGAGCCCATCAATACGTGGTCGGCGATGCTCGGCAACCCGCCAAACAGGTAGGGGAGCCGGGTGAAGTGCGCTTCGAGGATTTCGAGCGCATCGAGATAAATGGCTTCGAGCACCGGACGCAGGGCGGGGCTGTCTCCCATTCCCGCTCGCTTGCCCTCCATGCGCTCGGCGATCAGCGAGCCGTAGTGATCGAGTTCGGCGTTGCTGCCCTGGGGTCGAAACGAGCGGCCAAACTCGCGCCCGACGAAGGCATAGTTTTCGTCCATGAAGTTCCAGCGGTAGTGCCAGGCCGGACGACCCAACTCGGCGTCCAGCAAAAACTCGAACAGGCGTGCGATGCACTGCTGGCGCGGTCCGGGTGGGTATGCGGCGGGACTCGGAAAGCGCTCTTCGAGATAGTCGAAGATGGCGGTCGTGTCCTGGATGACACTGCCGTCCGGGGCCTCGAGTTGGGGGATCCGGTGGTTTTCACTGGTCTTGCGCACGTACTCGCGAAAGCGCGGAACCCCCGGGACGCGCTCGACAAAGGGAATGCCCTTCTTGCGCAGGTAGCTGCGCGACTTGGCCGTCGCGTACGAGACATGGGAGCCGTAGAGGATGTAGAGATCGCTCGAACTCATGGCGCGGCAGTCATCGATGCGATGATCTGTTCGAGATCAGACGCATTCGTTTCCTCGAGCGGTGCGCACGAACGGAGTTTTTCCGCACTTTTCGGATCGGAGCACTCGTCGGCGAAGCTTTGCCACGCCGCCGCACCGGTTCGCTCCGCTTCGGCCTGAAGTGCGAACTGATCCGGCAACGCCAACCCGTCGAACAGGCCGAGATACTGGTTTTGCAGGTCCGGATTGTCTTTCAGCATTTGTTCCTGCAGGGCGGCCGCATTGGGATGCAGCGATTCGACCCGCTGAGCGATCTCTTCTTCGCGCTCGGCGCAGCGCTGCAATGTGCTGCGATGGTCTTCGTCGCCGATCGTTTCCGCCCAGGCGCGATAGCGGGAGGCCGCAATTCTCTCGGCCAGTGCGGCAACTAGACGTTGCTCTTCGGGAACGTACTTTTCAATCGCGGTGCCGACGATCTCGGCAATGGTGGCTTTCTGGATCATGGAGCCTCATCAGATGTCGAACTGGGTTCGTCGGTGTGGGCGCAGGTCGTGGGCCCGGTCGGCGGCGGTGTCACAATAGCGGGTGTGGTGTTCTGCGTCGCGTGCCAGGCCTTGGTCCCATGCCCAGTTCCCCATGAGTATTACCGTCGGTCCCGCGGACATCGAGGTCGCCGAGCTCTCGGCAAAACTCAGCGTGGAGAGAGAACCGCGAAGGCCCAGCCCGACTTGGTGTAGGGCGCCAGGAAACGCACGACCCGCTGCATGCCCTTGGGCAGTGATTTCGGCACCCGAAAGCGCTTGCCGCGTTGCATCACGAATGCACGAGCTTCGTGGGGCTTGCCGCCGAGCCAGTAGCGCGTGCGCGGATTCGCGGCCAGGTTCTTCACCCACTGAGACCGGTCCGCGCGATAGGTCGCCACGATCACGTACTTGCCGAGACGAGTCGCAGCCAACGGGCTGCGCCGCCGCCGGCCGCTCTTGCGACCCGTGGTTTCCAGTACGATGAAGCCGCTGGGAGCGATCCTCGGCGAACCGATGCCCGCTCGCACGGCCGGCTCCACGACACTGTTGAGGGTGCGAAAGAACGCCACTTCTGCGGTCTCGAGAAAGGACCGGGTCGGCGGGCCGGCTGCTTCACGGCGACGCCACCAGGTCGAGACGCTGATGCCACTCGGCGATCGATTCCCGGGGAAAGTGATCGAAGACCTGATCCAACTCGTCGGTCTGCGGCACCACCCAAGCCGCTCGCGAGCCGACCAGCAGATGAGTCCGCTCCGGGGGGATCGGGAGTTCGCTATCGATCGCGGATGCGAGGGGGTGGACCAGATCGGGCCAGCGGGGGTCCCACATCCAGAGCGGGCTCCCGCACTCACCGCAAAAGTGTCGCTGTCCGGGACTCGGCTGGGGTTCTTCCCGATCTCGCGTCTTGACCATCGCCCGGTAGACCCGGAGGTGTTCGCGACCCTCGATTTCGAGGGTCTTGTAATCGCCACTGATATTGATGGCGAAACCACCTCCACCCGAGGTCTTGCGGCAGATCGAGCAGTAGCAGAGGTTGAATGGGTAGGGGTGCGCCGATTCGAGTCGGAAGCGCACTGCCCGACAATGACAGGAACCCTCGAGCTGCATGGACGAGTCTCCGGAGCTTTCCTCGCGCGATTGCTGCGCAAAGTCTACTCGATGACGGTATCACGTCTGCGCCCGCCGAAGGTGACGGGTTTGGGGTCGAGCAAAGACGGAGCGCTGAGCGCTATTGTGCGCGGGGTTCACAGGTCACTCGCAGCGGCGAGCCCGGCGAGGGAGAAGAACGCAATGAGGTGGGGGCTCTTCGGGTTGGTTTCATGCGTGCTTGTCGCGATTTCGTTTTTTCTGCTCGGGACAAATTTTGAGCGCTACATGAATCGAGTGGAGCCGGTTTCGCTGCCCGTCGTGAGTCCGCACGCCCGGGCCCTGCACGGGGCATCGTTCGTGGCCGATCTCCACGCCGACTCCTCGCTATCGGGTCGCGACCTGCTAAAGCGCTCGAAGGTGGGGCACGTCGATCTGCCGAGGCTAGTCGAGGGCGGCGTTGGGCTGCAGTTCTTCACCGCGCCTACCAAGGTTCCGTTCTCTTCAGACGTCAACGCGACCGCCGCCGACGCTCCCGATCTACTGACCCTGATGGACTTCGCCCAGCGGGGTCCGTTTCGCGGCCTGAGTCCGCTTGAGCGCGGCATGCAGCAGGGTGCGCGGATCCATCGGGCGGTCGAAGAGTCAGAGGGTGCCTTGGTGTTGATTCGAACGCGCTCCGATCTGGACGCGCTAGTCGCCGCGCACGAAGGAAACCCAAGCGGCCGGAAACCGGTGGGCGCCTTGCTCGGTCTCGAAGGTGCGCACGCCCTGACGAACCCGGAAACGGATTTGGCGCGCTTTTACACCGCGGGGGTGCGGATGATCGGGCTCACCCACTTCTTCGACAACGCCTATGCGGGCTCGGCCCACGGAATTGAAAAGGGGGGTCTCACGCGTCTTGGCCGGGAGTTGGTGGTCGGCATGGTCGAGCGGGGCATCATGATCGATCTCGCACACCTCTCGCCCGCGGCGATCGACGATGTGCTCGCCATGATCGAGGTTCCGACGGTGGTTTCCCATACCGGGGTCAAGGGAACCTGCGACAACCCCCGCAACCTGTCCGATCGACACGTGCGCGCGATTGCCGCGGGGGGCGGAGTCATCGGGGTGGGGTACTGGGTGACGGCAGTCTGCGGGACCGCGCCCGAGGACATCGTCGCTGCGATGGTCCACATCGTCGATTTGGTGGGAGACGAGCACGTTTCACTGGGCTCGGACTACGACGGTTCGACCACCGTTGCCTTCGATACCAGCCAGCTGCCCGTGCTCACCCAGGCCATGCTCGACGCGAAATTGTCGGATCGATCGATCGCACGAATTCTGGGCGGAAACATCGTGCGCGTCATGCGAACGATCCTTCCCCCGGGCTGAGGGAGTTTCCACGCAGTTCTGGCTACGGATTTCTCCGGTCGAGTACGTCGGCGGAGTTCAGGTGGGGCGCGAAATTCCCGATAGAAAATCCGTGCTTGCCGGTTTGTGATAAAGCCGGTTGGGGGCACCCATGCGCGCTTGCGAGATTCCGTAGTATCGGAGCTTCGAGCCAGGCCTGGGCGTCCGGCCGGCTGAATTTTGGATTCGAGGGACAGAGGGGCAATGGTTTCGGGCTTCAACACGAATATTCGCCACCGCGGCGTGCTCTTCCACGTCCAGAGTGAGGCGAGCGGCATCAACAATCCCCATATCCTCACCCACCTGTTCAAAGGTGGCGATATCCTCGCGTCCATGAAGCTCGGGTACGCCGAAAAGCTCGACACCGTCGACAGCGACGCCCTCCAGGCTGAGGTTCGCGGCATTATGGAAGGCCAGCACAAGAAGATGTTGCGTGGATTGACCCGGGGAGAACACGACGAAGCGATCATCTCGCGTCTCGGCCTCGAGATCTTCGACGAAGAGAAGGGGCCGGACAGCGATGTTACTATTCCTCCGGCGGAGATTTTGGAGCCGGTTCCGACCGTGAAGGAGGTTCCAACGGCGGCGCCCGCAGCTTCCGCAGAGCCCGAGTCGGCGAAGGAGCAGCTGACCCGCGCCTTTGGTGATGGCGTGGTGTCACAGAAACCATTGGACGAAGTCGTACTCGATTTTCTCGTCGACAACGCACGCAAGCGCAAGCGTCCGCCAAAGTGATGCTGCGGGAGCCCACGCGCGAGGGCTCGAACGACGATCTCCCGGTGCGGATGTATCACGTATCCAAGTCGTATTCCGCAGGTACCTTCGCGCTCCACGACGTGAGCCTCGAATTCAAGCGCGGCGAGTTCGTGTTTCTCACGGGTTCGAGCGGCGCCGGCAAGACGACCTTGCTCAAGCATTTGTTTGCCGCCGAACGTCCGAGCGAGGGCCAGATCCTGGTGCTCGGCCGCAATATCGCGAGGCTCGAAGGCGCCGCCATTCCATACTTGCGTCGCCGTATCGGGGTCGTGTTTCAGGACTTCAAGCTGCTGCAGAATCGCACCCTCGAAGAAAACGTCGGCATGTCATTGGACGTTCTCGGCACCCCGCGCCGTGAAACCCGCAACCGAACTTTTCAGGTGCTCAAGCAAGTGGGGTTGCATCACCGGCGCTTCCATCACCCGCTCTCGCTATCCGGGGGTGAGCAGCAGCGGGTTGCGATCGCCCGGGCCCTGGTCAACCAGCCGGAGATTCTGTTGGCGGACGAGCCGACCGGTAATCTCGACCCCGATCTCACCCTCGAAATCATGGATCTGATCGTCGATTCCGCAACCCGGGGCACCACCGTGATCGTTGCGACCCACGACATGCCCCTGGTCGAGCGCTACGGCAAACGCGTGGTGCGGCTCGAGGAAGGACGCGTCGTCGAAGACGCCCCGGCCGGTGGGCGAGCGGCGTGAACCGGGTCGGGACCGTGATATTTCTTTTGATCCGGACCGCGTTTCGCGGCATGCGTTCGAGTGGGGCGACCAGCATTGCGGCGGTCGTGACGATTGCCGTGACCCTGGTGTTGGTGGGAGCCTTCGCGCTGCTGGTCGGCAACATGAGTGGGATGCTCGACCGAATCGGCCAAGACCTCCAAGTCACCGCCTACCTCGAACCCGAGATCGAAATGGACGAGGCGCGCCTGATCGCCGCCCGAGTGGCGACCGTCGAAGGTGTGCACCGGGTGAGCCTGGTGTCGCCGGAAGAGGCGATGGCTCGCTTCGAAAAGACCGCCGGCGCTGCGGCCATGCTCGAGGGTCTGGACAGCAATCCCCTGCCGACTTCGATCGAAATTTCACTGCTGCCCGAGCACCGCACCGAACAAGGTGTCCGGGTCGTCGAACAGGCGCTCGAAGGCCTGCCCGGAATCGAGCAAGTCGCCAAGGGGCAGGAATGGATTGGCGGATACACCCGGGCAGCATCCCTGGTGAGCTTCCTCGCGGTGGGGTTGGGCGCCGTACTGGCGATTTCGGCGCTGATGATCGTCGCCAATACGATCCGTCTCGCGCTCTATTCGAGGAGCGACGAACTCGAGATCCTTTCCCTGGTCGGTGCGAGCCGCACTTTCATTCGGGTGCCCTTCTTGTTGGAGGGCACACTGCAGGGATTGGCGGGGGGCGTGCTCGCCGTGGTTCTGCTCTACATCGCCTTTGAACTCTTTGCGCCTCAAATCCAATTCGGCCTTTCCTTCTTCCTGGGCAGCGCGAAGCCCCGCTTCTTCGAACTGAGCGAACTCCTCAGTCTCGTGTTCGGCGGAGCAACCCTGGGAGCCATTGGATCGGCGGCTGCGCTGCTGAGCTGGCGCGGGAACTCGGGCTAAGTCGTGTCGCCGGGGGATCGCACAAGCCTTGGAGTTTGCCGCGTGAGATTGCGGCGGTGCCGCGTGATGCTGGCGGGAACCCTGATGTTCGCGGCCATTCTCGGCTCCGGGAGTGCGATTCGAGCAGAGCAGCAAGCGGAAGAATCCGAGGGTGGGCTGCTCCGGGACCTGCGCGACAAAATTCTCGATTCGCGAAAACGGGTCGGCGAGCACGAGGAGAAGGAACGCGAGATCTTTGGTCGGCTCGAAGAGATCGACCGCAGAGTCGATGCGCTGACCCGCGAGGTCGCGAGTGCCAGGCGCGAGGCAAACAGCGCGCGGCTGGCGCTGGCAGAAAGCCAGCAGGCCGAGGCCCGGGCGCAAACTCAACTCGACCAAACCCGAAAAGCCATGAGCAAACGCGTCGTCGGTCTGTACAAGACCGGAGAAGTTGGACCGCTCCGGGTGCTGTTCTCTTCGGGTTCGCTACCGGAGTTGATCCGCCGGGGATCGTTCCTGCGCAAACTGCTCGAACACGACACGCAGTTGGTCGAGCGCTTCAAGCGCCAGCACCTGGAACTGCTGGCGCTGCGCAGCGAGGCGCAGAAGCGAGCGCGGCTGCGCGACGAGACTGCAGGGTTGCTGGCAGTTCGCAGCACCGTATTGAGCAGCGAGCGCGCATCAAAGACCAGCTTGCTGGCCAGGGTGCGGAGCGATCGGTCGCTGGAACGCGCAATGTTGGTCGAACTCGAGCGGGCGGCCCGAGCCCTCGAAGAGAAACTCGTGGCACTCGGCGAATCCAGCCGTCTCGGCGGTAGGGATCTCGACGCCGGTCATTTCGCGGCCCAGAAGGGAAAACTCCCTGCGCCGGTTCGGGGAGCAGCGGTATCGGCGTTTGGACTGGTGATTGATGCAGAATTTCACACCGAGACCTTCAACAAGGGCATCGAATTCAAAGCCGCACTCGGTGACTCGATTCGCGCCGTGGCCTTTGGTGAGGTGCGCTTTGCGGGTTGGTTCCTGGGCTATGGGAAGATCGTGATTCTGGATCACGGCGACCAGTATTTCACCGTGTCGGGTCATCTCGCCGATATCTATGTCGAGGTTGGCCAGACCGTCGACCGAGGCGATACCCTGGCGACGGCCGGGGAGTCGGGTTCACTATCGGGTCCCAGCCTTTACTTCGAGGTGCGCCGGGGAGGCGAGCCACTCGATCCCAAGGAGTGGCTCCAGTAGCAGGCGCAGGGCGCAATCGCGCGTCTTGGGTGTTGGTTCGTCGGCAGGCTGCTAGTTTGCCGCTGATCGTAAACAGGGGTAGCTGCCATGTCGCGACGCGATTCTCAACCTTGGCGTTCATTCATCTTCGGCTGCGTGCTGACGCTTTCACTGCTGACGATCGTGGCGGCCGGCGTCACCACCGCCAGTTCGCGCTACGAAGATCTCGCGCTCTTTTCGACGGTCTTGACCCATGTTCGCGCAAGCTACGTCGAACCCGTAGACGAACACGATCTGTTGGTCGGCGCGCTCAACGGCATGCTGCGCGAGCTGGATCCACACTCTGCCTTTCTCGACCACGAGGCTTATCGCGAGATGCAGATCGATACCCGGGGTGAGTTTCACGGCCTGGGGATCGAGATCACCAAGCGTCAGGGAGAGCCGATCGAGGTGGTTTCTCCGATCGACGGAACTCCCGCAGACCGAGCCGGGATCCACGCGCGCGACCGCATCGTAAAGATCTGTCCGACCGAACGCCCAGAGGACTGGACTGAGGACTGTCGGGGCACCAAGAACATGTCACTGCTCGAGGCGGTGCACCTGATGCGTGGACCCAAGGGGAGTGAAATTACCATCCACATCTTTCGCAAGGATTTCGACGAGCCGCGACCCTTTACCCTGGTGCGGGACGTGGTGAAACTCGACAGTGTCGATGGACGGCTGCTGGAGCCGGGCTATGGCTACATTCGCATCAGCGCATTCCAGGAACGAACGAGCAAGGAGTTGCGCGAGGTTCTTGAAAGGATACACCGCGAGTCCGCCGAAGTGACCGGCGACCGCGGGTCCCTGGCCGGGGCGGGTGAGCTCAAGGGCCTGGTGATCGATTTGCGAGACAATCCCGGTGGATTGCTCGATCAGGCAGTGAAGGTTTCGGACGCCTGGCTGACCGAGGGCGTGATCGTATACACCCAGGGTCGAGAGGCGGCCCAGCGACAGGACTACCTCGCGAGCGAGGATGATACCGAACCCGACTACCCGATCGTCGTGTTGGTGAACGAGGGCAGCGCGAGTGCCTCGGAGATCGTGGCGGGAGCGTTGCAAGATCATCAGCGAGCACTGGTGCTCGGGGTAGAGACTTTCGGCAAAGGGTCGGTCCAGACCGTGTATCCGCTAGAAGGCGGAGCCGCGCTGCGTCTGACGACTGCGCTCTACTACACGCCCTCCGGACGCTCGATTCAGGAGACCGGGATCCAGCCCGACATCGTGGTCGAACGTCTCCCCGCCTCGGCGGCCGCGGCGATGCCGCCCCGGCGCATGCGAGAACGAGATCTCGAGGGACACTTTACCCAGGAGGACGCCGCCCCGGATCGCGGCGATCGCGGCGAGAGCGACGAGCCGGACGAACCCGAAGAGAAGCCGGATCAACAACTCGACCGCAGTCTCGAGGTTCTGAAGAGCTGGCGCTACTTCGAACGCCTGCGCAG
>Ga0114950_10001937_pt1 | contig 15812 bp, 18 predicted proteins | sample N075metaG_FD_83503 | JGI IMG/M metagenome (GOLD analysis project Ga0114950, IMG submission 83503) | Deep subsurface microbial communities from Kermadec Trench to uncover new lineages of life (NeLLi) - N075 metaG | ecosystem: Environmental > Aquatic > Marine > Ocean trench > Sediment | place... | reverse complement strand
TCAGGTCCTCGATCAGCTCCGACCCGATCGCGTCACCGATGAAGAAGTCCAAAAATACGACATCTGGCTGGTTGCCATCGTTCAGCCAGCGGTACCAATCGACCGCACTCCTAAAGGTCCGCAAGTCGCACTCGTTTGATACCTCAGGGCCAAATCCCTTCAACCAACCCTCGCGGTTTTCTTCACGGTCATCGATAAAGCAGATCTGCATCGACCCGGCAAGCCTACTCGGGTAAGTTCATGCGGGCGAGGAGGTCTTTGAAGCGGGGATCCGAACGGAGGGGGTCCCAAAGAGGATCCGGTTTCAGGAACGCGGTCCACAAATAGGCCGGGCTCTCCTCGATGATCATTTCGAGGTTCTCGAGGGCGGCGTTGCTCTCCCCCAAGCCGAGGTATACGAGCGCCGCTCTGTAGGCGGAACCTTCGCCGCGGCTTTGGTTTTCCAAAAGCTTCGCAAGAATTCGACGCGCGTCGTCCGTCCTGCCCGAAGCACCGTAGGCGTAACCGAGAAATTCCGGGTAGAACGGCGTTTTGCTCAGTTCGATGAGGGCCTCGGCGAGCATGCCTTTCTGAATGTAGATCATTCCAACAATATCGTGGGCGAGGTCAAAATTGGGGTCGAGCGCCAGGCTACGCTCGCAGTATTCAAGCGCTTTGTCGAATTTCCTCGCCAGGTAGTAATGGTATCCCGCATTCTCGCAGGCGAGGGCAGAGACCGGATCGACTTGGATGGCCCGCTCGACCGCAGTCAGGGCTTCGTCATGCCGAGCTGCTGCTGAGAGGAAGTGCACATAGGGAAGGCGGAACTCGGCGCTGTTGGGATCCGAAGCGACGGCCCGCTTTGAATGAAATTCGACAAGAGACCAGTCTCGTTCGAAAAACATCGCGAGGCAGGCCAGCATCCAGTGCGCTGCCCCATTGTCGGGATCTAGCGAAAGTGCTTTGTCTGCTGCCGCTCTAATCTTGGGAGATGCCTCTATCGGCGATAAGAGTCCCAGGTCGAGACACCCCCGCATGTACACTGTCGCCAGACCCGCGTAGCCGGGCGCATAGTCGGGAGCCCGCGCGATGGCCTCCTCGAAATATTGCTGGCTCTTTGCCAGATCCTCTTTCGTGACACGATAAAAATGAAGGCGTCCGAGGAGGTAAAGATTGTGGACGTCGACGTCATCGGTAGGGGCTTCCTTACGGCAGCTTTCTCCCCACCAAGAAGCTCCACTTTCAATTGGTCGACCACCGCGAGCGAAATCTCGTCTTGAATGTCGAACACGTCCGCCAGTTCGCGGTCAAAGCGCTCGGACCAGAGATGATACCCGTCGGCAATCTTGATGAGCTGCGCCGTGATTCGATTGCCCGACTTGCGGACACTTCCTTCGAGCAGAGTCTCCACGTTCAGAGCCTTGCCATTGTCTCGAACATCCTGCTCTTTCCCTTTGAAGCTAAAAGCGGACGTGCGTGCCACGACCCGAAGGCCTTTGACGCGGGCGAGCGCGTTGATGATCTCATCGGCCATTCCGTCGCAGAAATATTCCTGCTCAGGGTCGGCGCTCATGTTGGCGAACGGCAGCACAGCGATGGACGGCTCCGGCGATTTCTCCCTCCGGGAGAGATTTCGCCTTCTTCAACGCAAGGACTAACTCATCCGTACTCTCCCAGCGCTCGCTGCTACTCTTCTTCAAACACCGCTCTACGGTGGCGCCAAGAGCGCCATCGGCCCGGGGCTCCGACGTCAGCACGGCGGCCAGCGTCTCCGCGGCGGTCTCTCGCCCGAAGGCGCGTTGGCCCGTAGCCATCTCGTAGAGCACCGCGCCCAAGGAGAATTGGTCCGAGCGGAAGTCGGCGGTCTCTCCTTTTGCCTGCGCGGGTGACATATAGCCGACCGTTCCGGAGTCGTGCCGTCCTTTACCGCGGTCGCGGCCCTCGGAGCCGAATTCGCCATGCGAGGACAACTTGGCCAGACCAAAGTCCAGAATCTTCACGTGGCCGTCTCTATTAATGATGACGTTGTCCGGCTTCAAGTCTCGATGAACGATTCCAGCTTGATGCGCCGCCGCCAACCCTTCGGCCATCTGGGTCGCATAGCGGATGAGCTTGTCGCTCTGGAGAGGGCCATCCGCGAGAATCTCTCGCAGCGTCCGGCCCTGCACGTATTCTATGGCGATATAAGGCGTCCCGTCGTACTCGCCGATTTCGTAGATCGTGACGATATTCGGGTGGTTCAGTGCCGAGGGCGCCCGCGCTTCCTGCTCGAAGCGACGGAGCCGGCTCTCGTCCAAGGCCATCTCCTGCGGCAAGACTTTGATCGCTATGTCTCGGCCCAGCTTGAGATCCTTCGCCTTGTACACCTCACCCATGGCGGCCGGAGCCCAGCTCCGAGAGAACTTCGTAGTTGCCGAGTCGAGTGCCGGGGCTTAGGGACATGGCTATCGGTCGCTGGGGACAAGCCGCTCGAGCTTCTCGAAGCAGCCCTCCACGATGATGACCTCGGAGCGATACTCGCGCGCTGCTGCGCAATCCGGCACGACATCCTAAGACCTGGGCCCATCGATGCCGTCTTGCGCGCCTGCAACCGCACAGATGTTCCGCTGATTGAGCCGCGAACTCGGGCCTCCGTCCTGCCGAGGCGCGTGTCGTTGTTCCCCATTCTCGCCTTGCCAATCGGCGAGAGGATTTTGTAAGGGCCTAACTGGGTTCCGGCGGTCAGGGGCATTGGGAGAATCTAACGGCCAAGGAGGTGAGAATCAAATGAGACACTACTGTCGCTCATACACGAGCAACCCGTCGATGAACGTCATAGCGACGGCGATGTCCTTGATGCGATCCGCGGGAACGGTGGTCGGGTCTTCCGACAGGACGAGAAAATCCGCGAGCTTACCGACTTCGATCGATCCTTTGACGTCCTCGTCGAACGTCGAGTACGCGCTGCCGAGCGTCCAGACGGTAATCGCCTCCTCGGCGCTCAACCGCTGCTCGGCGCCGTAGACCTTTCCCTCGGCGCTGGTGCGCGTCACCATGCTCTGGATCCGCAGCAAAGGGTCCGCCGCGCTGACGCCGTAGTCGGAATTCCCGGCCACCGGGATGCCGAGATCGAGCGCCGTGCGGTTGGCGTGCATCATTCCCCAACGGGCCTCCCCATAGGCCTCCATCTTGTCGCCGTGCTCCCAGACGTAGGAGTGCAAGGCCAGCACGACGCCCAGCTTCTTCGCTCGCTCGAGGATCTCGAGGTTCACGACGCTGGCATGCTCGATCCGGTGGCGGTGATCGGGCTTGGGCAAGCGGGCCAAGGCCTTCTCGATGGCGCCGAGCACCATGTCGATCTCTCGGTCGCCGTTCGAGTGCACCGCCGCCTGGAACCCGGCCTCGTGGATCTCGAAGACGAGCTCGTCGAGCTGCTCCTGTGATCGCGCCGGTGGGATTCCGTAGTAGTCTTTCTTGCCAGTCTTGGGGTTGATGATGTCGTAGGGTTCGTACAGCCAGCAGGTTCGCCCTGACAGCGAGTTGCCGTGGAACATTTTGATCGGGCCGATCCTCAAGTGGTCGTCGCCGAATCGGGTGCGCAGGTTTAGGTCCTTCAGATCGGCAAGGTCGCGATCCCTGAACATGATGGTCACTCGGACCGGCTGTCCTTGTGCCACGGCATCCTGGTAGCGCCTGAAGGACGTCGAAGACCCGCCGGCATCGACGATGCTGGTGATGCCCTTGCTCAGGAAGCGCTCGTAGGTGAGTCCGAGGCCTTCGAGCTCCTCTTCGCGCGTCGGCTCGGGAAGCGGCGGGCTGGCGCGATTGAGAGTGATGAGGTCGATGGCGTTTTCCCAGACAACACCCGTCGGCTCGCCGGTCGCGTCGCGCTCGAAGCCGCCGCCCGCGGGATCGGGCGTTTCGCGGGTGATGCCGGCCATCTCGAGTGCGTAGGAATTGACCGCCGACACGTGGCCGCTGGAGTGGCTGATACGAATCGGATGTGTTGTCGATGCCCGGTCCAGGTCGTGGCGTGTCGGGTGCCGGCCGAGCTTCGTGTCCTGATAGCGCGTACCGAGCACCCATTGGCCCTCGGGTGTGATGCGCGCCTTTTCTTGCAACGCGGCGGCGAGATCGTCGATCGACGCGACGTTGGCCGGGCTTATGTCGACGCGCCCCAAACGCGACGTGACCGGGTAGGTCGGGCTCGGATGCATGTGGGCGTCGATGAAGCCGGGCGTGAGGGTCCTGCCAACGGCGTCGATGACCCGCGTGTCCGGCCCAATCAGCGCTCGCACCTCGGCGTCGCCGCCGACCGCGACAAACTTGCCGCTTCGGACCGCAAGAGCCTGCGCTCGTGGGTTGGCGCTGTCGATCGTGATGATGTTGGCCGCGACGACTACCAAGTCGGCGTGTAGGCCATCGGTCGTCGCGCCTGAGCAAGCCGCGAGAACCGACATAGAGAGCAAAAGACTCGTCGTGATAGCGTAACTTGTGCACTTGCCGACCATGGGTCCCTATCTAATCATCCTGCTGCTGTTTGCCGCAACGTGGGGTTCGTGCGGGGCGCCCTCCGTGGACGTACCGCGCCATGAAGATTTCGCCGTTGGCATGAGCCACGCGGAAATTACGGCTCAATTTGGTGAACCGGATCGGACGCAGAATCTCACGAAATCAGACGAGAATATCTGGGGGCCGATCGAGAGCTTCTGGCCGAAGGTTCCAATGGGAGCCACCGTTGAGATTTGGTTATTCGAAAGCACACCGTCATCTGGAGAGGCCGGCCGAACAGAGCTCTACTTTGTGAACGCGTCCGATACTGTCGATGGTATTGGGTTCCAGATCGAGGGAGCGGTTTATGAAGGCTCGGGTTGATGGTCTTTGGTGCGGGGCTACGTCCTGGAAAGACTGTAATAGTCCTGGGCTTGCGATATCGATTGGACGAACCAATCGCTCAGATGAGAGCTTAGGTCCGATTGGTTCGGTGCAAGTCGGACGATCTGGTCCCAGTCGAAGTGCTCGTAGGCGCGCGCAATCGAAAGTGACCTTCCCAGCTCGCCTTCACCCCTCAGCAAGGCGGCCTCGATCTCGTCGGCAAGGTGCAGTTCTTTGAACGATTCGTCGAGAGGCCGGTCCATCATCGCGTCGAGGAGAGAAAATAGTCCGACGGTAAAAGCTCCTGGGTGAGCGTTCTTACCTTTCGCCACGACGAGCTCGCAGAACCGGGCGCGCATCAACGCGGTGATCATCAGCTCTGATGGCTTGTCGGTCGCGAGCCCCGACATCGCGATGACTTGCGCCCACTTCCGCAATGTATTGAACCCGATCATCGAGATGGCGTGCTGAATCGATGTATGCTTCGTGCGGGAGCCCACTGCGGCCGAGTTCGCGTATCTGAGTATCCGAACCGAGAGCGCCACGTCGCCGGCAACCTTCTCGGCGATCTTCTCGCTATCGGTGCCCTCGTCAGACAAATCACTGAGCAGCCGCAACGTTTGCAAATGCGTTTGAGGAAGCCGTTTGCTGCTGAGCGTCGTCGGTTTCGCGAAGAAATATCCCTGGAAGTAGTCACAGCCTGCGTCCTTCGTGGTCTTGAACTGCTCCTGGGTCTCGACTTTTTCCGCGAGGACTTTGCGGCCGTCGTTCTTGTGGACCCGTGTGAGCTCGCGAACCTCGTCGTCCGTCAACGCCGGCAGCTCCAGCTTGATGATGTCCACATACGGTAGCAGCTCCTCGCGGTCTTGGAGCGAGACGGCGTCGTCAAGTGCGATTCGATACCCACGCGCTTTCGCGTTACGCACGATTTGCTGGAGCTCGGCATCGCACACAGTGTCTTCGAGGACTTCGAGAACGACCTTGTCCTTTGGGAGAAGCTCAAAAAGCTCCTGACTCCACGCCGAAGAAGAGCAGTTGAAGAAAGCGAGCGTACCGCCAGTGAGGGTATCCAACCCGAAATCCAGCATGGAGTTGGCGATCACGACGGCGCTTGCCATCTGCAGGTCGGCCACGCATTGAGTCGCCGAGGCGCTCTCCCGGTACAGCAGCTCGTATCCCATGACTTTGAGGTCGCGGTCGAAAATGGGCTGCCGGCCAACGTGGATTTGGGGTGCTTCTTGCGCTTCGGCAACTGCTTGTAGGGAGCTCATCGAGAACTTTATCGTCCAGGATGGGGGCGAACATTAGGGTTTTGAGAGACAGATTCGCGGTTCGGGCTTTTCGTGATATGAAAGAGTTACATCGTCTGTTGGAAGCTTGCGGTCCACAGTGGGGCGTTCAGTCGTCCGTGGGAACCAGCTCTTTGAGCTCCTGGAACCAGTTCAGGATGATCCGAATCTCTGTCGGCGGTTCGGTCTCTTTCGACCATCAGGAATTCCTGACCGTCCGGGGAGATGTCGTAATTGTGTCCTTCGAACAACGTGTGTGGCGAGCCCGGCCGAAACTCACCCGATGTCTCGACGTCGACAGCGATGACGGCATCTCCGTTTCGGTAGAAGAGCTCCTGCCCGTCCGGAGACAACGCGATGGACAGTCGCCCGGCGCTTGATGGCGATTCGGTCCGATGTTTTGTCATATTACTATGACATGTTTAATGGTAGAGTTTTATGATGGCAACTATGATAAAAAATCTGCACGTACCGCTGCCGGACGATTTGAACGACGAGCTGCGGACAGAAGCCGAGCGCTCCGGTCGACCGGCAACCGAAATTGCGAGAGATGCAATTCGGCAATTTCTACGTCAGTGTCGACGCCAGGCGCTTCATGAAGAGATCTCTGCTTACGCACGGAGTGTCGCCGGTACCACGGCCGATCTGGGTCTCGCGCTCGAGGATTCCGCGCTCGAGGTTCTCGACTCACTTGACGAGACATGAGGCGCGGAGAGGTTTATCGAGCAGAGCTCCGCCCGCGGTCCGGATCAGAACAGCGAGGCACGAGGCCAGTGATCGTGGTGTCTCACGACGGCTTCAACGAAGTCGAGACCTGGCGCTCTATCATCGTTGTTCCCGTTTCCACCTCGGCAAAACAAGCCGCACGGAGCGCAACCGCGGTGCTGCTGCAAAAAGGCGCCGGGGGCCTCACTCAGGATAGTGTTGCGCTTTGCCACCAGGTCACCTCGCTCGACCGAACGAAGCTAGGAAAGAGGCTCGGCTCATTGAGATCAAACGAATTGACCCTTGTCGAGCTCGGCCTGAAAGCCGCGCTAGATCTGGACTGAAGGATTGGGTGATTTCCGCCCCCGGAAGTCCGAACGCAAATCTCGGACCGAGGCCGTACAGGGTGCAGGTGCCAGCTGCTACAGGTGCCACCCTTTTGTTTCTGCACCCAGAGACTTAAAGTAATACTTTAAGTGACTCTGTCCAGAACGAGTAGCTATGCCGAATTCGGCATGGGCCCTCTGTCCGGAACGAGTTCGCTGAAGATTTACCTCGAGTCGCGAAACCGCGTTCGGTTTGGAAACGTAGGGCCAGCTGTGCCGCGCTAGCAGGCAGTTGCCATCGAAGTCCCTGGAGGTCTCAGTCCGGTCGAACCGCTTCGGCCGGTGTGTTGACTAGACTCGCCGCGGATCGACCCGGGTTTTTGCAGCCTTGAAGTCCTCGACGAGACGGTAGCCGAGGGTATAGTCACCGACATCGGTCTCGCGGTTCGAGATGAGCGCAAGGGAGACGGCGACAAGAACGGCGGCTCCTATCGTCAACGCGATATAGGGTCGCGTCGATGCTGCGCGCGCCGGCTCGCTCAATTTCTCGAGGTCTGCCAGGAGCGCGACGCCGGTAGGATAGCGGTCGTCCGGATTCTTCGCGGTGCACTTGTCGATGACGCGATGGAGCTTCGGCGATATCTCTCGCGCGCCGTGCGGCAGCGGTGCATGGATGATGGCGTTCAGGACTTCGGCCGAGCTCGGTGCTTCGAACGGGACGCTGCCAGTCACCATCTCGTAGAGCATCACTCCGAAGCTGAAGACATCGCTCCGCGCATCGACGGCCTGCCCGCGAGCTTGCTCGGGGGACATGTACGACACCGTTCCGAGGGAGCTGTCCTATCTCGGTTTGCTGTCGGATCGCGGTCTCCACGGCGCTGTCGGCCTCGAGCGGCTCCAGGAGCTTGGCAAGACCGAAATCGATGATCTTCGGAACGCCCTCTTCGGTCACCATGATGTTGGCGGGTTTCAAGTCTCGATGAACGATCCTCTTCTCGTGGGCTTTGGCAAGACCGTTGGCCATGTCACGGGCCAAGCCGAGAGCGCGCTCCGGGGAAAGGGCTCCGCGCGACAAGATGTCGCTCAGCTGCTCGCCCTCGATCAGCTCCACCGCGATGAAGTCGACGCCATCGACTTCGTCGATTTCGTAAATGGTGGCGATATTGGGGTGTTTGAGGGCGTCCGCGGCTTGAGCTTCTTTGGATGAAGCGGCGCTTGCGGTCGGGGTCTGAGACGAGCTCGGGCGGGAGGACTTTGAGAGCGACCTCGCGGTTGAGTTTTAGGTCCAGGGCCTTGTAGACGATGCCCCGCCACGGCTGATCTCTTCCAACACTTTGTAGTGGGATAGGGTGCGGCCGATCATTCGCTTGCGTCCGTGACGACGTCCATCACCCAGATGTCACCGATGTCCTCTCCCCAGGTGAAGTAGAGATAGCGATCGTCGGTCGTGAGGGATATCGGGCCCATCAGACCGCGCTTGCCCACGAGGTCGGTCATGGGCCGCTCGTGCTCGCCATCCGCAGAAACCATCCAGATGTTTTGGTCCCGCAGGAAATAGATAGAGCTCGAATCGGCGGACCAACGAGGAACCCAGCCATCAGCACCAGCGATCCGCACCGCGTCCTCCCCCATGCTGGACGCTTTCCACACTTCAGTGTCGTATCCAATGCTACCGACAGTGCTTCCAAAGGCATTGACGATCGCATACGCGATGTGATTCCCGTCAGGCGACCACTCAGGCATGCTGCCCGCCGCCTCGATCAGCGGCCCCCGGGAGCCGTCCTCTGTCGAAACGACCCAGATATCCTCCGAATTCATATTCCAGTACGCGACGCGTTTGCCGTCGGGCGAGAAGGTCGGCTGGAGCTCAAACTCCGGAGATTGGATGAGCGGTCGAGCAACGCCTCCTTGGCTCGGGACGATAAAAAGATCGCGCGTCCCGTCGCGGTGCGAGTGGAACACGACTTCCTTTCCATCCGCGGAATAGCGCGGAGCCCAATCACGGCCCGGGTGCGTCGTCAACGCGCGCCACTCGCCGCCGTCGAGCGGCACGACCCACAGGTCTAGATTCCCGGCGCGATCGGAATTCAATACGAGCTCGGTGCCATCTGGTGAAACGTCCATCTCTTCGATGTAAGCTTGCTCCGACGAGACGGGTTCCGCATCGGCCCACGTTGCCGGGCGATCACGCAGGATCGGGACGCGCCAAACGTTCATAACGCTTCGTCCCTTGGAGTAGGCGAGCTTCGAACCATCGGATGAGAACGACGCGCTTCGCATCCCGATACCCACGGTTACGGGAATAGCAGAGCCTACCGGCCCGCGCTCGGAGTCGACCTCTCGAGCCCACAGATCCATCGCGCCGCCTCGATCGGAGATGAAGTAGAGAGAGGCGCCGTCGCGGGACCAGATCGGCCCCCAGCTGTTCCCGTCCTCCGTTACCGGAAAGGCTTGGTCGTCATCCAGACGCATCATCCATATCCGCGAGGTTTGGGCTTGGCGACTCACGGCTTCCACGTAGGCCAAGAACCGCCCGTCCGGGAACCAGCTCCAGTCGACTGTATCTTTTGCTTCAACCGGCAGCGTGAGCCGGTGCGATTGTCTCGTGGCGAGCTCGACGATCTCGAGGGCGGTACCATCTTCGGCCACGCCGGCTAACTCGGCGCCACCGCTCAACCATTGAGGAGCGCCGAAGAGGATCGTGTCATTGGCGGTGGCCATGACTCTTCGAGCCTCTCCCCCGAGTGCCGACATGACGTGGTACGCACGGCCCGTCGCTTGTGAGGATATGAACGCGATGTTCCGCCCGTCCGGAGACCAGCTAGGATTGGAGTTACTCGAGTCGCTGTCGGGCGTCCGAATGATGGGGGCTCCGCCCTCGATTTGCTGCACCCAGATTTCCATTTTGCCAGTTCGGTTGGATTCGTAGGCCAACGTTTGTCCATCCGGTGACCAGGTTGGAAAATCTTCTACACCGATGGCCGACGTAATCTGGCGCGCGTTCGTGAATGTTGGAACCGCCGGGCCGGCGTTCTCGAACGATGTCGGGACGATGTCACTCATCCATAGGGCAACGAGAAGTCCACCTCCCGCGAACGCTATCCACGGGAGCGCGCGCAGAGAGGCAGGCGTTCGAGGTGAGACGGCCGGATCCGCCATTGTCTCGCCGGAGTCCAAGGCACGGGCAAGCTCTTCGAGCTCGTTGCGCACGTCGATCGTTGTCTGGTATCGACGCGATGGATCCTTGGCCAGGCAGCGTTTGACGATACGTGCGATGTCGCGCGGCAGAGATGGCACGAGCTTCGTCAGCGATTGTGGCTCGTCTTTCAGAACGGACGAAAGTGTAGATGCCGGCGTCTCTCCCGAAAACGGCCGCGTGCCCGTAAGCATCTCGTAGAAATTGACGCCCAACGCGAAGATGTCGGAGCGGGCATCGACGCTCTTCCCTTCCGCCTGTTCGGGAGACATGTAGGCTACCGTCCCGAGGATCCGTCCCTCCTTGGTCATTTGCTCCGTGGGGAGGTCGCTGTCGCTCGCCACGGAACCGATTCCTGTGCTCGGCTTTGCGAGACCGAAATCCAGGACTTTGATCCCGCCCTCTTTAGTCACGATGATGTTGTCCGGTTTCAAGTCACGGTGCGTGATGCCGTTCTCGTGCGCGGCGGCGGCGGCTTCTGTGATCGGTATCGCGAGATCCAGAAATTGACGAAGCGAGAACCCATGCCTCGGTAGAGCTGCGGAGAGCGTCTTTCCCGTGACGTACTCCATCGTAATGAAGTGGACGCCGTCGGCCTCTTCGACCGAGTAGACTTGAACGATGTTGGGATGATTCAGAGCGGCGATGGCCTTCGCTTCCCGCTTGAATCGTGCCCGGCGCTCTTCGCTCCGGCAAACTCGGGCGGAAGAACCTTCAGTGCAATCTTCCGGTCCAGCTTGGTGTCGTGGGCTAGATAGACCGCTCCCATCCCACCGGCGCCGATCTTCTCCAGGATCTTGTAGTGGGCAGGCTCGGTTCCCTTTTCGATGCCCATGACCGGACCATCACATTACCAGAAAACTCCCTCTATATGTCGTAGCAAAAGCATGGGAACGAATCTCCGTCGGAGGCCTGTCAAGAGCCGATGCAGTACCGTAGACCAGCAGGAGTAGCGAGGCTCGTACATGGCAGACCGGAACCTTACTTTTCAGGCCGACCTCCCCGAGGGCGTCATACGAAAGATGCAGTCCATGGCCGATGCCGGGTGGTTTCGAAGCACGGACGAGTTGGTCCTCGTTTTGAAATCTCGTTCAAACGAGATTCTTATCGAATATTACTATTGTCACACCGCCAATCCCGTGCCTGGCTCGACGCGGCCTCGTTCGCGCAAGCCAGAACCGGATGGTTCGACGCGCTTCTTCCAGCGCGATCCGCTCTCCTAAACATCGGAGCGATCTTGGCCCAGGCCTTCTCAACGATCGCGCGCTTGTTGGCGTCATCGAGACGGAGCACGGGCTCGTTGGGGCTCTCGATCAGCGCCTCCGAGGTCCCTTTTTCCCTGGCGACAATCGAGTGACGCACCCGCCATGTCGTGCTGCTGGAGCAGGTCGACCACGAAATATTCCGGCATGGGGTTCTCGGGGAAGAGCACCCGCCGCAGCAAGTAGCGTCGCCCGTCAAAGGTGAACTCGCCTGTGCGTTTGGTGTTGTAAACAAGCGTGGCGGCGAACATCGCCGTTGCGCCCAAGCCAAGTACGTTCCACTTCGGCGGCCCGCTGATGAGGAAGGGACTGCACGTAAAGAATGCGCCCAGGAGCTCGGTTTCGCGGGGCGGAGCTGCACCGAAGCGGCTGGGCACCGGAACGTAGAACAGCCCGCGCGCCGCCTGCCGCAGCCTGTTCTCCCGTACAAGGCGCTTCGCCAGACGCGTCGAGTTTAACCCGGCGCTCCGTGTAGTCCCCACAACAAAGGCAACATCCAGAAGGCCATCTGACGTAATATTCCGCCGATGGATGCCGCAAAACCGATCGAGTTGATGGGGCTCGCGTTCGACGCTGCCCCTTGTGGGATCTTGGTGGTCGATGACCAAGGCTTTATTCATCTGGCCAACACGACGACCACTGAGCTATTCGGCTACCCACCCGCGGAGCTAGTAGGCCAACGGGTCGACGCGCTGTTGCCCGAGCGTTTCCGCGAGTCGCTTGCAGCCGGCTTCGCTAGGTTCGCGGATTCTCCGACACGTCGACTCATAGGGAATGAAACAGAGCTGTGCGGGCTGCACAAAGATGGTTCTGAGTTTCCACTGGAGATCGAAATCAGTGACCTGAAAACGGCCAGCGGGATGTTCACCGTCGCGATTGTGAGTGACACCAGTGTGCGCGCTGACGCGCGGAAGCGCGCCCGCGATCTGGAGGCTGCACAACATCTGGAGGCGCTCGAGAGCGCCGAGGAGCGATACGCGCTCGCCGTATCCGCCACCAGCGACGGTATCTGGGACTGGAACATCATCACCAATGCCGAATACTTTGCGCCCCGCTGGTGCGAGATTCTCGGATACGCGGAAGACGACCCGAGCTTGACGCGCACCTACGACTCCTGGGCAGCGCGTATCCACCCCGATGATCGCGAGAGGGTCGAACAGGCGCTCGGAGCTCATCTCGCAGATCGTGTCCCCTACGACGTGACTTATCGACACCAGCACAAGTCAGGCGAGTACCGCTGGCAAAATTCTCGCGGTCAAGCACTTTACAATGACGAGGGCAAGCCAGTGCGGATGGTAGGTGCGATTCGCGACGTCACCGAGAGTGTGTACGCCCATGAGAAGGAGATCGAGCTAGAACGTAAGCTACAAGCCGAAGAAGAACACGCCAAGCTGAGTGCTCGACTGCAGCAGGCACAAAAGATGGAGAGCCTCGCGGTCCTGGCCGGCGGAATTGCTCACGACTTCAACAATCTGCTGGTCGGAATCCTGGGCAACGCGGGCCTGGCACGGAGCATGCTGACCTCGGCTTCGCCCGCCATGGAATACGTACGCGACATCGAGACCGCATCGCACGAGGCAGCGCAGCTGGTCCATCAGATGCTGGCCTATTCGGGCCGAGGACACTTCGTCATAGAGACGCTCGACCTCAACGCGCTCGTCGAGGAGACCACGAGTTTGCTGTCTGCCGTCATCTCCAAACAGGCGGTGCTCAAGTACGACCTGGAGGCGTCCTTGCCGCCAATCCACGGTGACGCAAGCCAGATTCGCCAGGTGCTCATGAACCTCATCACCAACGCGTCCGATGCCATTGGTAAAAAGAGCGGCGTCATTGCGATCAGCACCGGTGTGATCGACGCCGACGCGACCTATTTGGCCGATACAGATTTCGTGGGCAAGGCTTCCGAAACCTACGTGTTTGTGGAGATCTCGGACACCGGGTGCGGCATGGACGCGGAAACCCGAGAGAAAATATTCGATCCATTCTTTTCGACCAAACCCGAAGGGCACGGGCTAGGACTCGCCGCTGTTCTCGGAATCATGCGCGGACACAAGGGGGCGATCAAGATCTACAGCGAGGTCAACCAGGGCACGACCTTCAAGGTCATGTTCCCTCCAGATCCGGCCGCCGAGGTCAAGGCATCGAAGCTGTCCCCCTCCATCGGGGGGAAAGCATTCCGCGGTGAGGGCCTGGTGCTCGTCATAGACGATAACGAGACCGTGTGCGGGGTCACCAAGCGGGTCTTACAGTCGGTTGGCTTCACCGTTGTCACTGCTTCCGATGGTCGGCAAGGAATCGCGACCTACAAGGAACGGCGGGAAGACAACATCGTCTGCGTGCTCTTGGATTTGACCATGCCGCACATGGACGGCCTCGAGTCATTTCGACTGCTACGACAGGAGAATCCCGATGTGCGCGTGCTTCTCATGAGCGGCTACAACGAAGCAGAGGCCATCAACCAGTTTGTCGGCAAGGGGCTTGCAGGGTTTCTGCACAAGCCCTTCACGCCGGAGCAAGTGGTCGAAGGAGTCCGAGACGTCCTCGAGCTCGGCCGGGCCGAAGCTGAGTAAACTTCTCGCGGCGTAGCCACACTTGATGTACTACTGGATCGCCAAGAACTCTTGAGCGAACTTCAAATATTCCTCACCCGAATCCAGAACGGATTGCAGATCGCTGGAGGAAACCCCGATCGCCACGGCCGCCGGAAGCTCGGCCAGCTCGACAGCGCACGTCGCGCGTGCTTCCGACTCGTCCTCGTTCGTGAGCGAGGGTGTCTGCTCGAAGAGCGTCGCCACGCTATCACTGAGACTGGAGATGGCCGCGTAGCTTTTGTGTTTCTTCGCGGCCGCCAATATGTGATGGCACGTGATCGCCTCTCTCACCGCGGCTGGAAGATTCCACCTCTTGCCCACTACCCCGCCAACTTTGGGGTGATAGACCTCGACGATTTCCTCGATGGTCTCTTGGGAGGCCGCGCGGTATTGGGGCTGCTTCTCCATGACCTCCTGGATCAGCGATAGAAGAACGATCTTCCCAAAATCCATCATCAGCCCGCAGACGAAAGCAAGCTCCGGATCCAGCCGGGCGCTCACGGCCATGGTGCGCGCCAATATGGCGCAGGAGAGTGAATGCCGCCAGAGCTCTCGCTTCCGCTCCAGAAAACGGTCCGCCCCCGCGGAGACGCTCTGAAGCGACAGCGAAAGAACGATGTTTGTCACGATCTGCGAGCCGAGGCGACTCACCGCCATGGGCAGTGAGTCGATCTCCGACGACGAGCCATAGAGCGCCGAGTTCGCCTGTCGGAGCACCTGAGCGGCAATCACCTGGTCGGCCATGATTACGTTGCTCAAGTCTTGCAGCGAGTAGTCGTCGCGACGGGTAACCTCGAGCACTTTGTTCACAACGGTCGGCAGAAGCGGAACGCTCACGTCGTCTTTGAGCAAAGCGTCGACGATGGCGAGACGCAATCCCTCGGCGAAGGACGCAGTCGCGGCTCCCTGATCGTCCTCATCCGCCGCCGGCGCCTTTTCATCCGGCCCGCCGGGCGGCCCACCCGGCGCCTCCTCCTCGTCGAGCTGGCGATAGATATCAAGTATCAAGGCCTGAGGATCCAGGCGCAGGTTGACCGAGTCGACCTCCTCAGAGAGCTGCGTCTCGAGGAACTCGAAATTCCCTTCCATCCACGGCAGCGTGTCGAGGAGAATACGCCGGACGTGCTCGCCGCTGTCCACGGCCGGATGGGCGACCGACGTGGCGTTCGCAATCAAACCGTCTTTGAGGTAGAACTCCCGCAATATCGTCCCCTGCCCAAGGCTCAACACTCCCGTTTTATGCATCCCCTGGAGCCACTGAAAGAGGTCAGGCAGGGGCATCGTCTGAATCTCTCCGCGAATGCTCATGGGTGTTCGTCGTCTCTCATAGACTTTACTCGTCCGGCACGCCGGAGCTCACTGGGCACAAGATTATTGCAGCCGAAAAACTCCGAGAATGGACCGATAAGTAAATTGGCCTCCTCCGCAAAATCTGTGGGTTGCATTGGGGAGTAAACTCGGCTAACCAATTGATAATAAACACCTTATTCCCAGCGCACGCGGCTTGGCTTTCGTGTGTGACTTCGCGCTTCCTGAAACCCGGGTGCCCGGAGCCCCGCCGGAGGCCCCGTTTGCCCATCGCCCATAGTTGCTCGGACCACGGAGCGGAG
>Ga0114950_10001933_pt1 | contig 15827 bp, 13 predicted proteins | sample N075metaG_FD_83503 | JGI IMG/M metagenome (GOLD analysis project Ga0114950, IMG submission 83503) | Deep subsurface microbial communities from Kermadec Trench to uncover new lineages of life (NeLLi) - N075 metaG | ecosystem: Environmental > Aquatic > Marine > Ocean trench > Sediment | place... | reverse complement strand
GCCCTGGTTGGCGGCTACGATTACAACCGCAGTAAATTTAATCGTGTCGTCCAAAGCCGGCGCCAGCCAGGCTCCGGATTCAAACCGTTTATTTACTCTGCTGCATTGAGTAAAGGCAAGAGCACCGCCAGCATCGTCAACGATGCGCCAATCGTGTTCAGTGACGCTGAATTGGAAAGGGACTGGAAACCACAAAACTATAGCGAAAAGTTTTTTGGGCCGACGCGTTTGCGTGAAGCAATGGTCAATTCCCGAAACCTCGTATCCATACGTCTTTTGCGGGATATCGGTATCAGGTACGCACGCCAATACATCAGTCTGTTTGGCTTTGACCCTGCAGAACTGCCATCCAATTTATCAATGGCACTGGGCAGTGCCTCACTTAAACCCATCAGCATGGCACGGGGGTATGCGGTGTTTGCCAATGGCGGATACCTGATCGACCCGTATTTCATTGATAGCATCGTTGATGCCAGGGGCACTGTTCTATACATCGCCAGCCCCAATGTGGTGTGCGATGATTGTTCGCCGGATGATCGACCAGACTCTGATTTACAACCAGCTGAAGAAAGAACTGCACCCAGTTTCAGGCCACTACAGATCGACGGCAAGGAAAATATGATTCAGCCCGTTGCCCAAACCGAATCGATACAACAAAATGCCGTGCGACAATCAAAACCGGCGCCAAGGGTCATCAGTGAACAAAACGCCTACCTGATCCGATCCATGATGATGGATGTTGTACGTCGGGGCACCGGCAAAAAAGCCATGGCGCTTGGGCGCAATGATCTGGCCGGTAAAACCGGCACGACCAATGAGCAAAGAGATGCCTGGTTTTCAGGTTACAACAGCGAAATCGTCACCTCTGTGTGGGTGGGGTTTGACAACCATGAGCCCCTGGGTCGCAATGAAGTGGGCGGCAAAGCAGCACTGCCCATCTGGATAAACTATATGCGTACAGCGCTTGCGGATGTCCCCGATGTGACCCCTGAAATACCCGAGGGAATCACCCGGGCACGGATTGATCCGGAAACCGGATTGCTCGCAACACTTGAAAACACCAACGCAATTATGGAAGTATTCATGTTAGGAAGTCTTCCACCCATGGAAGATGCAGTTGAAGGAGTTGATTCTGATGACGGCACCGAAGAGGATCCTTACGACGGTTTCTGAAATACCCTCCCCCCGAGGCAACAAAAGACTCAGGCACGCGCGCCGGGAAATAGCTGCGGAAGCAGCCCGCATCATGGCCACCCAGTCACAGAACAATTTCCGCATTGCCAAACAAAAAGCAGCACAGCGACTGGGGATAAATTACCGCCAGGCCATGCCCAGCAATGTGGAGATTGAAACGGCACTGCGAGCCTACCAGGACTTTTATGGAGGGCAGCAACATATCAACCAAATACAACGATTCCGGGAGATTGCACTGCGGGTCATGCGTTCACTTGAATCTTTTTGTCCGCGTCTGGTCGGCCCGGTGCTTGAAGGGACAGCCGACAAGCACGCCCGGGTAAGCCTGCACATTTTCAACGATCCACCAGACGCGGTGGTGATGCATTTGCTGGACAAGGGGCTGGAATTTTTCAATGAACAAAGGAAAATCCGCTGGCACGACGGGTCTTACAGGATGGTGCCTTTAATCATCACCAACACCGAAGAGGTAACCATCGAACTTTCATTGTTCCATTCTGTTGATTTGCGTCAGGCACCGCCAAGCCCGGTGGATGGACGGCCGCAAAAACGTGCGCGCGTGTATGAAGTTGAATGCCTGCTTGCCGGTGCCTGAATCGCCTTTATCAGGCGTGCATTATTCAGGACGTGAGTCAACCGGGACGTATTGACGCTCACCAGGCCCATTGTAAACCTGTCTGGGACGACCGATACGGGTAGGCGTTTCAGATTGTTCCAGCCACTGGGATACCCAGCCAACCGTACGCGCGATCGCGAACATTACGGTAAACATGCTTCTTGGGATACCGAGCGCCCGGTAAATGATGCCGGAATAAAAATCGACATTTGGATATAGCTTTTTCTCGACGAAATATTCGTCTTCCAGTGCAATGCGTTCCAGTTCCATTGCCAGATCCATCAGCGGGTCACTGGTACCAAGTTGTTGCAAAACCTCGTGCGCAGCAGCCCTGATGATGGAAGCCCTGGGGTCGTAGTTCTTGTAAACCCGGTGGCCAAACCCCATCAAACGGAAAGGATCGTCCCTGTCTTTAGCACGGTCAATAAACTGCCCGACCCGCGAAACATCGCCAATTTCATCCAGCATAATGAGTACAGATTCATTGGCACCACCATGCGCCGGCCCCCAAAGTGCCGATATACCCGCTGCGACACAGGCGTAAGGATTCGCGCCCGTGGACCCCACAAGCCTGACGGTTGAGGTGCTGGCATTTTGCTCATGGTCGGCATGCAGTATGAAAAGTAAATCCAGTGCGCGCGCAGCGATTGGACTGACCTCGTAATTTTCTGCCGGTACCGAGAACATCATATGCAGGAATCGTTCTGTGTAGTTCAGAGAGTTTCTGGGGTAGGCTGTCGGCCACCCCATGTGGTGCCGGTAACAGGCGGCGGCAATGGTTGGCATTTTGGCTATCATGCGTTTGGCAGCCAGCATCCTGTGGGCGCTGTCAGCCATATCCATTTTGTCATGGTAAAACGCGGCCAAAGAACCGACCACGCCAGCCATCATGGCCATGGGATGTGCGTCATAATGAAAGCCGGAAATAAATGTATTCAGCTTTTCATGCACCATCGTGTGATAGGTGATGTCATGGTGAAAAACATCCAGTTGCTGAGCTGAAGGCAATTCGCCGTCCAACAGCAGGTAGGCAACCTCAAGGAAGTCACTTTTCTCCGCCAGTTGTTCGATCGGATAGCCGCGATACCGCAATATCCCCTTGCCACCATCAATGAACGTAATACCACTGGTACAGCTTGCTGTCGCGGTAAACCCCGGGTCATAGGTAAAGTATCCCAGCGAAGATGGTAATGATTTGATTTCCAGCGTCGGCTCACCTTCAGTACCTTTGATGACGGGCAATTCCAAACTCTTTCCACTGTTTTCATCCGTGATAATAACGCGATGGTCTGACACAGGCTGCTCCTTGAATTCGCCGGGTTGGATTTGCTTCTTTAACGAGTAATTATCTCACACTGGTGCTTTGTCTATCTACCTCGCAGACGGCAAAAAGCCCGCGACGGCAGACCCGGCGCGGGCTTTAATACGAAACTTAATTCGGGTGTTAATAGAAACCTGGTTTTTATACTGGCAACGCTTATTTCTTGTAACGGCGTTTGAATCGATCAACACGACCGCCGGTATCCAGCAACTTGTGTTTGCCGGTATAAAATGGATGAGATGCGCTGGAGACTTCCACCTTGATAAGGGGATACTCGTTGCCATCTTCCCATTTGACGGTTTCTTTACTTTTCACGGTAGAGCGGGTCAGGAACGCAAAGTCAGATGACAGGTCCTGAAAAACCACTTCTCGATATTCTGGGTGAATGTCAGCTTTCATGACAATTTCCGGTATTGGTTTGGCTAAAAGAGCCGGCTAGTTTACCGGCGCTTTGTGCGCATTGCAAGACTCTTGTCACAAGGCATCACGGCAAAAACATCTGCTGGATATCATTAACGAATTTCCAGCCCAACGTTGTTGGTTTGAGACGATTTTCAAGCTGTTCCAGTAAGCCTGCGGCGATGGCCTTTTGCACACGCTGTTCAACCGTTTGCCAATCCAGCCCGGTACGGGGGCTGAAATCGTCAATGTGCACGCCATTTTTTAAACGAAGCTGATTTAAAAAGAACTCAAAAACACGATCCTCAGCACCCAAGCTACGCGTTTCCGCCACCCAGTCACCTGTCTTCAGACCCTGTAGATAACGTTTGGGGTGCCGGTGTTTAGCGTACCTCAGGATTTTATTATTTGCGGGCAGGGTGATTTTTCCGTGCGCTCCCGCACCGATCGCCAAAAAGTCACCATAGCGCCAATAATTCAAATTATGACGGCTCTGCATGTTTGCCCGGCAGAACGCGGAAATTTCATATTGCACATAGCCGGCAGCTTCAAACAGATCAACACCAAGCTGTTGCATTTCCCACGCCTGGTCATCTGGGGGCAATCGCGGTGGTTGCGCTGCAAACACCGTATTCGGTTCAATCGTGAGGTGGTAAAAAGACAGGTGAGTGGCACCGGCGTCGATCGCGGTCTCGATATCCCGCCTGGCTTGCTCAATTGTCTGGCCCGGTAAAGCAAACATCAAATCAAGATTGAAATTTGTGATGCCGGAACTGTGCAATGACTGCAACGATTTCTCAATCTCCCGGCGGCCATGAATGCGACCAATTTTCTTTAACAGGACGTCATCAAAACTCTGTGCACCCAGTGAGACGCGGTTGACACCTGCTTGCGCATAGGCACAGAAACTGTCGTGCTCGATGGTGCCGGGATTGGCTTCCAGGCTCACTTCTACATCCGGACTGAAATCCAGGCGTGCGCGGGCAGCAGACAAAAACTCAGCAATATGCGCAGCGGAAAACAGGCTCGGCGTGCCTCCTCCAAAGTAAACGCTGCTGACTGGTCGTCCCCACACCAGCGGTAAATCCTGTTCCAGGTCAGCAATCAATGCCCTGATATATTCATCGGCTGGCAGCGATTCGGGTGCGCGGTGTGAATTAAAATCACAATAGGGACATTTGCGCACACACCAGGGCATGTGTACATACAAACTCAGGGGTGGGTTTTTCAGCAAGCTATTGGCCCCGCCTCCATTGTCACGATGATGGCCGTCATCCGGGTTTGTCATCGGGGCTTGTCATGTTGGTGGTCACGTGCACGCAACTGGCGGATAAGACCAGCCAGCGCTTGACCCCGGTGGCTGATTTTTTGCTTTTCCTCCAGGCTCAGTTCCGCTGCACTGCAACCACGACCGGGAACGTAAAACAGCGGGTCATAGCCGAATCCGCCGTCGCCCTGTTGCGCATGTAAAATCTCTCCATGCCAACGCGCGGTTGAAATCAGCGGTGCCGGATCATCAGCGGAATCGAGCAACACCAAAGCGCAATAAAAATATGCCCGCCGATCTGGGCCCGGCGTTGTTTTTAGTTGCCGTAGCAACTTGTGCATATTGGCCTGGTCGTCTGCGTCTTCACCCGCATAACGGGCGGAATGAATACCAGGCTCGCCATCCAAAGCCGGAACCACCAGTCCGGAATCGTCTGCTATCGAAGGCAAGCCGGTAAAATGCGCTGCATGGCGGGCTTTGAGCAGGGCGTTTTCAATAAACGTCGTCGCCACCTCTTCAACTCCAGCCAACTGCCAGTCGCTTTGCGGACGAAGGGCAAAACCCAGCGGTTGCAGCATGCCTGCCAGTTCACGCAATTTGCCCTGATTGCCACTGGCAAGAACATATTCAGTTTGCAAGGATTCAGCTTGCATGGTGATACCCGTGTGTATTCAAATTTTCAATTTTCCAGTGCCGCTGTTTGAATCCCGATCAATGTCTTGATGCCCTTATCAGCATATTCCAGCAATTGATCCAGCTCATCCCTGCGGAAAGCATGCCCTTCAGCGGTGCCCTGCAGTTCTATGAATGCACCGCCATCATTCATCACCACGTTCATATCTGTTTCCGCACGCGAATCTTCAGCGTAATCAAGATCCAGCACCGCAATACTGTTGAAAATTCCGACCGAAACAGCGGCCACCTGCCCGTGCACCGGGTTTTTCTTGATCTTGTTGTTGGCCTTCATCCAGCGGCAGGCATCTACCAGCGCGACATATGCGCCGGTAATGGCTGCGGTACGGGTTCCACCGTCGGCCTGCAACACATCGCAATCCAACGTAATTGTATGTTCGCCAAGTGCTGAGCGATCGACCACTGCACGCAGGCAACGGCCGATCAGGCGCTGGATTTCCATGGTCCGCCCGCTTTGCTTACCGATGGAGGATTCCCGTCGCATCCTGGAACCTGTTGACCTCGGCAACATGCCATATTCGGCCGTCACCCAGCCTTCACCGCTACCACGCAGAAATCCAGGCACCCTGCTTTCAACCGAAGCCGTGCACAGAACTTGCGTATTTCCGAAGGCTATCAATACCGATCCTTCTGCATGGCAGGTGTAATTGCGTGTGATGTTGATTTGGCGTAACTCGTCCGCCTGTCTTCCGCTGGGTCTCATAAGCCGATCCTGAAAGGGTGTGAAATGGGTGATTAATCGTAGCCGATATCTTAGTCTATTAACAAAACCTGTATTTTGTGCCAAAGCATTTTGGGTACTGGCAACCTATGCAGCTTAACCGTTAATATTGTGCCACCTTTCCCAAACTGGAAAAAGCAATGATTCGAAGCATGACTGGATTTGCCAGACTTGAACGTCAATATGATTTTGGCCGCCTGAGCTGGGAAATGCGTTCCGTTAATCATCGCTATCTTGAATTCAGCATTCGTTTACCGGAAGAGTTCCGGTCGCTTGAAGCCAATATCAGGCAATGTCTTGGCGAATACTTGAGCCGTGGAAAGATCGATGCAACGTTGCGCTTTAGCGCAGCCCAGAGCACCGCCGGTAGCGGGCTTGCACTGAACCAGACACTGGCAAAGGAGCTTCTCGGAGTACATGCAGAACTAGGTATCCTTGCATCTTCTGACCAGGCTGCCGACCTCAGCCAACTGCTCAAATGGCCGGGGCTGATCGAAGAAAAACGACCAGACCCTGCACCATTACACACTGCGACGATGTCCTTGCTGGCTGAAGCAGCACAGGAACTACAAGCGGGGCGGGGTCGCGAAGGCGAACAAATGGCAAACGCAATACGCGAACGGTTGGCGGGTGTCGAGCAGTTGACAGCCAATGTCCGCAATTGGCTGCCGGAAATACATGACGCGCTTAAACAACGGATGCTGGACCGCGTCGCAGATTTGAAACAACCGCTTGAGCCCGGTCGTATTGAACAGGAAGTTGCTTTTCTGGCTCAAAAAATTGACGTAGATGAAGAATTGGACCGGCTCGATGCCCATGTTGTAGAGGTCTACCGGGTGTTGGGTTTAAGCGAACCTGTCGGTCGCCGGATGGATTTCCTGATGCAGGAATTTAACCGCGAATCCAACACCTTGAGTTCCAAGTCCGTTGATCAACGGACTTCACAAGCCGCTGTAGACCTCAAAGTGCTGATCGAACAAATGCGGGAACAGGTTCAGAATGTCGAATAATGCCCCGCAAAGCGGCGACCTGTTTATCATAGCCGCACCCTCGGGGGGTGGAAAAACGAGCCTGGTCAAGTCATTGTTGGAACAGGATTCGCGACTGGTGCTGTCGGTATCCCACACCACTCGTCTACCCAGGCCGGGTGAATCCGATGGCCAACACTATCACTTTGTTTCTGAATCTGAATTCAATGAGATGATCGGCCAGGGCGATTTCATGGAGCACGCCCTGGTGTTTGGTCATCACTACGGCACCAACCGCAAGACGGTCGCGCAACAACTTGAAAACGGTCGTGATATATTGCTCGAAATCGATTGGCAGGGTGCACGGCAGGTTAGAAATGCATTTCCCGATAGCTGTTCCATTTTTATCCTTCCGCCGTCACTCGAGACCTTGCAAAACAGGCTGCAAGAACGAGGTCAGGACAGCGCGGAAGTGATACAAAACAGAATGACCGAGGCCCGCAACGAAATATCTCATTGGGAAGAGTTTGATCAGCTACTTGTCAACAATGATTTTGACATGACGCTTGAAGAACTGGCCTCAATACTCAATGATCACCGTAAGCACCGGCTCCACGTTAAAAATAAGGCTTATCAGCGTCTGGCACAGCGGCTCGGAAAAAGCTAAAATACACGGTTCCGCCTATTAGACTTTACAGGATTAACCATGGCACGTATTACCGTAGAAGACTGTCTTGAAAAAATTAACAACCGGTTTGAGCTTGTTTTAACCGCCACCAAACGCGCCCGCCAGATCAGCCACGGCGCCGAACCCTTGCTTGAGGAAGAAAATGACAAGCCCACCGTCATAGCTTTGCGGGAAATCGCTGCAGGCTTGATTACGACAGAAAGCGTTGAAATTCTGCAGGCCGAAATTGAAGCCGCAGAGGTATTTGATATGAATCGAGTGGAGGATGATTTTAAAACCTGACGGAAATTCTATGCAGGCGACCCCGACGACTTTGCCGGAGCCGGTTCTTGATCTGAGGGACTTGCTCAACACCTACATGGAACCGGAAAAGGTCGCCATTATCCTTCGTGCTTTTGAGATCGGTGCGCGGGCGCATGAAGGCCAAACCCGCAGAACCGGCGAGCCTTATATACTCCACCCCGTTGCAGTTGCCCACATATTGGCAAATATGCGTATGGATTACGAAAGCGTGGCCGCCGCCATCCTGCACGACACGATCGAAGATACGCCGCTGACAAAGCAGGAAATCGAAACCCACTTCAGTGATGAAATCGCCGAACTGGTGGACGGCGTCACCAAGCTCGACAAAATGAAGTTCCGCACCCGCAACGAAGCAGATGCTGAGAGCTTCCGCAAACTGATGCTGGCAATGTCGCGCGATCTCAGGGTGATTTTCATCAAGCTCGCTGACCGCATGCACAACATGCGGACACTCGGTTCAATGAGCGCGGACTCACGCCGTAGAATCGCGCGTGAAACACTGGATATTTACGCCCCGATTGCCGACCGGCTGGGCATGAACAGCATCAAATCGGAACTGCAGGATTTGGGCTTTGCCAATCTTTACCCCTGGCGGCATCGTACAATCGCAGAACACATCAGTGAAATCACCGGTGACCGGCGTGAAATAATTGCCGACATCCACAAAGCACTTAAGAAGAAAATGAACGAGGCCGGCATCCCCTGTGAGATCACAGGCAGGGAGAAAACCCCGTACAGCATTTATCGAAAAATGCACTCAAAAGACCTGTCTTTTTCGGAAGTGACTGATGTTTATGCGTTTCGCATCATCACCCACTCCGAACCACACTGCTACCTCGCCCTGGGTGTGGTCCACGCGCTTTACCGGCCGAAACCCGGTCGTTTTAAAGATCACATTGCCCTGCCCAAAGCCAATGGTTACCAGTCACTGCACACGATTCTCAACAGTCCTTACGGTTTGCCGGTAGAGATCCAGATCCGTACATCTGAAATGGATGTCATGGCAGAAAAAGGCGCGGCGGCGCACTGGCAGTACAAGAGCGGCGAATCCACGGGCGGGTCAGCACAAGTGCGCGCCCGCGAGTGGCTAATGCAACTGGTAGAAGTTCAAAAACACAGCCACGATTCGATGGAGTTTCTCGATGGTGCAAAGTCTGACCTGTTTCCGGACCAGATTTTTGTCTTCACCCCCAAGGGTAAGATCATTGATCTTCGCCGTAACGCAACCGCGCTGGACTTCGCGTATTCGATCCATACGGGTGTGGGCAATCACACCAAGTCCATATTGGTGGACAAGATGGAAGTGGCCTTTTCGACCCGACTTGCCAACGGCCAGACCGTTGAAGTCATCACAGACGACGCTGCTCACCCGGTTTCAGAATGGCTTGAATTTGTCAGCACCGCGAAAGCCAGGACCGCGATCAGACACTACATCAAGAGCCTTGAACAGGCGGATACCGTGGCGCTCGGCCTGCGACTATTGGAAACGGCACTCAACGCCCGCGGTTCCAGTGTTGAACAGATTTCTCAAACACGCATCGACCAATACCTGACTGACAATCATCTGGAGCGCCAGGAAGACCTGTTTGAAGACCTTGCCTTGGGTAACCTGTTATCAAGCATTGTCGCAGCCAAACTGGCACCTGACGTCAGTACGCAGGAAGCCGATGCCGAAGCGCTGTCCATCGCCGGTTCCGAAGGCAGTGCGGTAAGTTTTGGAGCCTGCTGCCACCCGGTGCCGGGAGACAGCATTATGGGTTACGTTTCTGCAGGAAAAGGTATTGTGGTCCACAGGGTCAATTGCCGAAATGTGCGGGAATTCCGCAAACACCCGGACCGCTGTCTGGATGTAACCTGGGCACCAATCCGGCGTGGCATGTTTGAAGTCGCATTGCGTATAATTGCGGATAACACGCCCGGGGTCCTGGCCAATATTTCATCCAGCATTAGCGAGGCCGGCAGCAACATCGAAAAAATTGAACAACCCGAGTCCAACCCGGAGACCGCGACGTTGCTGTTTACCATCAGTGTCAAAGACCGCGACCACATGGCGCGGGTGATGCGAAGGTTGAGAAGGAACCGCTATGTAATTCGAGTCAGCAGGATCATTGCTTAAGATTAGGTATGGTCGGTCCATAAAAACAGACCCCGACTTTAAACCTGGAACAAGATTTTTTTTAGCATAGTAACCGGACAGTCAAAATCTGCAAGGAGATACCCAGTGAGCAAAACGGTCATTCACACCGACAAGGCACCCCAGGCCATTGGCACCTATTCGCAGGCCGTCAATCACAATGGCCTGGTATTTGTTTCCGGCCAGATTCCTTTGCTTCCCGACAGCATGGAAATGGTCACAGGCGGAATCGAGGCTGAAATTCGGCAGGTTTTTGAAAACCTTTCTGCTGTATGCGAGGCCGCCGGCGGGTCACTCGATGACATCGTCAAGCTGACGGTCTACCTCACCGATATGGGAAATTTTCCACAGGTGAATGAGGTCATGGGTCAATATTGCAAAGCACCCTACCCTGCACGGGCAGCAGTTGGCGTTGCTGCCTTGCCCAAGGGTGCCAATGTGGAAATGGACGCGATTTTGACCGTCTGAACAATGAGCCCCAAAACCGCTGCTGCCGGACCCGGCATCGTCCTGACCGACCTGCACGGCGTCGGCCCGAAGCTCGCTGAGAAGATTCAGGCACTGGGCATCCACCAGGTTGCAGATTTATTGTTCCACCTGCCAATCCGCTATGAGGACCACACACGCATCCACCCGATTGGCAGTTGTCTGCCTGGCCAGCAGGTACTGATCGAGGGCCGGGTTGAGCACTCGGCGATCGTTCGCGGCCGCCGCGCAATGCTGGTGATCGTTATTTCTGATGGAACCGGCCGGATGACACTCAGGTTTTTTCATTTTTACCAGCAACAGCAGCGGCAACTGTCAGCGGGCGCCAATCTTCGATGTTTTGGCGAAATACGAGCCGGGTTTAAAGGTCTGGAAATGATCCATCCCACCTATACAAGACTGTCCGGGCGCGGCGATGAACCGGTTGCTGACAGATTAACCCCTGTTTATCCGTCTGCCGAAGGGCTTGGCCAGAAAAACTGGATAAAAATGACCGACCAGGCGTTGGCACTGATGCGTCGCGGCGAACTGGAGCTTGAAGAGTTGCTGCCCGAGACTTTACTCGAGCAACTCAAGTTGCAACCCCTCGCTGATGCACTGGACTGTATCCACCGACCGCCACCGGACTCAGATGTCATCGCGTTGACTGAACGCGACCACCCGGCGCAAAAACGACTGGCACTTGAAGAGTTGCTGGCCCATAACCTCAGCATGCAAAAGCTGCATCGCAAGCAGCGCTCCCGCAACGCCCCGGCAATGCAATCTCATTCGAATGCAGAACAGCAATTTCTGCAGAGCCTGCCGTTCAAGCTGACCGGCGCGCAGCAACGGGTCAGCAAACAGATCAGCGATGATCTGGCACGAAACCAGCCCATGTTGCGACTGGTCCATGGCGACGTGGGGTCAGGCAAAACCGTGATCGCCGCCATCGCGGCACTGACCGCTGCAGGTAACGGTTACCAGACCGCAATCACCGCACCCACCGAATTGCTTGCCGAACAGCACCTGCGCGTATTCAGCACCTGGTTTGAACCGCTGGGTATCAAACCCGTTTGGTTAAGCGGCAAGGTCACCGGTAAAAAACGCGAACAGGCGCTGGCGCGAATCAGCCAGGGGGCAGAGATCGTCATCGGTACGCATGCCTTGATGCAGGAAGGTGTTGAGTTCAGCCGCCTGGGGCTGGTGATCGTGGATGAGCAACATCGCTTCGGTGTTCATCAACGCATGAACCTGCTGAACAAGGGTGGCGGGGAGAATCAGCAGGCACACCAGTTAATCATGACCGCCACTCCGATACCCCGAACTCTGGCGATGACAGCCTATGCCGGCATGGAGATTTCTGTTATCGACGAACTTCCGCCAGGCAGAAAACCGGTGACAACCGTGGTCATGTCCAATCAGCGCCGACCCGAAATCATCCAGCGTGTGGCTGCGGCCTGTATCGGCGGCCAGCAAGCCTACTGGGTGTGTACCTTGATTGAAGAGACCGATGCCATTGAAGCCCAGGCGGCCGAAGCGGTCGCAGAAGATCTGGCAAAAGAGTTACAGGGAATCAGTATCGGCCTTATCCATGGGCGTATGAAATCTATACAGAAGCAACAGGTGATGGATGCGTTCAAAGCAGGAGAAATCCAATTGCTGGTCGCCACCACTGTCATCGAAGTGGGGGTTGACGTGCCGAACGCTTCGCTGATGATCATCGAAAATGCCGAGCGGCTTGGATTGGCCCAACTCCACCAGTTACGGGGTCGTGTAGGCCGGGGAACAAGCCAGTCAAGCTGCGTGATGCTTTATAACCCGCCACTGGGTGACCTGGCAAGGCAACGACTGGAAATCATGCGGGCAACCAACGATGGCTTCCAGATTGCCGAAAAGGACCTGGAATTGCGGGGTCCGGGAGAAGTATTGGGCACCCGTCAGACCGGCATGTTGCAATTCAGGGTCGCTGACCTGGCCAGGGACGCTGAATTGTTGCAATTGATACCGGCAGTTGCAGACACGCTGCTGAAACACCACCCCGCGCAGTCAGACAAACTGATCCAGCGCTGGATAGGTGATGCTTCCCGTTTCGCAGGTGTCTAAGAACCAATGCCGGCTTCCGGTTCCAGCCGGGCGGCGCTCCATATTTTTGAAATATGCGGGTTAGCTCAGTTAGCGCAACTATGAGATGACTCGTCGGGGGCCTGGCTGTGCTCAAAGCACCGCGATGGATTGTGCTTTTACCTCTGCAAGTGCCCGCTCAATGTCACTGTCTATCTGCTGTCTGAGCGCAATAAACTGAGGATTGTCATGCAACGACTCCAGCCGGATATCCATTTCCAATGCCCATGCCCCTCTGAACCCGTGTTCGTAAGCTAATTGCAAACTGTCCAGAGCAGGCTGAGACTCACCTCTGAGCGCATGAATGCTGGATTCTGTGTAATAAATATCCGCGTCATCCAGACCATTGATGCGTGCGCGACGTACGGCACGCTCAGCATCCACCAATCTTTGTTCAGCTATCTGCGTGTTGCCGACCTGGCGGTGCAATGCTGATGAAAGCGTTATGAAAAACACCTGTTCGCCATCCCAGCCCTGATCCTGATCTTCATCAATAATCCGGTCGACTAATTCCCTTGCCTTATCTCTGTCGCCACCGACCAGACTGATCATGACTTTTTGATAATAGTAATTTCGTTGCAGTTGCTCAGGTAGTGAATCAACCGTATCCCCATACCTTTCCTGAACCATTCGCTCGGCTTTTTCCAATCTGTTTTGCCTTAGCAACAGTGAGAAGTAACTTATTGCCATACCGAAATTTTCGCTGGCAATATCCAGGCCTTCCAGCAACAGGCGTTCGGCCTCCTCAATTTCACCCATGTTCAACCAGGCTTTTGCCAGGGTCTGTATAACCACAGGACTGTTGGGTTCCAGTTGGTAAGATCTGTTCGCATATTGCCAGGCCCCAACCAGATCACCAATACCCATTGCGTGACCAGCGAGGATGCGCAATAAAGTTGAAGAGTCAGGTTTCAACGCGACCAAACCTTCAAGCATTTCTTTTCCTGCCTCGTAGTTACCTGTGGAGGAGAGGTTGCCGGCATAATTGATAGCCAGCATTTCATTTAACGGATCAATCGCCATCGCCTGCTGCAATATCTGACTTTGCTCCGGTAACCTGCCAAGCTCACCCAAAAGCCCGCCAAGCCACAAATAGGCAGGAATATAATTCTTATCCAAACGCACAGATTGTCGAAATGCCGATTCAGCGGAATCCCGCTGACCAATTTGCCAGCGTGCCAAACCGAGCGCAGCAAATGCTTCGGCCGATTCCGGGTCAATCTCCAATGCCTTTTCTATCATCGGCATCGCACGTTCAGTCGCTTCCATGGTCGTCAGGTTGCCGTAGAGTGACAACAACATCCATGAATCTGCCATCGCGGCATAAGCCGGTGCATAAAGGGGGTCGTGCTCCAGGGCGTTGGCGAACAGCGTTATGGCTTTTTGTAACTCTTCCGGTGAACGACGCCACCAATGCAAGCGCCCGGTTCTGAACGCTTCAGATGCTGCAAAATTCTCTGTCCTGGATGCCGGCTTCTGGTCGAGACCGGCGAATGAATCAACCAATGCTGTTGCAATGGCGCTTGCGACTTCGTCCTGGATTTTGAAAACGTCATCAAGCTCCCGGTCAAAGGATTGGGACCAGATGTGATAGCCGTCCTCCACGTTGATCAACTGCGCGGTCAGGCGAATGCGGTTACCAGACTTTCTTATGCTGCCTTCCAAGATGGTTCCAACATTCAATAATTGACCGATCTCACGGATATCCTTACCCGGTTCGCGAAATGCAAACGAAGATGTGCGTGCTGCAACACGCAAGCCTTTGACCTGCGCCAGCAAGTTGAGGATCTCTTCTGCGATTCCGTCCGAGAAATAACCCTGGCTGCTGTCCTCTGAAAGGTCAGCAAATGGCAATACAGCAATCGAATTCTCCGGCGCTACAAATTTACGCGCCTCAACCAGTTCTGTTGCCGCCCCGGCACCGTCGCCTGCGACAAAAACATTTGAATAATAGTTATAAAACCCGTATCCAAGACCGACCATCCCTATCATCATCAAGCTAAACAGGATGCCATTTTGTGAGCGGCTCAATACGCTGGTGGTACTGGATCGCTTGACTCCACCGGGGGTCACATCGAATTGCCAGGCCAGCATAAAGGCCAGTGGGAACCCCAGGATCAGAACAATAACCACCAGGGTTGGTAGCCAGTCAGGCAATCGCAACGGCTCAACGGCAGCATCCATAAGCTGTAATATTACAAATACCGCGACCGCATAAGCACCCACAGTACGTAGCACTTTCCGGCGGTTCAGTTCAGTCAGAACCGCAGATATAAACGATTGACCCTGTTTCATATTTCCTCGATGTCCAATCCTGCTTTTTTATAGAACCTCTGCCCTCAGAGCGCTCTAACCCACCCCATCCGCACCGCGTTTCAAACGTATCAGTGCGGAAATATCATAATCACCATCACCCATGTCCACCAATTGACGGTAGTCACTGACTGCAGCATCCACTGTCGGCATAGATATATCCAAATCCTGTGCCAATACCTGACAGATTTTAAGATCCTTGAGCAAAAGCGCCAGTTTAAACCCAACATCAAACTGGTTATTCAACATGCTCTGGCCACGGTGCTGCAAAAACCAGCTATTGGCCGCGCCGGCACCCACTACAGGTAATAGACGTTCCGAAGGCAGATTTAGTTTCTCTGCAAGTGCAAGTGCTTCGCAAACGGCCTCCGCTATTCCGGCAATCATGACCTGATTTACCGCCTTTGTGGCCTGCCCCGCACCCACCGGCCCCATATGGGTAACCGATGCGGATATCGCCTCAAGCACTGGCATAACCCGCGACATATTGGCGGTATTGCCACCCGCCATCACCGACAACGTGCCCTTCTTAGCGCCTTCAACGCCGCCGGAAACCGGTGCGTCAACAAAACCGGCTGCCTTTTTCATCAATACTTCTGCAATTCGTCTTGCAGTATCCGGGCT
>Ga0114950_10001932_pt1 | contig 15830 bp, 10 predicted proteins | sample N075metaG_FD_83503 | JGI IMG/M metagenome (GOLD analysis project Ga0114950, IMG submission 83503) | Deep subsurface microbial communities from Kermadec Trench to uncover new lineages of life (NeLLi) - N075 metaG | ecosystem: Environmental > Aquatic > Marine > Ocean trench > Sediment | place... | reverse complement strand
GAAGCCAAGGAGTATTGCAAAAAGTCGGGCAAACGCCTTCCCACGGAAGCGGAATGGGAGTATGCCGCCAGGGCGGGAACTCAAACAAATTTTTACTGGGGGGACGCTTACGATGCGACCAAGGCAAATTATTGTGATGGTTCCTGCGAACTCAATGTCAGAGTCGCTGGCGCTTCAGACGGTTTCAAAAATACGGCTCCCGTTGGATCATTTCCGCCCAATCCGCTTGGCTTGTATGACATGGCGGGAAACGTGAGCGAGTGGGTCTGGGATTCATTCTTTAATGGCTACTACATTATAAGCGCGAAGGATAATCCCAAAGGCTATGTTCCCTCGCAAACAGAAAAAGTCACGCTTGGCCCGGAACAGGATTTTCTGGCTGAGCGATCAGCGAGCAGGAAAATCGTGCGCGGTGGCGCCTGGGAAAGCCACCCATCTGCCGGTTGGTCCGCAAGCAGAAAAATATTTTATCCGGGCTACCGTATTGAAGGGGTGGGGTTTCGGTGTGCCGCTGATAATCCGTAAAAGCGTTATTATTATATTGATACACTTAGAACATCTCCAATATGTATGGAGGAAATAGGAGGGGGTTTGTCACAAACTTTCCGCCAGCGGTTGTTCAAATTGAAACTCCATTTCGTTTGGAACCTTTTCGCATATTTAATAACTTTTTTTTTAATTCTTCCCGCAATCGCGGCGGAATTATGTGTGGAAGGGAAAGAACAATTGCGGGAAGATTATCAAATAATGCAGGCGGATGGTGGATTAGGGACCAGGATGGAATATTCGAGGGCCCTCAAATTCAACTCAGCATTGGGTTTTGAGGTAGATAACAACCTTATGCGTTTGTTGGAATTTTTTGAAACGATGTGCAAAAAGGATTCGCCAAACAAACCTGATTTCGAGCTTTATGGTGAAATACAAAAAAGGATCGATAAAGGTAGAGATTTTTATAACGCTAATATGGACAAAACCACTCCGGATCAGTTTTTATCCGAATTGGAAGAGTTTAATTCAGATTTGGATGAATTTCTGGAAACCCTTTTGGCTTATTATGAATGATACCAGGTCAAAATTATGGAAGAGGCCATTATAAAATATGGCGCCCATAGCCAAATTTATTATCGACTTATTCAAGCTGAGTAAAAAAATTAGTCAATCAGCTTATTGAATTTATATGTGTGTTGTTATGCGTTCAAACAGGTGGATCCTATTCGGTATTTTTCTCGTCTTCTTATTCAATGTTGGCGCAAGCCCATTAATGCCTCTGGATAAACCTGAGAAATACGTCCAAAAGAAAATTAAAAGAAATAATCAAGTTCTTAAGATCAAGTCAAAACACCTTGGTGATCAAGGGGCACAATTTCTCGCTGAATCCTCCCTTTTACAAAATGTAACAATTTTAGCTCTTATCGATACTATGATAGGAGACGAGGGAATTCGTGCTTTAGCCAACTCTAAGAATTTAACGCAAGTGACTATTCTTCAGTTGGGCAATAATCGTATTTCGGATGTAGGAGTTAAAGAGATTGCCAATTCAAAAACGTTTTCACAATTGCAGGAGCTGGATCTATACAGAAATCAGATCGGTAACGATGGCGCGATTTCGCTGGCTAATTCTGAAAAATTGACTCGTCTAACTAAATTGTACTTAGGGTTTAATTCCATTGGAGATGAGGGAGCGATCAAGCTTACAGGTTCAAAAAAACTGAAGAATATTGAAAAGCTTGAGATGGTTCACAACCCATTGGGAGACAAAGGGAAAGAGGCCTGCGATAAGTTCGATTTCAAGCAAAAATTTAAAGCGCTGGCAAAATCGGGATCGCTCAATAACCTGGCGAACCAATACATCGGTGATTTAGGAGTCTCTGCCTTGTTAGAGTCGTCGTATGCGTCAGATCTCACTGAACTGAATTTGGATGAAAATAATTTATCTGATAAAGCTGTCATCGCTCTTGCAAAAACCATGAAGCTTGTAAATTTGCGGTCTTTGAGCCTGGTTGGAAACCATATTTATGACTCAGGGGCCATAGCCTTATCAAAATCGCAAGGTTTAAAAAATCTCAAATTTCTGATTTTAGATAATAACTATATAGGGGAAGATGGAGCCATTGCATTTGCGAACTCTCATCATCTTTCGGGCCTAGAGAAACTGTCATTAGTAGAAAACCAAATTGGTCCTGTCGGTGAAAAAGCCCTGACCAAATCCCAAACATTAACAAATTTAAAGTATCCCATTTTTGGGTTTCATTAATGGAATGATTTTTAAAGTTAAAGTAAATCTCATGGGGGATAAAAAAGAGCCATTTTATAAAAGTTCTGAAACTCAAAAAAATAGGTTTGAATGTCTCCTGTGTTGGTACTGATCGCAATCGGCTAGGTTCAGGTTTGCGTTGCCTTTTTGCCACTTCGCCCTAAAATCTCAAAAACCTGACTCTAGAAAGTCTTACCCCAATGAATTGAATAATTTAGGAGATCATATCAGGAAAAGACGGTTGGATTTAGGATTATTCCAAAAGGAAAGGGGTCAAGTCCTTTTTTGACTACATTGGCCTGCCAACTCGTTTTCTCTGCCAGGATGTTTAAGGTTTACCAAGCTTTGGCTGTAGCTTTGCGCAAATATTCCCTGTCAATAAAGAAATTAAATCCTTAATCGTATTAGTGCTTTTCTAAGAATTCCAGCAATCACACCTAATGGTCTGTCTAACCAGTTTCATTTCTCTGCGGCCTCTCCGTTCTCTGCGGTAAAATTTATTTCTGAAAAAATCACAACCTCTGTTCGCGGTCGAGGGAGCGGTATTGGATGGCTTCGGCTATGTGGTCGGACTGGATGTTTTCCGTTTCCGCGAGGTCGGCTATGGTGCGGGACACCTTCAAGATGCGGTCGTGCGCCCTGGCGCTCAGGCCCAGTTTTTCCATGGCCATGGACAGGAGGTTTTTTGAGTCTTCGTCTAGGGCGCAGTGGGATTGTAATTGCTTTGTGTTCATACCCGCGTTGAAAAAGAAGTTGTTGGATTTGAAGCGTCGCAGTTGCACTTGCCGCGCCTGTTCCACTCTTTCCCGAATGTTTTCGGAGGGTTCCCCGGCGGAGGTGGTTGACAGGTCTTTATAGCCTAGCGCGGGAACTTCGACATGGATGTCTATTCTGTCCATGAGCGGGCCGGATATTTTGGAGATGTATTTTTTTACCTGCAGGGGCGAGCACACGCATTCCCGCTTGGGGTCAGACCGATAGCCGCACGGACAGGGATTCATAGCCGCGACCAGGGTGAAGTTGGCGGGATAGGTGACTGATCCGGCGGCGCGGGAGATGGACACTTTGCCGTCTTCCATGGGTTGGCGCAGGACTTCGAGCACGTTGCGCCTGAACTCGGGCAATTCATCCAGAAAAAGTATGCCGTTATGCGCCAGCGATACTTCCCCTGGCATGGGGTTGGCGCCGCCGCCGATGAGCCCGGCGTCGGATATCGTGTGATGCGGCGACCGGAAGGGGCGCGTCGCCAGCAGGCCTTGGTCCGTATCCAGCAACCCCATCACGCTATGGATTTTAGTGGTTTGGATCGCTTCTTCCAGCGTCAGTGACGGCAGGATGGTCGGGATTCTTTTCGAGAGCATGGATTTACCGCTTCCCGGCGGCCATATCAACAACACATTATGGCTTCCGGCGGCGGCGATTTCCAACGCGCGCTGCACGTGGCTTTGTCCCTTGACGTCGTTGAAATTTACCTCATACCGCGACCGTTTAAAATATTCATCCTGCGGGTCTGTTACTGTCGGCGTGATTTCAATTTCTCCATTTAAAAACGCGAATGCCTCGGGAAGATCTTTGACGGGATAAATATTAATTCCCGCCACCACCCCGGCTTCCAAGGCGTTTTCGGCGGGGATGACCAGCCCCGCAAAGCCTTTGTCGCGCGCCATAGTAGCGAGGGAAAGGGCTCCCTTGACGGCTCTGACGCGACCGTCCAGCGAGAGTTCGCCTAATATCACATATTTTGCCAGGTTGTCTTTTTTCAGCAGTTCCGATGCGGCGAGGATCCCGAGGGCGATAGGCAGGTCGAAGGCGGACCCTTCTTTCTTAATGTTGGCTGGCGCGAGGTTGACGGTAACTCTTCCCAACGCTTTGCCCAGCCGGGTATTTTTGAGGGCGGCCTCGACGCGGTTGGCGCTCTCCTTGACGGCGGCGTCGGGGAGGCCGACTATAGCCATTGACGGGGTCCCCAGGGAAAGGTGGACTTCCACCTCGACCATATAGCCGCTGATCCCCAGCAGGGCTCCGGATTGAATTCGAGAAACCATTTTCTTCCCTAAAAAAATTCTTAGCCGGAGCATAACACGGATTATTCAGATACTTCTTAAACTTTTGCGCATTAAAAATTTGATCCTGGTTATGGCAGAGCCTGGCATCTTATAGCCCAAAATAGCATAATGATAAAGACTTTTGATTAATCCCCGATAGTAATTGACAAAACGGGAAATTTTCATAAAATATAACCCCTCGTAATTGAATAATAATAGAGACTGTTTTGCCGCATGGGATACCCCCTAGGGCTGGACATATTGAGAGCACACACCTTATATTGATCCTAATAGTGAGGCAGGAGTAAGAAAATGCAAATAACAGGTATGCTTTGGGGCCGAAAACTGCTTGACCTTGTCGAGTATCCACATTCCAGCGTCCGCGGCCCGGAGATCAGCGTCGACGAGATCAAGGCCATGATAAAGGAACATGGAGAAATTTTTATCAAACCTGTGTTCAAGGGCGGCGTTGGTAAAAAAGGCAAGGCAGGATTGATCGGCCGAGTCAACAATATTAAAGACGCGCTAAAGGAAAAGGAGCGGTTGTATTTTGCCACCCTCCAGATGGAGTATGACGTCGCCAAGGCGGACGGCGTCACTTATGAGGGCGCGGTGCCCGCCAAGCATGAGGTGTATTTTGCCATTTCCGACAGCACAATTTTCCGCGCTCCGACCATGACGATCACCCATCACGGCGGGGTGGATATCGAAGAGCTGGAGCCGGAGAAAATCGCCACGGTCCCGTTCGACCCGTTCACCGGGCTAAAGGCGTTTCACGTTTCTAATGCCCTGACCAGCCTGGGCGCGCCGACGGAGATCATCAGCCCGCTGGTGCAGAACCTGCCCAAGCTCTGGGACCTGTACAACAATTACGGGATGATAATGCTGGAACTAAACCCCATAAGGATGATGCCGGTCGAGGGAAGGCTGTTGCCTGTCGCGTGCGATTTTAAATGCGCCTTTGACCAGGACGACCCGGCCTGGAAGAGGCTCCATTTGCCCAGCCATGTTTTTGCTTCCGACTACTCGGAGTTTGAGCAGGAGATCAACCAACTGCGCACATACCAGGGGCAAAGCGACGTGTTTGTCATCAACGATAGCGGCAGTATTACCGCGCCGACGTTTGGCGGCGGGGCCAACGCGATGGTCACTGAGCTTTTGGGGGAAGAGGCGACCATCTCCTCCGACTTTGGCGGCAACCCGCCTTACGTCAAGATGAACGAAATTTCCCGGATCACTTTTAAATATTGGCTCCCGCAATCGAACGTACTTTTCATCATCGGCGGCAAAGCCAATAATACGGATATTTATGAGACTTTTCGCGCGATGGGAGACGGTCTCAAGTGGTACTTTCAAACCTATGGCCCGATCCCGTTATTTGTCGTCGTTGGCCGCGGCGGTCCCAACGTGATCCGGGGCATGTCCTACTTGCGGGACATTCTTGACACGCTTGGTTTGCCGTACCGTTTCTTTGGCCATGACAGCGCCATGTCCGAGGTGATCAATTACGCCATGAAGATCAATGAGTGGATGAAAAACGGCGGCAAGGAAGAGATCAAAGCTAAATTAAATATTAAATAATGATTGAGCGGAATCACCGCCGCCTCAGCTAGCTGGCGGAGCATTCTAAATGGATTTTTATTTAAAGGCCGCGGTCAGACTGCGGGAAATAATACCCACTTGTGGGAAATAAATTGGAGGTTGTTGAAAATGCATATTCAGGGGGTGGGAGATTTTCCATACTATGTAGGCGTTAAGTCGCTGGCTGATCTGGCCACCAAGGAAGACAGGGTGGTTGTTTTAAATATGCTCGGAAAAGAAAGTTCCGGTGTGACGCCCGTCAGCCATGAATATTCTGGCGGCAACATAGTTTTCGGGACAGGCCCCGGAAAATCCGGGAAATCTCTGCAGACTAAAATAGGAAAAATTCCCGTTTACAATTCTATTAAAGAAGGCCGCGCGGCAGGGCATAAATTCAATACGGTCGTGGTTTATTTGCCCCCATCTGGCGTTAAAGACGGTGTCGCCGAGGCTGTGCGGCAGAACCCCGACCTTCAAAAAGTGATCGTGCTCACTGAAAAAGTTTCTGTCAAGGATGCGCGCATCATGCGCGCCATCTGCCAGACCAACGGCGTTGACCTGTTCGGCGGCAATTGCCTTGGGCTGGCCGATTCCTGGAACCATGTGCGCCTCGGCGGGGCGCTTGGGGGCGGTCAGCCGGAGGAATCTCTGATTAAGGGGTCCATCGCGTTATTTTCAAATTCCGGAAATTTCACTACCACGATAGCCGTCTACCTCGCCACTGCTGGGTGGGGCACGACCACTTCCGTTTCCAGCGGCAAAGACGTTTATATTCAATATGGGCCGAAAGAGTTTATTTATGCGCTGGAAAATGATGACAGGTCAAAAGCCGCCGTGCTTTACAGCGAACCGGGTGGATATTACGAACAGGGCATCGAGTGCAGTAAACCGCTTGTCGCCTGTGTCGTCGGGCGGTGGAAGGCAAAGCTGACCAAGTCCTGCGGCCATGCCGGCTCGCTTTCCGGTTTTGGCGATGACGCGGTCGCCAAGGAAAACTGGTTCAAGGAATATTTCGGCGTCGATGGCATTTATACTCCGGAGAACCCTGTAATCAGCAAAAAGGGCGCTTTGGTGACTAATATCTCGCACATCCCGGAAGCTTTGACGGCAGTGATGGACGCCAATGGGATCAAACCTGATTCTGAACCGCGCGGCAACCTTGCCCTTAAAGCATGGTTTGGCAATAACCAGGGACTTTCTCTGCCTAAGGATTTGGATATCAAACCTGAAAAAGCTATCCAGCCTTACTCGGACCAGATCGAGGCTCTCAAGGTCCAGGTCGGCGCGCAACTGCGCAGGGAGACTCTTAAAGACGCCAGCGGCGCCTCGAAGATGGACCGCAAAACCCAGATTTCGCAGATCCATAATGTCTCCATCCTCGACGCTTCGCAAAAATCTTTGGAAGCCAACCTGGTTCTGGCTTTGACAAAGCAGTATCCCAGCGAGTATACCGAGCTTCTCGCCAATATCGTGTTGAACATGTTTGTGAACCAGCATGGCCAGGCGACGCTGGCCGCGGCTGAAGCTTCGCGCGAAAACGGCAACTCGCCAAACACGGTCGTTTCCGCCGCCGTGTCCATTGTTGGCAATAAGCTTGCGCAAAAATCCATGGATACCATTTCCGCCCTGGTCGATCTTTTTGGACAGGGCGAAATGGATGACGCGACAAGTGATTTTGACTATAGCGGAATTCTTAAAGATGCCTCAGGCTACAATGACGTGTTTCTCACCTCGGAAAAAGATAATTGTTCCGAGAAGATGGTCCCCTGGTTGAATAAAATGGATAAGAAATCTGTGTTTGTGAACTTTGTCAACGATCTTGCCATACAGGAAAAGGGGACCTTGTCAAGCGACGCCGTCATCGGCGCCATCTGGGCGACCATCGGCTGGTCGAGTTTGAAAACCAAAAAGATTTCCAGGACCACCATCACCTCCCTGCCTTGGCACGGAAGAATTTTTAGCACCATGGTGGGCATTGCCGCCTCCTCCGACAAACATACCGAAGACAGTTTCTGCGGCGTAAAGCTTGAGGAACTGATGTCAGGCTACAGTTTCAGCCGCACGGCATTCCTGGCTTTGTTAGGGCGCCAGCCCTCAGAAAACGAGCTGTATGAGTTCAAGGTCCTGCTGGGGTTGATCATCACCAACGGGCCGGGGACGATTTCCGCCCAGGGTTCCAAGGGCGCCGTGAGCGCCGACGGACCCGAACAGCCTCAGCGTGTCCAGATCAATAAAGCCTTTGTAGGTTTCCTGACTCACACCGGTTTTGCGCATGGCGGCAACGGGTATGAGGCGGCTGCTTTCCTGATCGAACAGTTCAAGGCGGCGGGTTTGACAGATCCCTCCGACAAGGACCATGGGATTGACTTGAAAAAGCTTGCGACGGATTACGCGCAGACTTACGCCAAATACAAGGCGGAGCAAAAGGGACTGGGCAATCTCGACTACGCCAAAGTGCCGTGCATCAACCATCCGATATTCAAGGGCAAAGACGTCAACATGGACCCCCGCGAAGAATACGTGAGCAAATTATTTGCGGAAAAGGGTTTGTATAATGTGTTCCTCGAATTTTATCACCATCTTGTTGAGGCGCTTTACAAAGCCAAAGTCAGCAAGAATGTTTATTGCGTCAATATCGACGCCGTGATCGCGGTGATACTTTTGAAAACGGTCTGGAAAGAATATCAGGCGGGGAAAGTCAAAGAAGCCGATATCGAGTCGGCAAGTTTTTCCGCGTTTCTGTTAGGCCGGATGATCGGCTGTGCGGCGGAGATAGACGACCACATGGGCCGCGGCAAAAATATGGACACCCGCACCCCCGCAAGTAAATGCTCCTTTGTCGGGTGAGCGCTCCGTTCAGGGGTTAGACTCCGTCAGGGAATTGAGAAATATTTGTGGATTTTAGCGGGCGGCATCGATTATGCGGGCGAGGCAAATGGGAAGGATGTGAAAGGCAGGGCGGATTTAAATGCCTTAGAGGAGTCTATTGAAATCGAATAAAAGCAAGCCTTCAGAACAACTGGCAGACCAATGTTCTTGACTTCCATTTTCTTTCAAGGATAATCGATTTGTCGGCATATAAAATAAGTTCTCCAAACCCCTCCTTTCTTTTATGTTATGACAAAAAAACGAAAAGTTGCCGTTTATTTTAAATTAAGCGTACCTATCATTGTTGAAAAGGATACGGAAATAAACGAGTATATTGCTACCTGCCCGGTTTTAGATATATGGTCTCAAGGAAGCGCGAAGAAGGACGCGGAAAAAAATATTCGTGAAGCGGTAAGCCTGTTTTTATTGTCTTGTTATGAAAGGGGCACCTTAAATGAGGTGTTAATTCAGTCCGGTTTTAAGCCTGTAATCAATAAGCCTCTCAGCGCTCCTAAAAGGAGAAAATCCCTCTCGCAAAAATTTATCCAGGTTCAAATTCCACTAGAGGTTGCCTGTTAATTTAAGGGGTTCCATGCATGGTTAGGCAATCAGTAATATATTGCTCAGGGCAATCAACCGCAGGTTGTTAGCGCGCTAATACTTGGTTTTGAAGGGGCGGGGGCTGGTTGTCGGGGTGGCGGTATCGCGCGGTCCCTCCTGGCTGGCTTGGGGCGCGGCGTTGATCTCGGCTTCTATTTCCCGCAAGGCTTCTCTCTCTCCTATATCCGGCGCGGTTTCGAGGTCTAGCTGTATCTCAACGGCGGGCTCTATAACGGCGCTGGCGTCGGCGCTGTGTGACCGGGCTTTTTCCAACCTGGCCTGGGCTTCCCGATGGCCAGGATCGATTTGCAGGACTTTCCCAAAGGCCTCTGCGGCGTCGTTGTGCCGGCGCATGTTTGCATAGACCCAGCCAAGGCTGAAATGGGTTTCGGCGTTGAATGGGTCCAGGAAGATGGATTCTTTAAATGCCTGCGCCGATTCGGCCTTGCGCCCAGTCTCGCTCAATATCCAACCCAGGCCAAAATGGGCTTGAGCGTTTTGCGGGTTATATTTCAGCGACCTTCTGAATTCTGCTTCCGCCTCTGTTTGCCTGCCTTGAATGTCGTAAACCAGGGCCAGGTTGTGATGTGTCCTGGCATTTCTTGGGTCTGCCTTTAGCGAGTTAATAAAGCTCTGCTCTGCTTCCTTTAATTTGCCCACTAAGGCGTAAAGCTCTCCTAAGCGGTCGCGGACCTGGTTATTATCAGGGTCCAGCCTAAATATCCTAAGGTATAGCCCGATGGCTTCATGATATGATTTTGCGTCTACATAGGCTTTTGCGACTTGTGTCAGGGCGTCTTGATTATTGGGAGAAGACTCGATAGCTATTCTTATAGGCTCCGCCGCTTTATCATTCAGGCCGAGCTTCAAATAATTTATTCCGAGATAAAGGTTGGCCTCTGGCTCCAGGGGGCTGGCCTTCAGGAAATTTTCGAGGGCGAATACCGCTTCTTGTGGGCGATTTGTGTTTGCGTAGGCGACGCCTATCTGTTGTTGGGCGATCAAGTTGTCTGGATTTACGGCGAGAAATTTTTCCAGCCAGGGGGTCGCCTCTTTGAATCGGCCAAGCTTGAATAAATTACCGCCAAGGTGATATGAAGCCCAGATAAGTTCAGGGTCTTTGCTGTCGGCCTGCATGAGCGGGGCCAACGCTTTCTGATGCAGGCCCATCCGCGTGTAGGCGGTACCCAGGTGGAGGTAGTTTTGGGCTGTGGCGGCTTTGTTCTTAATAGCTTTCTCAAACGATTCTGCCGACTCGGGATACCGTTCGAGCGCCATGTGGACCTTGCCTAATATCGAGTGGGCTTTGCCGTCGGCCGGTCGAAGCGCGATGAGAGCGTTCAACGATTCTGTCGCGTGGTTGTATTGTTTCTGGTCCAGGCTGATTTCGCCAATCCTGCGTAAAGCATCAACATGTTTATTGTCGTGGCGGACCAACTCTAAAAATTGTTCGACAGCCTGGCTGGGTTGGTCGAGCTTTTCATAACTTTTGCCGAGATAATAGCGGGCGTTGATATATTCGGGCCGCAGGCGGACGGCTTGGTCAAAATATTTTGCCGCGTCCTCGTGCTTGTTTAAATGCTGGTATTCCCGCCCGAGTTTGAACAGGGCCTCCGGGTTATTCGGGTCCACTTGGACCAGTAACCGAAAGGATTCTACAGCGTCTTCGTGGCGGGCAAGGTTGCTTCGGGCTTGGCCTTGTAAATCAAGGGCTGGGCCATAACGCGGGGTTATTTCCAGAGCCTTTTTTAACTGTTCCAGGGCAAGTTTCGGGCGGTTGGTTGTGATATACATCCGGCCAATATTTGTCCGCTCGCGATGGTCGCCGGGGTTTATGTCGATCGCTTCGCGAAAAGAATTTTTGGCCATTTTATATTGTTTTAACGCCCAGTAGCTTTCGCCAAGCTTGCGGTAACCGTCTGGCGATATGGGCTGGAGTTTGACAACGGACTTGAACTGCCTGACCGCATTCAGATGCTGGTTAAGGTCAGCGTATGCCTGGCCGAGGGCGGACCGGGATGAAACGTTTTCCGGGTCGAGTTTTATTGCCCGCCGCAAGTGGACCAGGGCGTCCGCGCTTCGCCCCATTTGCATGAGGGTCCATCCCAGGCCAGCCAGGGCGTCGGCGTATTTGGGTTCGATGGCCAGCGCTTTTTTGTAGGCGTTTTCTGATTTCCCGTAATGCCGCAAGTTGGAGCGGCTCTGGCCAATCCCATGCCAGGCTGACGGGAACAGGGGTTGCAAACGGAGGGTTTCCTGAAACTCTTTGATAGCGTCTTCTTCAAGGCCCATTTGCTGGTAGGCTCTGCCAAGCTCGAAATGCGCCAGATGGCCATTAGGGTTGGCTTCGATAGCGTTTTTGTAGTCCTGAATTTTCATGATGTCGGCGGACGCAGGCGCGACATCGGTCAGAAAAATTATTTGCGTTAATAATATGGCGGCTACCAGCCTGTCCATAATCGTTCCTCATAAATTTGCGATGCGGGGATGTATGCCTTATCGGCAAAATTGATTGGAAACAATACAATAATTTTGTTATTTGGCAAATATATGCGTCAGCGGGGCTTTTTGCAAGGCGTGGTTGCGAGGGCGGGCTACCTGCCGTTCCTTGATCTCCCGCGCAGTTGGTAGCGGCGGACGGCGCGATTGTGTCCGGTGAGGGTTTTTGAAAAATGGTGGCTTCCGTCCTGGCGGGAAACAAAATAAAGGTAGGGAGATTCGACGGGGTTGAGCGCGGCAATGATGGATTCCATGCCTGGGCTGGCAATAGGGCCGGGCGGCAGGCCTGGATACTTATAGGTGTTGTAGGGGGAATCGACGGATAAATCTTTTTTGCGGATGTTTCCGTCAAAATTTTTAATGGCATATATCACTGCCGGGTCTGTCTGCAGGAGCATCTTTTTCTTCAGGCGGTTATGAAATACTGAGGATATCAGTTTACGCTCGGTTTCCAGGCCGGTTTCTTTTTCTATCAGCGAGGCTAGGGTAATAATTTCGTGGATGGTCATTCCCATTTCTTCCGCGCGCTTGAGAATTTCTGGTTTGAGGACTCGCTGTTTAAATGTGTCGAGCATGGCTTTGACAATATTTTTGGCGCCGATATATTTGCCGAAGTGGTACGTTTCCGGAAACAGATAGCCTTCCAGATTTTCCGTATGCAGGTTTAGCGACGCTATGAGTTTCGGGTTTCCGGCTTCATGAATAAATTGCTCCTCTTTTGCCAGCCCGCTGTGGGCAAAAACCACCGCCATCTCAGTTATGCGGTAACCTTCCGGTATGGTGACTGGGCGCAGGTAGGTTTTTCCGGATGTGACGATCTCCAGGATTTCTCCGGCCGACAGGGAAGGGGAAAGCTCAAACTCGCCGACTTGAATTTGGCTTTCTTTACCCTTCAGCCAAGCCAACGCCCGGAATGCGCGCGGACTTTTCAGTAATCGGTTTTTTGCCAGGCGCTGGGTGACTTGCTGGAGGGTCATCCCTGGTTCGACTTCAATGATAATTTTTCGCGTGTCGTCGCTTACTGGAAGGAAAGCGCCAAGGGTAAAAATGCCGCTCACAAAAATAATTATGACCAGGACCAGGCCGGTAGCGGCAAGGGAAACGATTTTGCCGGAGAGCATTGCGCGGAGGGTTTCAGGCTTTCGATTATTGTTCAATTTCAGCGAAGTAGGCTGGATGTTTTCAGGTTGCCAGGTTTTGGATTTGTTCCAAAAACTGGTCGTTTTCATCTTTCTTGCCAACAGTCACGCGGAGATGGTTGGCTAACCTCGGGTGCCCGGCAAGGTTGCGGATGAGGATGCCCTTGTCCGCTAATTGCCGGAACAGTTTTTCGGAATCATGTTGCGCGCGAAATAATATGAAATTGGAATCCGAAGGGTACGCCGTGATAGTTTCAATCTCGGACATGCGTTTAAGCATGCGCTCCCGCTCCTTTTTAATGACGTCGATCTGTTTTTGCGTTTCCGGAAAATCAGACAATAGCTTTTCCGACAGTATTTGCGAGATGGAATTGGAATTGTAAGGGAGCCGGACTTTGTTGAACTGCCCGGTGATCTCCGGGTCCGCTATGCCATACCCCACGCGCAAACCCGCCATGCCAATTTTTGACAGGCTCTTCAGGATGATCAGGTTATTGTTGTCCGGCATTTTGTCGATGAAGGTCTGGGCGGAGAAATCGTAATACGCTTCGTCGACCACCACGATGCCGTTGAAATTTTCAATGACGGACTTTATCGCTTTGGCGGAGAAACAATTTCCGGTTGGGTTATTAGGATAGCTGAAGAAAACAACTTTTGCTCTGCGCTCTTCCAAAAACTCCAGGAATGGTTCCGCTTCGAAATCCCATTTTTCATCCAGCGGGTATCCCGCAGAGTCCACGCCCATGCCCTGGGCGATGATGGCGTACATGGTAAAAGTAGGGTCGGGAAAGGTTATGGTATCGCCTGGCTCGCAAAATACTTGCAGGATGAACTGGATGAGTTCGTCCGAACCATTGCCCACTGTCAGGTTCTCGGCGGGGATACCCAGTCTTTTGGAAATAACGCTTTTGAGTTTTTTGCAATCGGGGTCGGGGTAGCGGTTAAGTTGCAGCTCGTCAGCGCACTCTTTTAACAGCGCGGCGATTTCTCTGGGCGGCGGGAATGGGCTTTCGTTGGCGTGTAATTTGATCTTGCAGTCGAAGTTTTCAACGTGGTACGGCTTGAGGGATTTAATTCTCTCCGTGACGAGGTCCGTTAGTTTTACTTTGGCCATTGGCTTTTACCTTGGGTTTTCCAGGGAGACGACGCTGTTTTATTGCTTGAGGAAATGTTTCGTCCTGTATTTTTCGGCCTGGATAATGGACTGTATAATACTCACGGTTTCACCAACTTCCACATTAGTGACGACATAATCATAAAGAGGGTATTTCATTAATTCTCTTTTTCCCACATCAAGGCGTTTTCTTATCTCTTCCCTTGTTTCTGTCCCTCTTTTTATCAGGCGCCTTTCAAGGACTTTCAGCGAAGGCGGCAGGATGAATATGTAGACCGCTTCAAAATCCCTTTTTTGCAGAGATTCGACGCCTTGCGTGTCCAGTTCCAGTATCTGGCTGATGCCAGCGTCCCTGGTTTTGTTGACGCTCTCAAGAGATGTGCCGTAATAGTTGTCATGGATCTTCGCCCATTCAAGGAACTTGTCTGCGTCGATTCTAGCCTGAAAATCTTCCTTTGATATGAAGTGGTAATGGACGCCTTCCGTCTCGCCTTCTCTAGGTCTGCGGGAAGTGTGAGAGACGGAGAATTTAATGTTCGGGATTTTTTCCTTCAGGATATTGCATATGGTGGACTTGCCGGTCCCGGACGGGGCGGAGAGTATGGTGATAGAGCCTTTTCTATTCATTTCCGACGCAAAATTTTAATTCTATTTTTGTTTGCCAACCAGTCATTTTATAGCGGATGCTTATCATTCAATATTCTGAATTTGCTCTCTGATTTTTTCTGTCCGGCTTTTGACTTCTATCACCGCCTGCGACACTTGATAGTCTGCCGACTTCGACCCGATGGTGTTTATTTCCCGGTTAATTTCCTGCGTTATGAACTCAAGTTTTCTGCCGATGGGGTCCCCTGTTTGCGCAATGGTTTTGAATTGCCGCAGGTGGCTTTCCAGCCGGACGACCTCTTCCGAGAAATCGCTACGGTCGGCTAAGATAGCGGCTTCCTGAGCCAGACGGGTTTCATCAAGGTCGAACCCTTCGCCCAATGCCTTGATTTTTTCGCGGAGGCGGTCATGGGATTCCTTGATAACGGTTGGCGCCCGTGATTCGATAAACTCCGTCAGCCGTCCGATTTCATCAATATGGCCTAATATATCTATTTCCAGGCTTTGGCCTTCGGCCTCGCGCATTTTTACAAGTTCGGCCAAAGCGTCTTCCACGACCGCAAATATCATTTTCTCCTGGGAGGCGTCAAACTCCGGAGCTTCTGTCTTGATTATGTCGCGTAAGCTCAACAAGGACGCAATTTCTATTTCCCCGTCCAGTTTTAATTCTTTCTTAATCTCTTTAAATGCGTCCAGGTATTGTTCCGCTAAGGCAAGGTTTGGTCTTACTTCACTGGCGTTGGATGAACCGTCTGCCGTTTCCAGGCTGATTGTCAAATCAAACGAACCGCGGGAACATTTGGACTTAACCAGTTTTTTTACTTTCAGCTCAAGTTGGTTTAAAAATTTTGGCAGACGGGCGTTTATGTCAATAAAACGATTATTGACCGAACGGACCTCCACCCTGAATGAATAACGTCCGCTCTGTTTTTCGGACTGGCCGAAGCCGGTCATGCTTTTTAGCATCCCTCCTCAAACCTTTTCAATAATGATTTTATAGTGCTCGTCAACTTTTTCCTGGGACAAGAGTTTATGTCCGTCATTTTGGACGCTTCTCGGCACGTTTTTAATGGGGTCGCCATCGTCAAGCGGGACTTCCAGGCATTGCCCCGCCTGCATCGTCT
>Ga0114950_10001929_pt1 | contig 15843 bp, 12 predicted proteins | sample N075metaG_FD_83503 | JGI IMG/M metagenome (GOLD analysis project Ga0114950, IMG submission 83503) | Deep subsurface microbial communities from Kermadec Trench to uncover new lineages of life (NeLLi) - N075 metaG | ecosystem: Environmental > Aquatic > Marine > Ocean trench > Sediment | place... | reverse complement strand
CCTGTTGGAAGTGCGCCCCCTGTGGTCAGTAATAATTTATAGTTCTGATTTGAAAACATTTCCACCGCGGAATCTAACGCAAAATCCGGCAGTAATCCATCCAAAACCATAATATGGCTTTGTAATGGAGCGGTGACACTTAAAAATGGATGGATAGTAAAAACAGATATGCAGAGCAGGAGAATGGCGTTGAAAAAGACGACAATAAATCCAAACGGAGTGAGTTTTCTACGCTGTTTTTGTTTTGTTAAAGAGAACACCATTTTTTTTGGACTTCTTACTAATCCCATGTTCGGTGTGAATAAATACTTTATTTGCATTTTTCATGTGCAACAAAGCGCGCAACATTTCCCAAAATCCTAGCGGTGCATATAAAACAGCGGTTAGCATTTTTTTGTTAAAGAAAGATTTTGGTATCGATAATATCAGCGCTACTGCCGTAAAAAAAACCAGACTGAACCATTCAAAAGCGGAAAAAAAAAGACTCTGAAAATTAAGAAGTTGAAGCAGTCCCGAAAAACTAGCAATTAGCACAACCGACCCCAGAAGCAGTATCCGCGGCGGTAATAACATCTGAATAACTTTATCAAAAAAGTCGATATTTTTATGAACGATTACCTGAGAAATTCCTGCACTAAAATATTTGCGCAGATAGATCAATTGTGCAGCCAGCCACCTTCGCCGTTGTCCCGAGAAATTGCGGCGGTCTTGTACTTTTTCATCGTAAACAAGCGCCGATGGCAGGTATTCAATTTGGTGACGGGCTTTAAGCAATTTCAATTCTAATTCTTTATCAAAACCACTAACTGCGTGAATGCCTTGCATCATCTCTTTAAACAGCCGAAATTCAAACGCCATGCCCGAGCCAATTAGCGCTGCAGATAAACCTAAACGCCGATGCCCTTTTCGAAATATATGATTGTTAATCTCCTCGCTTAACGCATCCAGTTTTGCCATGGGTGTGTTCATATTCTTTGCCACGCGATGCCCTTGCACAACTTTGCTGCCCTGCAACATTGCGGCATTCATTTTCTCTAAAAAGTCAACCGCCATAACATTATCGGCATCCAAGATCAATGCGGCGACATAGTCATCTGGAATTTGCCGCAACGCTGCGTTGATTGCTTTGACTTTGGTGCTTTTTTCAAAAGCAACTTCAATGAGCTTGACGGGCAGTAGTCTTAATCTCTGCAGGGTTGCTGCTTGCAGCGAGTCGGCGACAACAATGACATCATAAAGTTTTTTGGCGTACGATTGATTCAACGCCTGCTGAGCTGTTTGCACAATAACCTGGTCTTCTTTGTAGGCCGGGATGAGGACAGCAAACTTGTTTTGTTCGCTACCTGAATTGGCAGATTCCGTTAACGGGAATCTGCCTGCGATGGAGAATATCAACAAATACAAAACACTCGCAGCGAGATAGCCGAATACCAACCATTCAAAAATGTGAATGAGTATCATAAATCACCTTTAATTTTTTGGGGAGAATCAAACTGCGGCGCTAAAAACAGAAATGCCATACTTATGTAAACAACAATGCCAGTGGGCATTTGCCCCAATATCTGGTTGCCGTAACTGGCAACAGCAATTCCCCAGACGCCAGCATAAAGCGCCATAATTTTTTGCCGCAGATCCGGATCTCGAATTCTTAATACGTTCTGTCCGCCAACAACTAGGATATACAACAGCATGCCAATGTGGAGATAGAGCCCGATGATGCCTTCTTCCGCCCAAATCCGCACGTACCAACTATCCGTAGGTGTTTGGGCAAGAAAGCTGTCAGGATTGAACCGCATTCCCCAGTAGCCTGCCGAACCGACGCCACCGCCAAAAGGTTTATTTTCAAGATATGCTGATAGCAATTTTTGATTCCTGATTCGTGCCTGTAATGAGGGTACATCCGCCCCCTGATGAATTGCGTCACGCATCCTGCCGATGGCATAGACACCTTGACCTATGTACGTAAATCGAAAAAAACTGTAAACAAATATCAGAAGAATCACACCCGAGATTAAGAGTTTCCAGTTCTTGCTCAGACACAGGTAAACAACAGCGCCAATAAACGGCACAATCAGAGCACCACGAGTCCCTGAAATCATTAGTCCCCAAATACAAAGTAGACCAACTATACCATATCCTATTTTTTTAAACCATTTCCCAGGCCCAAGTGCTAATATTAAGGCTGCAATTCCCGCGTGCCCCTGGGCGGCGCCAAATTGACCGGCATCGGTGTAAAATGAAAAGACCCTGAGTTTACCGTGCAAAAGGTGGGTAGAGCTGTTGCGCGGATCTGCTATCCAGATTTTCTCTGCAAAATCAAGCTCGATAAGCTGTTGCTTCAATCCCCACAAGAGGCCAAAGAAGGACAATGCCAGCCATAACCAGATGAACAGGTCAAGGTATTTTCGTTTATTGAAAAGCAGCAGCGTCAGGGGAATCATCGCCAGCATATACAACGCCACACCACGCACGGCAAAAAACCAGGCAGTAGTACTAGCAGTCTCGGGATTGAATATTTGCAGTACATTGTAAAGAAACCAGATGAATACAACCACTGTTATGCCGTTTTTTAGAGGCTTCCAATTGAGTTGATAAAAGTTGTTAAGCAATAGAGCGATAAAGGTTAACAGGAGTAGAGCATCAATGGCCAATCCCAGTTTACCGCCGCCAAATAATGCAAACGTATATCGTTTCAGGCCGATGCCTAAAAAACTCCACACCAGAATGGTAATCAAACCAATCGCTGGACACTTGAATAATTTGACTAGGTAAAAAATGAGAAAAGGTAAAAAAATGAATCCCGTGGCTGCTGCCAATCCACCTTTCGCAACCAGATATCCGCTCGCGGTTGTTGCAGCGATTAGCAATGCAGTATAGGCTGGCCTTTCAAGTCGTTCCGCACCCGTGGCGGTAAATACGGCAATTTGGTTTTGCACAGACTCCATTATTTGACCTGTCAACGGGTTCTTTTCAGACTGTTAAATCTACCATGAAAGTCACTATTTATTTTTCTTCTGAATTCCATGGTGCTTTTGAAAAAAAGATGGTGTTTTTTGTAAGCTTGTTTACTTGCTATTTTTTCAAATATCCATCTATAATAAGTATCAAACAATGGATTCGGTATAACATCAAATCTCAGTTTTGGATAATTAAAATAGGCTGCCATTGCAATTGAATGTTTGCCGTCACTGACCATATAAGTATTATCATCGATTGAATAAACTTTTAATGCAAATTCCTGACCCTCTGCCATTGCCCTTAGCCTATTTCGATAAACGCGTTTCAGTTTTTCACTGCTGATTTTACCCTTCCTTCGAAAATCTAAGGTGCCGTTTTGATACCTTTTGATGTACGAGCAGTCAGCTAAGGGCAGGCCTTTATCCAAAAATTGAATCAGCTCATAATGCGGCATCTCATAAATATCTTTGCCTATTGATGTATGTTCATCCTTAAGGAAATCTGGTGTTCCGGCCAGACATTGCTCAATTTTTATTTCTTTGGGGCTATTTATCACAACATCGTTCAAATATTCTGACTTTATCATTTGATTGATGGGTTTAACGCCGATACGGGTCTCGAGGAGCATCGTACAATCAAGTTTTTTGAATAGTCTTTCTAAGTAATAGAATCTATCCACAGTTATAAAGCGTTTAATCGCATAAAATTTCTTTTTAAAGGCTCCGGTCAACTCAGTCATTTAAGCTTGAATCCTTTTCTAAGTAGCTCTGATAGTAAAACAAACTTTTAACATTCAGTATGTTGACAACCGCGGAAGACAAATCGATTCGCAGATTTTTCCTCAGCAATATCAAGCCCGCTAAAACGCCGATTATAAACGTGCTGATGGTCACCATTGCAACAGCCCATAACTCGCCCCAAACCCGGATGGCGAGAAAATTACCGCCAACATTTACCACGACCATGATAATCATTTTCAAGAAATTGTATTGCGGCTTATTAATACTGTCCAGCGCCATCCCAAGGTAGCGGTCTAACGGTAAAAAGATGCTGTAAACACAAAAGATTTGTAAGAGGATGGCCGAATTCCTGTAATTCTCACCGCCCACTAGCAAAACTAATTTATCAGCAAAAACAAAACATCCTGCAATAATCGGCAGCAAGAGTACTGTGAGCAAAGCACTATATTTGATAAAATAGTCGCAGAAAGATTTCATCTGATTATTGATACTTCGTTTTGACATTTCAGGTAGAGCCGTGGCCGTAAAACCCCGCAAAGGAGTTTCTATTATTTCAATGAGTTTTAAGGGCACGCTATAAACAGCCACCGCAACAGGCCCTAACAACCAGCCGATGATAAATATATCAGAACTTTTCAAGAGGTTACTTCCCAGCAGCGTGCCGATGCAGTACTTGCCGAAATGCAATAACTCCATGACTTTTTTCCGCTCGGCTTGAAAGATAGTGTTAAATTCAGTCCAGCCCTTGAGCAGACTGAAAATTGACATGAGTAAATTAACGCCAATATGTCCGAGAATAATCGATTCCACACCCCAATGGAGAAAGCCAGCATTGAAAAGTAAAAACAGCAGAAAACCAGCTCTGAACAAAACACGCAGAATCAACAGTCTGTCAAAGTTTTGTTTTGCATGCAAAAGCCAGGCGGCTAAGCCGTACGGCAGACTGGCTAAGGCATATATTGGATACCAGCGGAAAAACAAATCAAATGACGATGTTTGAATAGAATCTGCAAAAATGAATGAAACGGTAACAACAAAGATCCACAAGACGACGGTAACTCCCAGCGCAATCAGCCAACTGGAGCCGACAATAATTTTTTTCTCGTCCGTTTCCGCGCCTGAGTAGAACCGAACCAGCGCCGTGTGTACCAGGCCATTTCTGAGTATATCCAGAAATGTGGCAGCGGAAATATAAATGACCCAAGCGCCAAACTCAGTCTTCTCCAGAGTGCGCGTCAGCAGAATGAAGCTCAGCAGTCCCACGATAGCACCTATGCCGTTGGATAAAACAGAGAAGAAATTGTTGCTGCGGCTCATTGATTTCAGTATGTGATTTTTCATGTTATATTCGGCCCGCCATTTCAACAATTTCCGAAATCTGTCCCACCCTGTTGTGCCATGAATTTGAGCGCGCCATTTCTATTCTTGCTTGTCGTTTGGCGGAGTTATCTGTCTGCAGTTCATCCCTGACCGCTTGTAAAAAATCATATTTACTATTTTCGATCCGGACGATATTTTTAAATTCTGTAAAATCGGCAAAGTCGGTCATGACAACAGGTTTTCCCGCGGCGAGATACTCATTGATTTTTAATGGGTAAATATTCTTCGTCTGCTCTGTGCAGAGATAAGGGATGATTCCCAGGTCAAAATGTTTCAAATAGCTCGGAAGCTTACTCACCTGCTTGGCGCCCCAAAAAACCACATTGGGTAACGATTTCAATTTTAAAACCGCGTCCGTTTCCGTTACCCGGCCGATGAAATGAAAACGTGTGTCCGGCATCTCCTGCGCCAGATAGTGCAGCAACCGGTAATCAATGCGGTGGTCCAGGCTGCCGATGATTCCGACCGTCTTTTTCTGCATTCGCAAATCAACGCTTCCGTTTTCCGGTAAAGCCGCGCCCTTATTGAACAGCTCGAAATCAACCCCATTTTTCACCAGGAAACAGCGTTTATTCAACTGTTTACGGCTTTCAAAAAGCGCCTGTGATGTGGTTATCACCGCGTCCACTTGTTTGATAAACTCCCGCTCAAGCCCGCCGCCGTGGCGGTTGCTCCACTCCGAGGCGTTGATTTCATCATAACAATAGTAAATGAGCTGCTTTTCTTTGAAGGCACCAACAAGTGGCAAACCTATGAACGGATTAAAGGCGTTGATAACGATTGGCGAATCCATACCAATTTTTTTCATCGCCCATTTTATTGTTTTTTTTACGATAGCGGCATTAAATGCAGCGAATTTTTTATACAATTTCTCATTGTGAAGCCAATTAACCGGAAGAACCGGCGGCGGTGTTAAAACATACACAGGGTCGCCGTTTTGCGTTTTCAAAGTTCGCAGCCTGCTATTGATTCCCAGCATGCGTTTTACAGGCGCTTGCTGTTTGTTAAGTAAAGTCGTGATGATATCTTTTACTGTAAACTCATAATCGACATACAAAATTCGATTTCGCTGCGCCAGAACTTCCATGATATAGCGGATGGTTTTCAAATAATCACCTTCCCAGTTGGGGAAAGAAATACACAATATATCCTGTCCTGAAATCATTTAAATCCTTTCATTGATGTTTGAAATTCGAAGTTCGATACTTTTTTAATCCAACCGCGCAGCCAGTTTCGTTTTTTGGGAATTTCTCCCAGAATACTTTCCAGGTTGTCAATTTTCATCCCATTTAAAACCAGGCTTGGGTTACTGACGCCATCATTGGTGCAGGTTTTTAATTGATATTCATCGGCTTCATTCCAAGCTCGATTTGCCCGCACCACCAGCAGTGAAACATCGGCGCTGCTCATTAAGTTGAATGGAATTTGGTGCTCGTTAATTGCGGGTAATTCGAGAATGACGTACTGGTAACGTGTATCAATTTTCTTGTCATCCAATAGTGACTCAATATCTGTTATTTCAAAGAAGTTTTTGTTTGTATTATATTTTATGGTATCACCTTCAGATTGCCCGGTTCTTTCATCAGGAGATATTCGAAGTACGTGGTAACCCATGTTCTGCATCTGCTTTGCTAACATATTGCTCAAAAAAGTTTTACCCTCTCCACGTTGATGGCTTGAAACTAAAATTGAAACGAGAGATTTGGATTCCCCCTTTGAATTTGTTTGAGTGAGTATATTTCCAATCAACTGTCTCAATGAACGGCTCAATATGGTATCATAATCTACATGGCGGCTTTTGTTAAGAACCAAGGGCAAAGCACCCGCTAATTTCAATCCTGTTTTTTTCTCGGCACGCTGTGGAGTTTTTATGGTTGTATCGAAATATTCCATGGCAATTATCAAAGCTAAGCTCAATACCAATCCAGCCACAAATGCAAGAAGTACCGTTCTCGTACGTTTAGTCGGCTCTGGTCTTATGGGAAAGTCAGGCTCATCGACCACCGAGAGTTTGTTGGATAATTCCAAATTTTGCTGGCGCAGTTTTGCCATGTTCAGGCTGTGCAGCAATTCAAGATACTCCCGCTCGGCTACATTGACTTTTCTTTCCAGGCGGGACAAAGTCGAACCCAGCGACGCATATTTATCATACTCCTTTTCCAACGCATCACGTTTCTGCTCAAGTTCTTTCAGGCGCACCTTATATTCTGATAACAGAAGCAGATTGTCCAACCATTTGGCAACTATTTCTTTTTTGGAGAGGCCTTCAGGTGTATGTTGAGCCTGGTGCAAAGTGGCAATATTTTCCGAAAGCTGCTGGCGCAGCAGGTTTATTTCAACATCAAGGCTGTCTATTACGGCGGCATCTTTATTATAACTGGAACTTAACGCGCGATGTGTTGTCAACTTCGTCAATTGATCTTTTAAGTTTATGATATCTATATTTTTCTTTGTCATCAGTTTATTCAAATTAATCTTTCGCTCCAGCGTCGCCAACGCTGAATCTGCCGCAGCCAATCTCATCTTATCTTCGTGAAATTCATTTTTTACGTCTTTTGCCTGAACCGCAATTCGTTTTGTTTGCTCATAATAGTTGATGATTCTGTTCTTTTTTCTGAATGTCTTTAATTTCTCCTCATCCCGCTTTAGCCGTTCGGATGCTGCATGGGTTTGGTTGCGGAAATAATCTACCACTGCGCTGGTCTCACCTTTTTTCAACATTTTGTATTTTCGCATAAAAATTTCAATGAGTATTTGCAACGTTGCGTGACAAATTCCCGGGTCATTGGTGCGATAGCTGATTTCCAGTAAATCGCTACTCGCCATTCGCGTCACTTTTATTCCGGATAGCGCCTCCACACTATAATGCTCTGATTCGGAATGCAGGATTTGGTAAATAACATGATCCTTATTTAAGACCGCCTGTTGCAAATTCTTAATTGTGTTCTCAACCGATGTTGAGTCGATCAATTCTTTACTGACAGCGCCCGGGATCAATTCGTGCAAATAAGCGGCTGATTCAGGTGAAATAATTTTCGAATCGAGGTTTGGCACCATTAAGTGCTGCGCCAGTAACTGTATGCCTACTTCTTGCAGCGTAGCCCGTGTTTCAATGATATTTATTAAATTATCAAACGCAGTTCTCACGGCGTGGTAATCAATATTTCTGGTGCGGCCGCTTTCAATGGTATAGCCGGAAACCAGCCCCGTATAAATCACAGTCGTCGAAACATATTCTTTGGGCTGCCCTTTTGTGAGCAGGTAGACTGTTAAGGTTAAAACGACTGGTATCAGTATCAAAATCTTTATTTGACTGACAATCAGCCGGATGAATTGGGGTACGGTCATTATTTTTCGTCCTGCATTTCGGAGAATTTAACGCCTGCTAATTCTTCCAATTGCATGATCTGGTTTTGTAATTCCATCCTGGTGCTTTCAAACTCGACTCTTGCTTTGGCGGTAATCTGGTTGACGCTTGCCAGCTCTGAAATCAAAAGCTCCCCAGCCAAAAACTCTTTCTCCGCCGCCAGCTGATTCATCAGCGCGGTCTCCTTGGCTTCGTTCCTGATTTGCACCAGTTCATGCAGCAGAAGTAATCGGTTGTATTGAGAAATGACCCCCTCTTTTAGTTTCTGCCTTAATTCATCTTTTTCGCCCTGAGCAATGATTAAATTCTGCTCAAACACCTTGACATGATTGTTCCGATTTAAAATTTCATACAGCGACAGGTTTATTGAAAGCCCGCCTTTATAGCCTATATTTATTTGGTCGAGAACACTATTTCCGTAGGAACCAAATTGTGTGCCCAGGCTGATGTTGATTCCCGTAATCCATTCCTTCTTTGCACTTTTCACTTCAAATGCCCGTTTGTCAATCAGCGCGTCCTGGGTTATTAGCACCAGTGAATTTTTCTTGGCATGTTGTAAAACCAATTCCAGCGGCGGTAATTGATACAGATTGTCAATCATTGTTGCGGCTTTCACTTTCACCGAGCTTTGCGCATGTAAAAACAACGGCAGAAGAAAAAATATTTTGAATAATAATATGTGTCTAATGTTAGCGGGCATGTTTTTTTTCCTAATCATTTTTTCTAGCGGTTACTTTTGTATTATTAAACATTTTCATGCTGAAACATGGCTGGTATTGTCTTAAGAATTATTTTCATATCTCGCCAAAACGAGTATTTTCCGGCATACTCATTATCCAAATCAATCCGTTCCTGCTCAGACATATTTTCTTTTCCACGCCTGTTCACCTGCCATAAACCTGTGAGCCCTGCCGGCGCCAAAAATCGCAATGAACTGGCGTCCGTGGTTAGCTTTTCAGCTTCGTAAAGCGGCAACGGGCGGTTGCCGACGACCGACATTTCGCCTTTCAAAATGTTCACCAATTGCGGCAGTTCATCGATGCTCAATTTTCTTAATATTCTACCGATCCGGGTGATCCGTGGATCAGCAGTCAGCTTCAAAAAAGTATCCGTTCCAGATTGCTGCAATTCCAGATAGTCCCGCTCCGATATCCTTCCGGAATCGCTCTGAAGGTACACCTTGTTCAGCAAATCCGAATGGTCATTTTCTCCAGGTAATTCATTTTCAGGATTTGTTGATTCCGGGACATCTTTTATATAAACATTCAGGTGCGCAAAATCTTTTAATTGCGCTTCAGCGTCAACCAGCATGGTCCTGAATTTAAAAATCTCGAATATATCGTATCCGGTACCGGTTCGTTTGGACTTAAAAAAAACAGGCCCTCTCGATTCCACTTTAACAAAGATCGCGGTTAATAAAAGTACCGGGGATAAAAGTACCAACACAGTCAAAGAGAAAACTATGTCAAATATCCTTTTTATAGCTGGCAATTTGCAGCCGTAATTTTGGGATACAGGGGGATATACAGGTTTTTTCTCTGGAGAAAGTAACGAGTCAATTCGCTGAATCAGGTCATCAGAATGAAAGGGTTTGCAGAGGCAATCGTCCGCGCCAAGTTTCAAAACGAGACTTTTTTCAAACTGTGAATCGTACTCGTTAATGCAGATAAACGGGATGTGCTTATCCTGCTGTCTTTGCAATACTTCCTGTAGAAACTGGTGCCTGCTCATGCCTGTTAATTGCATCTCCGAAATAATAAGATCCGGACAACAGCCGGGCTTGAGGTAGTCGAGCGCCTGGTAGCCATTTCTCACTGAAATGATATCATATTTATTTTTCAGAGCATGAGTGATTTTATTCGAGCATGCCCGCGAATTTTCAAGAAACAGAATTCGTTTCTTCATATTTTATCATGCCGATTGCTTATTAAACCTGATTTCTGTGCAGGATATTTTCGATACGCACAGCTAATTCTTCTGGATTAAACGGTTTTGTCATATAATCGTCGGCGCCCAATTTTAAGCCTGCAATCCGATCCGAGCTCTGGGCTTTTGCCGTGAGAAATATAACAGGAATGTTTTTAAAAACGCTGCTGACCCGAATATTTTTCAGAAAATCAAATCCGTGCACATTTGGCATTCTGACATCGGCTACAATCAGGTCGGGCAAGTTTCCCGCTCGCAACCAGGCCAGGGCCGCCGCGCCATCGTTAGTTGTAGCAACGGTAAAATCTTTATCTAAATTGTATTTAAGCAGGCGACGCATGTGGCAGTCATCTTCAACAATCAAAATTTTGTGTTTCATTCTTATCTCCTGAATATGGATGTGCCTATTTTTCTTACCCGGCTATAACATCAATCATGCCAATTGTTGTACCCGTGATGCCTCGTTCACGTAACCTTTTTAATTTCAACATGAAAGGTCATTTTACAATTGTAATGCTTTTTAGAGGAGAAAAGAGTAGAATGAGAACAGGAGTTGCAAATTGCGAAAATGTCGCATTTTGCTTTTAAAGATGTGACAGCAACTGTTGGAACTGCAAAATATCCAGAACATCGTGATAACCACCTGATTTTCGGTAGCCGGACCTGATGGAAAGTGTCCTTATCAAATAATTGTTAATTTTTTCTTTTTTGCTTTACGTCTGTCATTAATAATTGTATATTTATGCTACTGCCTTTTTTAGATTATCGTTTTCTGCAAAGTCCTGTTTAGTTCGACCTGATGCAGGAGGAGGTGATTATGATCCAGGTACTTATTTTAGGAATTTCCATTTTGCTGCAGTTCACGGCAGCGATTTTGGCCCTGCGGCTAATCCGGGTGACGGGGAAACAGCGGGCATGGGGGCTGATTGCTTTAGCAGTCTTCTTCATGGGAGTTAGACGCAGTATTACTTTTTTTCGGCTTATTTCTGGTGATCTGACTCTTCCTCCTGACCTCTTGGCCGAAACGGTTGCGCTCGTTATTTCAATCCTGATGGTGTTGGGCATTGCGTGGATTGCCCCAATTTTTTACGCAATCAAGAATTCAACGGAAGCCTTGTTTGAAAGCAAAACTCGTTACCAAAAACTTTTTAATGATTCGCCCGTGCCCCTGTGGGAAGAAGATTTTAGCGACTTGTACGCCTATTTGGTAGAACTCAAGAAAAAAGGCATCCGCGATTTCAGAGCCTATTTTGATAAAAACCCGGATGAATTACGTATTTGTGCTCAAAAAGTGAATATTAACAATGTCAATCAAGCAACCCTTGAATTACTTCAGGCCAAAAATAAAGAGCAACTGCTCGGCAATCTTGATAAAGTATTTGTTGAAAAATCTTGGGATGTTTTTAAAGAAGAACTCATTGCGATTGCTGCAGGGGAGTTGGAATTTGAGGCAGAGGCAGAGGTAAAGACGTTTACCGGCGAGACAAGACATATTTTTCTGAGATTAAAAATTGAAAAAGACCAGCAGGGTTCAATCAGGGCGCTGCTTGCAACAAATGACATTACCAAAAGCAAACAGGCTGAGGAGGCGCTACAGGAGAATGTGACCAATCTCGCCAGAGCTGAGGAGATAGCTGAGATTGGAAATTGGAACTGGGATATTCCGCTAAATAAGATAACGTGGTCGGATCAGTATTATCGTATGCTGGGGGTAGATAGAAAAAAATTTACTGCGAATTATGATGCTTATTTAAATTGTATCCATCCCGATGACCTGGAGTTTTTCAAGAATACAACTGCCAGAGTGCTAAAAGAGAAAAAACCTTATCGCATAGAATATCGTATAGTTCGACCTAATAATGATGTACGTGTTATTCATGAGCGAGGCGAGGTTGGTGTGGATACAAATGGCACTGTAGTTAATTTATTTGGAACAGCTCAAGACATCACCGAGCGCAAGCACATCGAGGACGAATTAAAAAAATCCCGCCAGCAATTACGCGACCTATCAGCTCACATACAGTCCTCAATTGAAGAGGAACGAACCAGAATAGCACGTGAAATTCATGACGAACTGGGGCAGTCTTTAACTGCTTTGAAAATGGATTTGTTCTGGCTGACGAAGCGGCTTTCGAAAAATCAGAAAACAGCTCTCGAGAAGATACATTCAATGTCAGCATTGATTGACGTGACAATTGAGTCGGTACAAAAAATCTCAACGGCTTTGCGGCCCAGCATACTGGATGATTTAGGATTGGTGGCAGCGATGCAGTGGCAGGCGGAAGAGTTCCAAAAACGAACAGGCATTCATTGTGACCTTAATATCAAACCCGAGGATTTCTTTTTGGATACCGATCGCACGACAACTATTTTTCGAATATTCCAGGAAACCTTGACAAATATCATCCGGCATGCGCAGGCAACCAGAGTCGAGGTGAACTTGGAGAGGAAAAATGGCACGGTATCGCTCAGAGTGAAAGACAATGGTATTGGCATCAGCGATAAAGAAATTACGGGATCTAAATCTTTCGGCTTAATTGGCATTAGAGAACGAGTGAATGCCTGGGTGGGTGATGTTAATGTTAGCGGTTCTCCCAAAAAAGGCACAACAGTTACAATATGTATTCCGGTTGAGAATCCGTCATGATAAGACTACTCATTGTAGATGATCATGCAGTCGTCCGCGAGGGTCTCAAGCAGATTTTCTCCGATACTTCTGATATCGTTGTAGCAGATGAAGCAAGCAGCGCAGAGGAAGCAATAAACAAAATAATAGAAAATAATTATGATGTAATCCTGACGGATATTTCTATGCCGGGTAGAGGAGGACTTGAATTATTACAGGAAATAAAAGAGATAAATCCGGAGCTGAGGGTGCTTATATTAAGCATGCACCCGGAACAACAGTATGCTCTGCGGGCATTGAAAGCCGGAGCTTCAGGATATCTGACAAAAAATACCCCGCCGGAAGAACTGATAAAAGCAATTCGAAAAATTGCCCAGGGCAGAAGATACATTACTGAGACGGTATCTGAGCAAATGGCAGACGATTTGTCCAAAGATACCTCCAAGCCGCTGCATGAAACTCTTTCTGACCGTGAATATCAAACAATGCGCTTGATTGCTTCGGGGAAAACAGTATCCGGGATCGCAAAAGAACTCTCGCTTAGCGTTAAAACCGTCAGCACCTATCGCAGTCGAATATTGGTAAAGATGAATATGAAAAACAATGCTGCAATAACATATTACGCCATAAAACAAGGGTTGGTGGATTAGTTGTAATTGTCCATTCCCTACTCAATCTACCGAAAACCGTCCCTAAAATCCACGCTCACTCCTTAATTTTGTCCTTAACTTCTTTCCCCACAAATACTTTTAGATAATTGAGTTCAACAAACATTCACTGTCTTACTTTCAAAAGCGGTTCCGTCCGATTTTTTTAACCTATACTCTTCTAAGTTATCTATCAAATAGTGTTCCTGCTATTTATTCCGGTAACTTTTATAATTATTTCTGTGAAGAAACATAGTATGAAAGAATTATCCCTCCAAAGCAAAACGGTTTTCAGAACTGAACTTGTCGAATAAAAAGAAAACAAATAGGTTAAATGAGAAACTGGAAGAATCTGAAATTCACCCTCACTCGATTCGAGGGAACTTTCCAATAATTGAGATGAAGGGTCTTCATTTGAACTTCACCCCCTCTTTGTTGAATACAGCGTTATCTCGAGAGAAATTTTCATCATTTTAGACGACGCGAGTTTAACTTGAGATGCAACTCTCTTTCACCACAAACATTGTTTTTTGTGTTAAGAACCTTTTGATGATTTTTACTTCCTTTGTTGTGACCGTAATATTATTAAAATTAACATCTGTTAGATTCAAACCCTGCCCGATATTCATAATGTTGACTAGGTCAGCATTCTCAAAGTCGGCATTTTTGAGCTTGGCTAGTTTGAAGTTTGCATACTGAAGATTTGTGGCCCTTAAATTGGCGCTCATCAGGTTGGTATTCTCAAAATTTACCCTTTCAAGGATAGCTTTTTCCAGATTGGCGTTAAATAGTTTTGCATTTTTCAGATTGGCATTACGCAGATTTGCCTGATAGAGGTTTGCCCCACTCAGATTTGAGCCCTTTAGGCTCGTTGCCTGCAGGCTGGCGTTTGCAAGATTGGCGCTGCGAAGACTGGCCGCATCAAGATTAGCATTGTCCAGACACGCCTGTTTCAGCGAGGCGCCCCAGAAGTCCGTTTTATTCAGTCTTGCATGCTGCAGGTTGGCATGGTTTAGAGTGGCATGTTTAAAGTTAGTATTTTGGGCATCTGCGTTTACTAAGTTTGCATTTTCCATGCGCACACCTTCAAAAACCGAGTTTCGCAGATTGGCATCTTTGAGGTTTGCTCCACAAAGATTGCTGCCGCTCAAGTTGCTGTTGGAGAGATTTGCTCCGGACAATCTCGCATGTTCAAGATTTGCAACCCGCAGATTCGCCCTCTGTAATCTTGCACCTTTCAGTTTTGCACCTTTTAAATTGGCCCCGAAGAGGATAGCATTTTCTAAATTTGCCTCCTCAAAGTTTGCATGTTCTGCCTGAAGGTAGGGTAAGTATATTCCTGACGCGGTTAATTTTTTGAAGTCGCTACCCGAGAAGATCATCGGCTCGGACCAGAACTTTTGTTTCAACAGATATTTTTGCAATTTTAAAAAGTCCGGGCTGGCATTCAGGTTAAAATTGTCTTCCAGAATCAAGCCTACAAAATATCTCTCACCCTCCAATATTCTTCGTATTAAGTCCTGACCCTTAATTCTAATCACTCAAATACACCAAGAAAGAGAAGTTCAAGCATAAAATTACTAAAAGCAGAGCTTCGAAAGAGAATGCTAGTAACATAGAAACTTTTCTAAATGCCATACTCATAAATTCCTCCTAAGAAGTTGGCTGGCATGGATTGCTTAAATCACGAACTTAAAAGGCGAGCGAGAGCAACAAGCCTGAACGATATTGGAGAAATTGAATGGGGAGTCCTTGAAGAAATCTTGTTTCTTAAACAGAGACTAATTTTCTTCATGTTAGGCTGTTTAGCAACCCCACGACCCTATCCAAAGTAGTTGACTTAGGCTGGAAGTTTTGCGTCCCATCTTTTCAGATGGTTTGCCCTTCAATAAATGTGAAATAACATTATTTATAACTCTTTCGACAATATTTTTACAGAACTTTAACATTTCTACCAAAAAATGGCCAGAAAATAACATATCAGTTACTAATTGTCGCGGCCGCCGCAAAAGCTTTGTAGGACAATGGACTACAACCAACATTTCGTGTCTTACTATTAAAAGCGGTTCCGTCCGGTTTTTTTTAACTTTGAAATTGTCGAATAATAAGAAAAGCAAATATCTGGTTAGCTGCACAAGGCACAACAAAAAGAGATCCTATCTATGAAGAGGCAAGGAATTCGAAAAGTACAAAGACTAT
>Ga0114950_10001928_pt1 | contig 15845 bp, 11 predicted proteins | sample N075metaG_FD_83503 | JGI IMG/M metagenome (GOLD analysis project Ga0114950, IMG submission 83503) | Deep subsurface microbial communities from Kermadec Trench to uncover new lineages of life (NeLLi) - N075 metaG | ecosystem: Environmental > Aquatic > Marine > Ocean trench > Sediment | place... | reverse complement strand
GCGCCGCCGTATCGTCGCGAACCAAGATGATCGCGGTGTGCAACCCGAACAACCCGACCGGCGCAGTTCTCGATCCCGAAGCAATGCGGGAGATCGTGCGGGTGGCGGCGGAGATCGACGCCTGGCTCTACGCCGACGAGGTCTATCGCGGCACCGAGCTCGACGGCAACGAGGCACCGAGCTTCTACGGCATGTACGACAAGGCCGTCGTCACCGGCGGGCTGTCGAAGGCGTACGCGCTGCCGGGACTGAGGATCGGCTGGCTGGTGGGCCCCGAGCAGATGATCGCCGACTCGTGGAGCTATCACGACTACACCTCGATCGCCGCCTCGCCGCTGAGCAATCGGGTCGGCGCGCTGGCGCTGAGCCCCGAGCTTCGGCCGCGAATCCTGCAGCGCTCGCGCTCGCAACTGCACGGCAACCTGTCAGTGATGCAGGGCTGGCTGGCCGAGCAGGGCGACGGCTTCGGGTTTGTTCCGCCACAGGCTGCCGGCATGGCCTTCGTCAGCTATCCGATGGGCATCAACTCCACCGAGTTGGTCACCCGGCTGCGGCAGGAAAAGGGTGTCCTGGTAATCGCCGGCGATTGCTTCGGCATGGACGGGCACCTGCGCTTCGGCATCGGCGGCGAGCGCGAGGTGTTGATCGAAGGGCTCGGACGCGTCGGCGAGTTCCTTCAGAAGCTATAACAGGAGAAGAGCATGTTCGAACAAGCACGTCTCCCTCGGATTGAATGCGTTGCCATGCTGTTGGGCCTGGCGATGGTTCTCGCCACGCCGGCGCTCTTCGCCCAGCAGCTCGACCCGGCGGTGTACAGCGAGCTGCGCTATCGACACATCGGCCCGGAAGGCAACCGCGTCATCGCCATCGCCAGCCACCCCGGCAACCGCGACGTCATCTACGCCGGCGCCGCTTCGGGCGGGATCTGGAAAACAACCGATGGTGGGCTGAACTGGGAGCCGGTGTTCGACGACACCGATGTAGCTTCGATCGGGGCGTTGGCGGTATCGATCTCCGACCCGAACGTGGTGTGGGCGGGCACCGGAGAAACCAATATCCGCAGCATGATCTCGATCGGCAACGGGATCTACAAATCGACCGATGCGGGCAGGACCTGGCAGCACATGGGGCTGCGCGAGACGGGAAGAATCGGCCGCGTGGTCATCCACCCGGACAACCCCGACATCGTCTTCGCCGCCGCCGTTGGAACAGCCTACGGCCCGCAACCCGAGCGCGGCGTGTTCCGCACCATCAACGGCGGCGAGAGCTGGGAGCGCGTGTTGTTTGTCGGTGAGGACACCGGCGCCTCGGACATCGCCATGGATCCGGCCAACCCGCGCAACCTGGTCGCCGGCATGTGGCCTATAGACATCAAGACCTGGCAGCGCAACAGCGGCGGCCCGAACGGCGGCATCTTCGTTACCCACGACGGCGGCGACACCTGGGAGCGGGCCACCGACGGCTTGCCGGAGCCACCGACCGGGAAGATCGCCGTCGCCTACGCGCCCAGCGACCCCGACCGCGTCTATGCGCTCATCGAAACCGACCAGTACGAGTTCAAGGGTGTGCTCTGGCGCTCCGACGACGGCGGTGCGTCCTGGCGGCTGATTAGCCGCGACCAGCAATACAACACCCGTCCCCACTACTACACGCGACTGGTCGTAGCACCCGACAACCCCGACGAGGTCTATTTTCTCGCTACCCGCCTGGCCCGTACGCTGGATGGCGGCGAGACGGCGACCATCCTGCGCAACGCCGGCGGCGATCACCACGACATGTGGATCGACCCCAGCATCCCCGACCGCATCCTGCTGGCCAACGACGGCGGCGTACACATCAGCCTCAATCGCACCGGCTCGTGGTACCACCCGGATCTTCCGGTGGCGCAGATGTACCACGTTGCGGTCGATGATCAGGTGCCCTATTTCGTCTACGGCAACCGGCAAGACGGACCCACGCGGCGCGGCCCGAGCAACAGCCTGGCCGGCGGCAACTGGCATTCCGTCGGCGGCGGCGAGGCCGGCTGGGCCATACCGGACCCCTTCGACAACAACATCGTGTGGGCATCCGACGAGCAAGGCGTTCTGACCCGCTACGACCTGCGCACCGGCCATTCGACCAACGTTCAGGTGTGGCCGGAGACGCCGGTCGGCAAGTCGCCGCGCGACCTCAAGTATCGCTGGGTGTGGAGCTACCCGCTGGTCGTGTCGCGTCACGCGCCCGGCACCCTGTACGTCGGCAGCCAGTTCGTCCACAAGACCACCGACGGCGGCTCCACCTGGCAGGAGATCAGCCCCGACCTGACCACCGACGACGAAACCAAACAAGTCGACTCGGGTGGGCTCACCTTCGACAACGTCGGCGTCGACTACGGCACGACGTTGTTCGCCATCGGCGAATCACCGCTCGACCCGGAGATTCTGTGGGCCGGCAGCAACGACGGACTCATCCACGTTACGCGCGACGGCGGCGACAGCTGGACCAACGTGACCGCCAACCTCGACGGCCTGCCGCCCTGGGGGACGGTGAGCAGCATCGAAGTCTCGCGCTTCGGCGTGGGCAGCGCCTATGTCACGGTCGACTTGCACCAGATCGACGATCGCGACCCGTACGTGTACCGAACCAAAGACTTCGGCGCGTCGTGGACACCCATCACCAACGGTATTCCGCGGGGCATGCTCAGCTACGCCCACGTCGTACGCGAGGACCCCGAACGGGCCGGCATGCTCTACCTGGGCACCGAGAACAGTGTGTACCTGAGCATCGACGACGGCGACAACTGGTTGCCGCTGCGCAACAACCTCCCCCCGGTCCCGGTCCATTGGCTCGCCATCCAAGAGGACTTCGGCGACCTGGTTGTGGGTACGTACGGCCGCGGGTTTTGGATCTTGGACGACCTGTCGCCACTGCGACAACTGGACGACGGTGTGCTGGCGAGCCGCGCCCACCTGTTCGAGCCGCGCCACGCCTATCGCTTGCTGCGACGCAGCCTTCCCGGCGAACCCGTTCGCGGCGGTGCAGCCGGCTACCGTGAGGATCCGCCCTTCGGAGCGCCGATCAACTACTACCTCGCCGACTCCGCCGTTGACGAGGGCGGCAGCGAGGACGAGGCCACGATCACCGTCAAGGATGATTCTGGCGACGTCGTGCGCACCTTCCGGGGCACCGCGAGCGCCGGCATCAATCGTGTCTACTGGGACCTGCGCCACGAGGAATCGCCGCCGATCGAGCTGCGCACGCCGCCACTCGGGCATCCTGGGGTGGCGTTCGGCCCCGACAGCATCGGCTACAACGACGAAGGATGGCGCGAGCTCGACGTCGAGGGCAGCGGGTCCAACGGACCGCTCGCCGTACCCGGAAGGTATACGGTCGAAGTGGATGTCGGCGGCCACCTCCTGACGACAACTCTGGAGGTGGTGAAGGATCCGACTTCGGCGGCGAGCGAGGACGACATTCGCGCCCAGATCGACCTGGCGCTGCGCATCCGCGACCAGGTGAACGTGCTGACCGAGATGGGCAACTCGATCGAGTGGATCCGCAAGCAGATCGATGATCTCGAGGATCTCATGCGCGGGCGCGCCGACATGACCGCGGCGCAGCAAGCCGCCGCCGCGTTCGACCAGAAGCTCATCGACCTGGAGCGCGAGTTTTACATCCTGCGGACGACCGGCGCATCGGAGAACCTGCTGCGCTTTCCGGCCGGCCTGTTCTCGCACCTCAAGATGCTCGGCCGCTACGTGATGACCGGCGACGCACGGCCCACGCCCTCCAAGTACGAGGTGTTCGATGAGCTGTCGGCGCGGCTCGAACAGCACCGGGAAGTCTACGGAACCCTGATTTCGACCGACCTCGACGAGTTCAATTCGATCGCCCGCGCCCACGGGCTCCCCGGCGTCGCGGTGCCGCCAAAGAACTGAGCATCGAGATCATCACCCGCGGCGGCGGTGATCGAGACGCTCCGGATTCTTCCGTCTGACGGGGTGCCGTGGTGCCCTGTCCATCAGCTTTCACCTCCGTCGTCATCGGCCAGCAACCATTCCATCTCGTCGGTCTTCCCGGTCATCTCCCAGCGGATCAACGAGAACGGAATGCGCCCGGCGGCCAGGTAGTCGTCGATGAAGCCGCGCACCTCGAAATCGTCACCGCGCTGCCGCACCACCTCGGCGAAAAGCTTCATGAACTGGAACTTGCCGATCACCATTCCCGAGTGCCAACCGGGAAACCTGAGGTTGGTCTCCATCTCGTACCAGACGTGGTAGCCGTCGGGCAGCAACCAGCCGTTGGGGGCGCACTCGTAGCAGAAGTCGATGGCCTCCTGAAGGGTGAAGGTGTTGGCGTGCATGTTCATGTCGGCGATGGCGCGACAGGTGCGGAAGATCGACTGCCAGTAGACAACCTCGCGGGCGCGAGGCGAGCGCTCGTCGAGGTAGCCGACGTGCATCATGAGCTCCTCGAGAGCGAACGCCCAGCCTTCGGAGCGCACCATGCCGATGGCGTAAAGGCGATTGGTGCCGCGGATCGGTCGATCATCGTTGCCGACAATCTGTCCATCCAGATAGTGGCCAATGAATTCGTGGAACAGCTCGGGCAGCGGTTCCCGATCGCCGGTCTGGTCGAAGAAATCGGTCTCCGGGCGCGGCCACTGTTGATCACCGGCCAGCGGGCCGCGATCCAGATAGCCTAGCGTCGACAGGGAATCGGGCACCGTGACGACGTCGTTTTGCTCGAGAAACTCGATCGCGAACTCGAGCCCATCCACCTTGCGCTGCCGCCACTCCTCGAGCGTCGCCACCGGCTCGAGCTCGGGGAGGGCGCGATTGCGCTGGCGCTCGAGCGCCAGGAAGGTTTGTAGCCGATCGTCGTCGCGGGTGACGATGTCCATGAAATCCTCCATCGTGTGCGGCACCAGCTGGACGTTCTTGAACCACCAGTTGTAGTTGTCGACGCCGATGCCGGCCGGCGCCGTCATCCGCGAGCGGTTCTGCTCGAGCCAGGCGCCGTAGTCGCTCACCGCGCCGCTCGCCGCTGCGGCCGGCGCTACGAGCTCGGGGTGGTGCTCTTGCATGGCGCCGGCGACGGTGTCGAAGTAGCCGACCTCCTCCGGCAGGTAATGGAGCGCCAGCACCACCAGGTCACCCGCCACGTCGACCAAGTTGCCTCGCGCTTGCTGGAGGATCTCGGGCACCATCTCGAGGCGTCGGCGAACCTCGATGACCTGTTCGTCATCGAGGGGCAGATCACGGATGCGAACCGTCGCCCCTCGCACCGGGCCGGCGCCCGCCTGTGTCTGCAGGTAAAACCCCGGGTCGCGCGACCACGGCCGCAGCACGCGATGGTAAAAGTCGAGGCCGTTCATCTCGGCGCGCACCAGGTGGTAGTCGACCTGTTGACCGACCGGCCAGTCGCCGATATCCATCGCCGCCAGTCGTGCCCGCATGCCGTCGAGCTGCTCGCGTTGCCGAGACATCGCCGCCACGGTGTAGTCGGGCAGGCCGGTGCCGGTGGTCGGTGTTTCGATGCTGCGGAACTCGCCAAAGAGTGCGAGCAAATCATCATGGCTGGCCTTGACGGTGGCCAGCGGTGAGGGACCACCCGTCGACGGCGCTCCAGACCCGCCGCAGGCGACAGCACCGGCGGCGATCAGCACAGTAGTGAGCACAACCCCGGCATGGTGCTTCATCTTTTGGACCCTCCAAGCGTCTGGTTGCATGAATCGTGGCTCATCGGGACGACGCGCCGAGTGGCGCGAAGATCGGATTCGTAGGGCATGAATTACCAGTTTGCGGCCACGATGTCTACCGTCCGAAATTGTATAAGCTGTACAAGACACCGGGATTCCGCATTCTCTCGGGTTCGCTATAATCAAGCCCCGCGCCATCCCGGGGACGAGCCCATGCACAACCGAAGAAGATCACCATCGGGTTACTCACCACCGCCCACCGGTTGCCGGCGGACGTCGGCGCTGGTGCTCGCTGCCGCGCTCATCGCTGTCGGCGGCGCCGGCTGCGCCAGCGACGACGACACGATCGTCCTGAAAGTCGCCCACAACGGCAGCGTCGAGCATCCGTATCAGATCGGTTTCGAAGTCTTCAAGGAAGTGCTCGAGCGCGACACCGGCGGACGCGTCGAGGTTCAGATCTTCGAGAACGCGCAGCTCGGCACCGAGGAAGAGGCCAGCCTCATGGTCAAGCTCGGGGCGCTGGCCGGCTCCGCGGCGAGCGCCGGCGGTGGCCTGGCGCCGTTCGCGCCCGAAGCCGAGCTTTTCAACTTCCCGTTCATTTTCCGTGACCTCGACCACTTCTACGCCGTGCTCGATGGGGCGCCGGGAGAGCGCGTGGCAGCGGCGATCGAGGAACGGCTCGACGCCATCGTCCTCGGCTACTGGTTCTCCGGCGTGCGCAATGTCTGGAACTCGAAGCACCCGGTGCGCACGCCGGACGACTTTCGCGGGCTCAAGATCCGCGTGATGTCGAGCCCGGTGCTGGTCGAGACCTTCAACACCCTCGGCGCTCAGGCCACACCGATGTCGTTCGGCGAGCTCTACTCGGGTCTCGAGCAGGGCGTGGTCGACGGCGCCGAAACGGACCACGTCGATCTGCTCTACGAACGCTTCTACGAGGTCACCCAATACGTCTCGTACACCGGCCACATGTACTTGGCCGCCGGTTTCATTTTCAGCCGCAAGCAGTACGATCGGCTGCCTCCGGACATCCAGCAAGCCGTGCTCGAGGCGGGTCGCCAATCTGTCGCCGCGCAGCGGCTGGCGATGGAGACAATGACCAACGAAGCCCTCGAAGAGCTCAAGGAAAAGGGACTCGAGTTCTTCGAAGTTGACCGCGACCTGTTCCGGCAGAAAGTCGAGAGCGTGTACCGCAACAACGCCGAGAGGGTGGGCGGCATGCGGTTCATCGAAGAGGTTGCCAGCTACCGATGAACGCCTGGCGCCGGCAGCCACTCGAAGTGGCACTGTGCGTGATCCTGGTTGCGATCGTCACCATAACGTTTGCCCAGGTGGTGTTCCGCTACGTGCTGCAACTTTCGCTGACCTGGTCGGAGGAGCTCGCTCGTTTCCTGTTGATGTGGTTGGTGGCGTTGAGCTCGGCGTACGCCTTCAAGGTGCGCGCCCACTTCGCCTTGCATTTTGTCGTCGATCGTTTCGATGAACGCATCAGGAAGGCGATCGGCGCCCTGGTCACCGCAACGGTTTCGCTGTTCTTGATCGTCTTCGCCTGGCAATCAGCCAAGTTCATCCTCGTCGTGCGCGACCAGACCGCCCCGGGAACAGGGATGTCGATGGCCGTCCCTTACTCCTCGGCCCTGGTCGGCAGCCTGTTGATGCTCTATTACGTCGTCAAGAACTGGTGGACCGGGGCAGGCGCCAGGGAGGGTGCAGCCGACCAGACCGAAGCGGGGACGCGTGGGCCCGGCGATCATGACCCGGGTTCCGAAACTTCGGAGCCTGCCGGGGCGGGGACCTAGCAGGCCATGGGCCTCGTCATCGCCGCCACGCTCGTCATCACCTTGCTGCTGTCGGTGCCGGTCGGCATCGCCCTGGGCATCTCGGCGATGGCCGGCCTGCTGTACAGCTCCCCGGAGTTCCTGATCGTCCTGCCGCAGAAGTTTCTGGCCGGCCTCGACTCGTTCCCATTGCTGGCCATCCCGCTGTTCGTGCTGGCGGGGACGTTGATGTCACACGGCGGCATGGCGCGGCGCATCATCGACATGGCGCTGGTGTTCGTCGGTCGCATTCCGGGCGGACTGGCGCTGATGGTGATCTTCTCGACGTTGTTCTTTTCGGGAATCTCCGGCTCTCCGAGCGCCAACACCGCCGCGATCGGCTCGGTGGCGCTGCCGGCCATGGAGCGCAAGAAGTACCCCAGAGCGTACGCCACCGCGGTGTTCGCCGCCGCCGGTGGCGTCTCTACCCTGGTACCACCTGCCATCGACCTGATCATCATCGGCGTGGTCTCGGGAATGTCGATCGGCGCGCTATTCGCCGCCGGGGTTCTCCCCGCCGCCGTCAACGGCCTCGCGCTCATGGGCCTTGCCTACTTTTTCGCCTTGAAGATGGACTTGCCCATTGATGCGCCGATTCCCTGGGGCGAAAAGCTGCGCATCATCAAAGCTGGCCTGCTGCCGCTGTTCATGGTCGTCATCATCTTGGGCGGCATTTACGGTGGCATATTCACACCGACCGAGGCGTCGGCCGTAGCGGTGGTCTATGGATTCTGCGTGTCGTTTTTTGTGTATCGCGAGCTGCAGCTCGAAGACATCCCACGAGTGCTGCTGAAGACGGCCTCGCTGACGGGCGTCGTCATGCTGGTGCTGGCAACGGCGTCGATGCTGTCGTTCGTGCTCGCGTTCGAGCGCATCCCCCACCTGCTCGCCCAGCTCATCACCGACTACGCCTCCAACTGGGTCGTGTTCATCCTGTTCGTCCACCTCGTGTTTCTGATCCTCGGGATGGTGATGGACGCGCTACCGCCGATCATCATTCTGATGCCGATTCTTGTCCCCGTGGCCGAAGAGTTCGGCATGGATCCGGTGCACTTCGGCATCTTGGTCGCGGCCAATGTCGGCATCGGCATGATCTCGCCGCCCGTCGGAATCTGCTTGTACGTCGCCTGCGGTATCAGCAAGACATCGATCGAGGAGGTCGTACCGCGGCTCATTCCCTTCCTGCTGATCCTCGTCGCCACCCTGATGATCATCACTTTCTTCCCGTCAATCACGCTCTTCCTCCCCCGTCTGCTGGGGTTGGTCGGCGGATGATCGGGACCGCCCTAGCCCGGATATCTCATCGGGTCACGGCTGCGCGAGCGCGATGGCGCGCGATGACTACGTTGCGCTTAGCAGGCCGAGGTGATCTCAGCCCGTCTCGTCCGGCATTGGCGCGCACCATCGCGCTCGCGCAGTAGCCGCCCGCCGAGATATGCAAGCTAACGACAAGGAACCCAGGTTCCGCCGGCCTGGGAAGACTGGCGTGCCGCTGCGAGAACGCGGACGTTGGCGAGCCCGTCCGCGAAGGTGGCCGCTTCCTCGACGTGCGTGTGGTTGCGAGCCACGGCCTCGACTATTGCAGCCAGGAACGGGGCTTCCAGGGCGGCGAACGGACCCTTCCCCCGAATGCCGTACTGCTCCGGCGGCATCCAGCTGTTGTCGCTCTCCAAGGGCTCCACATCCTCGCCGTGCGGGCCGCCAATGAGATGCTGCTCGCGATCGAGGCGCATGCTCCCCTCGGTACCGGTAACCTCGAACAACCAGCGGCCGACCCCCCGCAGCGCCAGGCTGGTCACGACGTTGGCGCGAGCGCCGTTCTGCAGGCGCAACGAGAGCTCGGCGTAGTCTTCGGAGGTCACCGCGCGCTCCGTGCCCTCGGCATCCTCGCGGTGCGTCACGAAGGTCTCCAGCCGGGCGCTCACCGCCTCGATCGGCCCGAACATCCACTGGATACAGTCGACCATGTGCGTTCCGATGGCGCCCATGACGCCGCCGCCGAGGGCAGCCTGCGACCACCAGGTGTACGGTCGCCGGCGGAAGTTGGCCGTGTCCAGCACCAGGTCGGCGCGCACGTGTTGCAGCTCACCGACGAAGCCATCCCGCCACAGCGCCCGCATCCTGCGGCGGTTGGGATTCCAGCGCAGCTGATAATTGATCAGCGCCAACCTGCCTGCGGCGAGCTCGGTGAGCTCTTCGGCCTGTTGGGTGTCGATCGTGAAGGGCTTCTCACAAAGCACCGCGGCGCCCGCATCCAACGCGGCGCGGGTCATTTCGTAATGCAGGTCTATCGGCGTCGTGATGATCACCAGGTCGGGCTCCAGACCCAGCAGCTCCCGCCAATCGGAAGTCGCGTGCTCGATGCCCCAATCGCTCGCCGTGGTCGCGGCTTTATCGGCGTTGTACCCGGCAATCCCGACCACTTCGTTGCCACCGATGTGGTTGAGAGCCGGGAGCTGTACGGCCTCGGCCTGCGAGTTGCCGAAGAGCACGATGCGGACGAGGTTGGCCATCGGGGCACTCCTGATTATCGGCCCTGAGAACACTTGTTAGAGGCAAGCGGAGTTACTACGCTCCGAACAAGTCCTCTCAGCCGCTGCGATTGCACACGGACCCCAAGCATACCGAAAGAGAAACCGATGCCGTTACAAGTCGATTGGAAAGGCGTGTACCCCGCGATACCGACGCAGTTCAACGAGGACCTGTCCGTGGACCTCGCGGCCACCCAGGAACACGCCCAGGCTCTCCTGGACAACGGCATCCACGGCATCGTGCTGCTGGGCACGATCGGCGAAGGCACATCGCTTTCCCGGGCCGAGAAGGTAGATGTCTTGCGCGCCATCGTCGAAGTTGCGGGCGGCAAGGTCCCCGTGCTCAGCGGGGTTGCCGAGTTCACCACGCAGGGCGCCTGCGACATGGTGCAGGCGGCGGCCGACGCCGGCGTCGACGGCATCATGCTGTTGCCGGCGATGGTATACAAAGCCGACCCGCGCGAGACCATCGCCCACTTCCGCACGGTTGCCGAATCAAGCCCCGTGCCGATCATGTGCTACAACAATCCACCGGTGTACCGCGTCGACATCACGCCCGAGATGTTCCAGGAGCTGATGGACGTCGAGACCATCGTTTGCATCAAAGAGGCCTCGGGCGACGTGCGCCGCATTACCGACCTCTTCAACGCCCTCGGCGACCGCTTCTTGATCTTCGCCGGCCTCGATGACGTCGCCCTCGAGAGCTTCATGCTCGGCTGCACCGGCTGGATCTCGGGCCTCGTCGATGCCTTCCCGCGCCAGAACCGCATGCTCTGGGACGCCGCCATGGCCGGCGACTGGGAGAAGGCACGCGAGATTTACCGGTGGTACATGCCGATGCTGCGCTTCGACTCGCACCCCAAGCTCGTGCAGTACATCAAGCTGACCTGTCAGGAGCTGGGCTACGGCCATGAGCGAACGCGGCCGCCGCGCCTGCCGCTGGTGGGTGAAGAACGCGAGCATGTTCTCGGCATCGTACGCAACTGCGTGGCGACACAGCCGCAGGAAACGGCGGCGAGCCTGCCGGCGTAACGCCGCCTGCCGCTCGTATCCGTCGCCCTCCGGCCGGCGCCCGTCGACCCGTGTGCCTCGCGCCGAACGGGTCTATTCCGAAGCCGAGTACGCCATGCTGGCTGCCACCAGGTCGGTCACGGCCTGGCCGATAGCCTTGAACACGGTGATCTCTCCGTCGTCGGTCCGCAGCGGCACCTTGCCCGAGCACATCTCGGCGAGCTCGCCGACCACGTCTTCCTTGCGGAACACGCCCTCGTCGATGGGCACCAGGATCTCGCCGGCTTCCTTGAAGGCGTTGACGTAGCTGTCGGCGTAGACCTTGCCTCTGGTCATCACCTCCGTGTCGCACTCGCGCTTGTCGGCATGATGGTTGCCGATGAAGTCGAGGTGGGTGCCTTCCTTGATCCAGGCGCCACGAACCAGGATGTCGGGCGACGCCGTGGCACAAATGATGATGTCAGCCTCGCCGCAGGCGCTTTCCAGATCGTTGACCACGGAGAACTCGATGTTCGGCAGCTCGTCCGACACGCTCGAGATAACCGCCTCCGCCTCCGCCACAGGCGGCAAACCGTCGGGGTTGCCCCACACCATGATCTTGTCGAGAGGACGCACGGTGGCGTTGGCCCGGATCATGTAGGAGGCGAGGTTCCCGGTGCCGAGGAGCAGCATCGTCGATGAGTCCTCCCGGCTCAGGAGACGGGTGGCGAGTCCGGACACTCCGCCGGTGCGCCAGAAGGTAACGCTGGTGCCGTCCACTAGCGCCAGCGGCTCGCCATTCTCGCGGTCGAACACGAGGATCTTCGAGTGCAGAATCGGGTAAGGCGGCTGATTGCTCGGATAGTAGGTGAAGGCCTTGACCGCTACGAACTTGTCATTCCAGGCGGGCAGCAACGCGAAGGCATCGAAGTTGTCGTCTTGATCATCCAGCAAGAACACCTGCCGCGGGGGTTGCTGGTATTCCTTGGCGAGGGCTTCCTGCAAGGCATCGACGAGTGCCGGGTAGCCGAGTGCCCCATGTACGTCGGCGGCGCTGATGATCTTCATGTTGTCGACCTTTCTTCCGTGTTGTTGTCGTTCAATCTCGTCGGGTTGCATCCGCAAGCGCCGGTCCTGGAACGCCTGTCCATGATCCCGCCCCGACCGCAGCCCGATCTTGCCCGTTATTCCGCGCCGCGGCCACCCGGCAAGCCAGCCCCTGAGGGAGAGCGCGCCTGGCGCTCGCAAAATGCCCCAGGCTCCGAGTAGACTTCCAGCACCACGGCATCGAACCGGCCTTGAGCCCTGAGTGCCTTTGTACCCCAGAACTATGAAGAGGCGCAGCCGATGGACGATTCACCGTGAAGCGCCGGCGGCAAGCACCCTCCTGCTTCGATCCCGCCCGCTGGTACCTGCCCGACGATCCACTGCTCGGCCTGGTGAAGATCCCCAGCGGCAGCTTCACCATGGACGGCGGCGGCAACCCGCACCAGGTCGACGTGCCGGACTTCTGGATCGCTCGCTTGCCGACCACGGTGGCGCAATTCACCGCCTTCTTGAACGCAACCGGATTCCCGTCCGGTAGCCTCGAGTTCCTGAACAGCGACGTTGATCACCCGGTGAATTGGGTGAGCTGGCACGAAGCCATGGCTTATTGTGACTGGCTCGAACTCGAGTTGATGGCGCTCGCGGCCCAGTCGATCGAGGAGGCGATCGACGAACCGATCGCCGAGATCTGGCGCGGCCTTCTCGGCGATTCTTTGCACCTCTCGCTTCCGTCCGAAGCCGAGTGGGAAAAGACCGCCCGCGGCACCGACGGCGCCGCCTACCCGTGGGGCGACGAGTTCGACCCGAGACGCTGCAACACCAAGGAAGCCGGCCTCGGCAAGATCAGTCCGGTCGGTGCCTTCCCCGATGGGGCCAGCCCCTACGGCGTGCTCGACATGAGCGGCAACGTCTGGTGCTACCTGCGAACGGTGTGGGGACCGAGCCTCGAGGAGCCTACCTACCGGATGCCCTACGACGCCAACGACGGGCGCGAAGACGTCAACGCCGACCCGTCGTTTTTGCGCTGCGCCCGCGGCGGTGCGTTCACGGTGGAGCCGGAGCGCGCCAAGAGCACGTTTCGCGACGCCATTGCGACCGACAGCCGCGACGATGCCGACGGCTTCCGCATCGTCATCAGCTCGCAGGCGGCGCGACGGGAGAGTGATCCGACATGAGCTCCGACTGGAAGGACCTCGGAGACATTGCGGTGCGCCGCATGGCTGCCGTGAAGCCCGGGGAGAACCTGCTCATTCTCGCCGACACGGAGACCGACCCCGACGTGGCGCAGGCTTGTTTCGATGCCGGAATCGACGCCGGGGCGCGCGCTTCTCTGCTGGTAATCCCGTTCATGGAACCCACGGACCCGAGCGAGCTCGACGGGGCAACGATCGGGGCAATCGCCGGTTCCGATGTCGTGATCGGCGTGTGCGAGACCATGTTCACGGAAAAAGAATCAACCGAGCGGGCGCTCGAGAGCGGCGTTCGCATCGCCTCGACCAACGTGAAGGGGATGGAGAAATTCGTCATCGAGGGGGTTCGCGATGTCGACTACGACCTCATGATCGAGGTCGGCACGCGCATCGGCGCACTGTGGCAGAACACGGCGCGTTGCCGCGTGACCTCCCCCCTGGGTACCGACCTGACGTTCGATGTGCGCGGGCGGCCGATCGATCTGGGAACCGGGATGGCGACAGAGCCGGGCCAGGCCGACTTCTTTCCGGGGGTCTCAGTGGCCAACGCGCCGATCGAGAGCACCATTCAGGGAACCATCGTCGTCGACGGCAACATCCCGCCGGGCCGCCTGCCCGCTGCACCCGTGACCCTGTACATGAAGGACGGCGTCATCGTTGATTTCGAAGGCGGAGAGGACGCCGACGCCCTGCGCGCCTACTTCGCCGCGAGCGGCGACCCGATCGCCACCCATCTGTGCCACTTCACCCTCGGGCTCAACCCGCGCGCCCGCACCTCGGGCAGCGTGCACCAGGACGAGCACGTGCTCGGCGCGGTGACCTTCGGGTTCGGATCGCAATCGCCGGCGTTCGGGGGCACGGTGCCACCGTGCAACGTGCATTGCGATGTTGTCCTGACGACGGCGAAGATCGAGTGCGATGGCGTCGTCATGCTCGAGGACAACCGACTCAACGAAGACCTGGGGTTCGGAGGCCTGTCATAAGGACGACCCTGAGCAACTGCAACCTCATCGACAGCACCGGTGCTGACCCGCGTCCGGCCACCATCGTGGTTGAAGACAACCGCATCACCGAGATTCGCGACGAGGGTGCACCGCCCACCCGAGTAGACGGTGGCGGCACCGACGCCACCGCGAGCGGTGGACTGTTCCACCCGGTCGTCGACTCCGAGCACGAGCGCACCGTTGATCTGCAGGGCGCGACGCTCATCCCCGGCATGTGGGAGGTACACACCCACCTCGGCGACGTCATTCCCGACCCTGGCCACGTGCTCGAGACCGAATCGATCAACGACTACTGCATACGCGCTGGCCGCACGGCCATGGACGCTTTGCGCGCCGGCATCACCGGGATCCGCACCGTCGGCGACGACAGCTTCGTTGATGTCGCCTGGAGGAACGCCTTCGATCGCGGCGTGATGATGGGTCCACGCCTGACCGTGTGCACACGGGGCATCTCGATCACCGGCGGTCACGGCTGGGGAACGATCGGCGCGGTGGAGGTCGATGGCCCGATGGAAATGCGCAAAATCGTGCGCGAGAACCTCAAGTACGGCGCCGATCAGATCAAGCTCATGGTTACCGGTGGCGTGATGACCGAGGGCGAAGGCATGGAGGAGTCGCAATTCCTGCTCGACGAGATCGAGGCTGCCACCGAGGTCGCCCACCTCAAGGGCAAGCGGGTGGCGGTTCATTCCTGGGGGGCGGAAGGCGTGAAAACGGCCTTGCGCGGCGGCGTCGACTCCATCGAGCACGGGCTGCTCGACGACGAAGCGATCGAGATGATTGCCGAGCGCGGCGCCTGGTACGTGCCGACGATCTGCTCGACGCAAGACGACGAGTTCATCGATTCTATGAAGCCGTTCGAGATCATCAAGGCGCGCGGCGCCGCCAAAGCGCACGCCGAGGCGCTGATGAAGGCCGTGGCCGCCGGTCTGAAGATCGCCTGCGGCTCCGACAGCACACCGGTGAACGAATTCAACAAACGCGAGCTCGAATTCATGGTGAAGGTGGGTATGACGCCGATGGCGACGCTCATCGCCGCCACCCGAACCTCGGCTGACCTGTGCGACAAGGGCGACGATCTCGGTACCGTCGAGGTCGGCAAGCTCGCCGACCTGGTGGCGTTGGGCGACGACCCGCTGGTTGACATCTCCGCCGTCCGCGATGTCCGCTTCGTGATGAAGGACGGCCACATCGTGAACCTGCACCCACAAGAAGGCATCGAATCGCACCACGACCTGTTCTGTAGCTGACCGCAACCCACAGCGTTAGCCTGCATGTCTCAACGCCCTTCGTTGCGAGGGCGCGGAGAAGGGCGTGGATACAAGGCGCGCGCCGGGAAGGCGCCGGAGGCGTATGTGACAATACGTCGAGGTGCCCGACCAAGCGCAACGCGGTAGACGCGCGCTTCTTCGCGCCCGCAGCACGAGGGCGTTGAGATATGCGGTCTAGGAGGACCCGTTTGCCGCGACCGGCACTTCTGTCGTCGTTTCGACACCCGGGCTTCGGGCTGCTGTGGTCGTCGATCTGCCTGAACGGCTTCTCCGCCCACATCAGCACCGTGGCGATCAGTTGGCTGGCTCTGGAGT